>Ga0180007_10002557_pt1 | contig 21520 bp, 18 predicted proteins | sample MM_PC_MetaG_FD_121122 | JGI IMG/M metagenome (GOLD analysis project Ga0180007, IMG submission 121122) | Groundwater microbial communities from the Aspo Hard Rock Laboratory (HRL) deep subsurface site, Sweden - MM_PC_MetaG | ecosystem: Environmental > Aquatic > Deep subsurface > Groundwater... | reverse complement strand
TCCCGCCCCCGATGCCGAGGGCGAGCCTTTCGTGATCACTCTGCCGCCCCCGAACGTCACCGGCGTGCTGCACATGGGCCACTGTCTCAGCAATTCGGTCCAGGACGTCCTGATCCGATGGATGCGCATGCGTGGCCGTCCCACGCTTTGGATTCCAGGAACCGATCACGCCAGTATCGCCACCGAGAACGTCGTGGCTCGCCAGATGCGCGAAGAAGGTCTGACGAAGCAGGATCTTGGCCGGGACGGGTTTCTCGAGCGGGCCTGGATCTGGAAAGAACAGACCCACGACGTAATCACCAGCCAGCTCCGACGGCTCGGATGTTCCCTGGACTGGTCACGCGAGGCGTTCACCATGGACGAGCAGCGGAGCCTCGCGGTCGCCCACTGCTTCAAGACCCTCAAGGACCAGGGCCTGGTCTACCGGGACCTCTATCTGGTGAACTGGTGCCCCCACTGTCTCACCGCTATCAGCGACGACGAAGTGGAGCACAGGGAGAAGCAGGGCACCATGTGGCGTCTGCGGTATCCCCTGAGCGACGGCTCCGGTCATGTCACCGTGGCGACGACCAGGCCCGAGACCATGTTCGGTGATACGGCTGTGGCTGTTCATCCGAACGACCCGGAGCGGAAACACCTCATCGGCAAGACGGTGACCCTGCCGCTGATCGGAAGGATCATCCCGATCATCGGCGACCACCACGCCGACCCGGAGAAGGGCACGGGCTTCGTCAAGATCACACCGGCCCACGACCCCAACGACTTCGAGGTTGGCCGTCGCCACGACCTGCTCCAGGTCATCTGCATGGACGAGCACGGCGTGATGAACGAAGCGGCCGGACCGGTCGCTGGAATCGACCGCTTCCCGGCGCGCAAGGCGACGCTGAAGCTGCTCGAAGAAGCAGGCCTGTTCGACGGCGAGGAAAAGAACGTCCACCAGGTCGGTCACCACGATCGATGCGGCACGATCATCGAGCCATCTTTGTCGCACCAGTGGTTCTTGAAGATGGACGCCATGGCCGCCCGCGCGACCCAGGCTGTCGAAGACCGAAGCGTCAAGCTGACCCCGGAGCGATGGGTCGGCGTCTACCACAACTGGATGGGCAACATCCGCGACTGGTGCATCTCACGACAGCTGTGGTGGGGACACCGAATCCCGGTCTGGACCTGTGACCAGTGCAGCTGCGAGATCTGCGAAGTCGAGCCGCCGACAGCCTGTCCGAAGTGCGCCTCCATGTCCCTGACCCAGGACCCCGACGTGCTCGACACCTGGTTCAGCAGTTGGCTTTGGACCTTCTCGCCGCTGGGTTGGCCTGGAGCCACCGACGACCTGAAGCGGTACCATCCCACATCGCTTCTGGTGACCGGCCCGGACATCATCTTCTTCTGGGTCGCCCGGATGATCATGGCGTCGTACCACTTCCTCGACGAGGAACCGTTCGCCGAGGTGCTCTTCCACGGCATCGTGCGCGACGAACAGGGTCGCAAGATGAGCAAGTCGCTGGGCAACAGTCCCGACCCCATCGAGCTGCTGGACAAGTACGGCGCCGATGCCCTGCGCATGTCCATGATCATGCTGACCCCCACCGGCCAGGACGTCTTCTTCGGCGAGGACACACTCGAAGTGGGACGCAACTTCTGCAACAAGGTCTTCCAGGCCACCAAGCTGGTGCTCGGAGGATGGGACGAGCTGAAGATCGAGGCGGATCCGGCCCCCGGCGGAGCCGGTCAACTCGACGACGTGACGGCCCTGGCCGCAGACCCGGCCGCGGCTCTTGGCGAACTCTGGGTCCAGGTGTTCGGCTGCCAGGCTCCGGCCAGTTTCCGGACTTCGCATATCGAACTCGAAGACCGCTGGCTCATGAACCGCATTGCTGTGGTCGCCGCCGACGTGAACGCCAACCTGGAAAAGCGCCGGCTGAACGACGCGGCCTACACCGCCTACAATTTCTTCCGGCACGAACTGTGCGACTGGTATCTCGAGGCCATCAAGCCCCGCCTGCGCGACGAGGATCTTCGGGCCGAAGCGACGTGCCTCGCGGTCGCAGCCCTGGGATTCAGCTACAAGCTGCTGCACCCGGTGATGCCGTTCATCACAGAGGAACTCTGGCACGCCCTGCCGGGAGTGAACGGCTTCCTGATGACCAGCGCCTACCCGACCGCGGCTTCGATCCCGTTCGCGGCCGACGCCGAGAAGTTCACGAATGTGACCGATGTCGTCAGCGTGATTCGATCGATGCGCTCGGACATGAACGTGCCTCCCGGCCGCCGAGGTCGAGCCGTCCTGCGTTGCCCCTCGATCGAGCAGGCGGATCCCCTGCGTGAAAGCTCGGTGAGGATCGCACTGTTGGCCAAACTGGAGGAAGTGTCGGTGCTCGTCGGTGGTGAGACGCCGTCTCCCGCCGGAGTGGGACTCTCCGGCACGGTGGAGGTCTTCCTGCCCATGGCCGGGCTGGTCGACGTCGCCAAGGAGACCGAACGCCTCTCTCGCGAGTTGGGCCAGGTCGAGGGTTGGATCATCGCCAGCCGCAAGAAGCTCGAGAACGACAGCTTCACCGCGCGGGCACCCAAGAATGTCGTGGATCGCGAACGTGAGCAATTGAATGAGAACGAGGCCAAGGCCGACGCCCTGCGCGCCCGCCTGGCCGACTTCTGAGACTGACCGACGCAGACCCGGCTTGCGAAACCGAAGGAGACCAAATTGGCGGAGGAAACCGGACGCTACAAGACACCGGGTGAGCTGGTCAAGACAGCCCGTGAAGAGCGGGATCTGTCCCTCGAGCATCTGGCCGCCGCCACCAGGATCCCTCTTCGCAGCCTGCAATCTCTTGAGAAGGACGATTTCGAATCGTTGGCCGGACCTCTCTACATTCGGAGTTTCCTCAAGTCCCTTGCACCGGAACTGGGTCTCGACCCCGAACTGCTGCTGGAACGCTACAAGGGTCTGGTCGCTTCCGATCCGGTGCAGGACACGATCGACGATCAGGGCCCGACCTGGGAAACCGAAACGCGGGTGCTCAAGGTCCAGGGCCCTCCCTGGCGCGGCGCCCTGATCGGTGTTTCGGCAATCGTCGTGGTCATCCTGATCGGTGTCCTGATACGGGGGTCCCAGTCAGGCGAATCCCAGACCGGACGACCCGAATCTTCCCCAGCCGTGACGGTCGAAGCGACGCTTTCAGCCGGCGATTCGCTCCTGGCGCCGATCAGGGATCAGGATGATCCCGGGGCGCTGCTTGAAACCGCCGCTCCGCCACGCATCGACGGAGCGCAGTCGAGTTCGGGTTTTCCCGAGGGATCGCCGGAACTGGTTTTCGCCGGAGGAAGGCGCTGGCCGTTGGTTCTACGCCTGGTGATGGATCACGCCCTCGAACTGGACGTGCAGCCGGATGGACGTTCTTTCGCTCTCGATCGGGATCATGCCGCCCCCGGAGTGCCGTCCGAGGACATCGTGCCAGGGCGACTCTATCGGGTTGGCTCGAAAATGATCCTGTACTTCGGAGCCGCGGAGCATTTCGACCTGATTCTCGCCAGCAGACAGGGAATCGCCGTCAGCCTGAACGGTCGCGCTCTCGAGATCCCGGCGGGAGCCGTCGGCAGCGTCTGGCAGCTGGATCAGGGCCTCTTGGACCGGAAACGACCGTGAGCCTGTTCACGCTGCATGCCCCGTTCTCTCCCGAAGGCGACCAGCCCGAAGCCATCCGGGCCCTCAGCCGGGGCTTGAGGGAGGGAAAGAAGTTCCAGACCCTGCTCGGGGTCACCGGATCCGGCAAGACGTTCACGATGGCCAACGTCATCGCCCAACTCGACCGGCCCATCCTGGTGTTCAGCCACAACAAGACTCTTGCGGCCCAGCTCTACGGCGAGCTCAAGGGATTCTTCCCCGAAAATGCGGTCGAGTACTTCATCAGCTACTACGACTACTACCAGCCCGAGGCTTTCATTCCCCAGAGCGGCACCTACATCGAGAAGGACGTCTCGATCAACGAAGAGATCGAGCGTTTGCGATTGCGGACGACGAGCTCGCTCATGTCCCGCCGCGACGTCATCGTGGTGGCCAGCGTCTCGGCCATCTACGGCCTCGGCAATCCCGAGACCTTCCACCGCAACATCCTGCAGATCGAAGCGGGGCAGACGATCGATCGGGACAACCTGCTGCGTCGTCTTGTGGAGATCCACTACACTCGTTCGGACGGTGGCAGCTACGGTACCTTTCGCGTCCGCGGCGACACGATCGACGTCCGGGCCGCGTTCGACGAGCGTGTCCTGCGCATCGAGTTGTTCGGCGACGAGATCGAACGCCTCACCTTCATCGACGGGCTGAGCGGCCGGCCCATGCTGCGGGTCGAGGAGGCCAGGATCTTTCCCGCCCGACAGTTCGTCACCGAGCCGGAAACCGCATCGCGCATCCTCGACCTGATCGGTGCGGAGCTCGAAGGGCGTCTCGGCGAACTCGACGAGGCGGGACGGCCTCTCGAGGCCCAGCGTCTGGCTTCGCGCACCCGTTACGACATGGAGATGATTCGTCAGGTGGGATTCTGCCAGGGCGTGGAGAACTATTCCCGGTATTTCGATGAGCGTCAGCCCGGTGAGAGGCCTGCCTGCCTGCTCGATTATTTCCCCGACGACTACTTCATGATCATCGACGAATCCCACGTGACGGTTTCCCAGATCGGGGCCATGTACAAGGGGGATCGCTCCCGCAAGGAGACCCTCGTCGAGCACGGTTTCCGTCTGCCGAGCGCCATGGACAACCGACCTTTGAAGTTCGAGGAATTCGAGGCTCAGTTGCCGCAGACAGTGTTCGTCTCAGCAACTCCTGGCAACTATGAGATGGAGAGGTGCGACGGGGAATTCGTCGAACAGGTGATTCGTCCCACGGGACTCGTCGATCCGGAAATCATCATTCATCCGGTGGGCGAACAAGTGGACGATCTTCTCGGGCGGGCCAGGGTAGTCATCTCCCGCGGTGAGCGCGTGCTTGTCACGACGTTGACCAAGAAGATGGCGGAGGACCTCAGCGACTACCTCCAGCGACTCGGCCTGCGTGTGAGCTATATGCACGCCGACATCCCCGCCCTCGATCGGGTCGAGATCCTGCGCAAACTGCGGCTCGGTGATTCGGACGTTCTTGTCGGCGTCAACCTTCTGCGCGAGGGGCTGGATCTGCCCGAGGTGGCCCTGGTGGCCATCCTGGACGCTGATCGGGAAGGCTTCCTGCGCTCGGAGCGCTCCCTGATCCAGACCGCAGGGCGTGCGGCGCGCAACGCCCAGGGCCAGGTGATCATGTACGCCGACAAGATCACTGATTCCATGAGACGTGCCATCTCCGAGATGGATCGGCGGCGCATCAAGCAGACCGCCTACAACCTGGAGCATGGGATCACGCCCAGGACCATTCACAAGACCAGAGAGGAAATCCTCCAGGCGACGATGGCCGCGGGAGAGGCGGCCCGCCAGGATTTCATTCCGCCTGCCGAAGAAGCCCGACCCTGGGAGGACATCCTCGCCGGCAACCTGCCGCCGGAGAAGATCGTGACCATGCTGCACCGCGAGATGGAGGCGGCCGCCGAGCGTCTGGAATTCGAAAAGGCGGCGAGCCTGCGGGATCGTCTCGATGAGATGCGGGCCCAGTGGGGACTGCCGGGCGTCGGTGGCTAACAAGGATGAACAGATGACACGCATCATGATGAACTTTCCCGACGAACCGTGGCTCGATGTCCTGCTTCAGCAGAGTCTCGAGGAGGACATTGGTCGGGGAGATGCGACGACCGACGTCGCAGTCGACCCCGCCCTTCGCACAAGCGGGATCATTACGGCGAGGGAGCCGGGCATCATCGCGGGACTGCCCCTGGTCGTGAAGCTCTATGCGCGATTGGACCCCGGGGTGCTGGTCACTCTGCTGGTCGAGGACGGCGCCTTCGTCGCCGAGGGTGAGGCCGTCGTCCGGATCGAGGGTCCGGTTGCAGCCCTGCTCACGGGCGAGCGCACCGCCCTGAACTTCCTGCAGTACCTTTCCGGCATCGCCACCCAGACCCACCGCTACGCCGAGGCGGTCGAGGGAACCGACTGCGTCGTTCTCGACACACGCAAGACGCTCCCGGGATATCGCAGACTTGCCAAGTACGCCGTTCGCTGCGGCGGCGGGCACAATCACCGCATGGGTCTTGACGATCGCATCCTGCTCAAGGACAACCACTGGGCCAGCCGTGACGGTAGTCTCGCCGAGCTCGTGGCTCGGGGGCGTCAGCGTCATCCCGACCTGGCCATCGAGATCGAAGTCGATACGATCGCTCAACTGCAGGACGTGTTGCCTCTTCGGATTGAGTGGGTCCTGCTCGACAATTTCACGCCGGAGCATGTCCGTGAGGCCGTCGCCCTGCGGGACGCGAACGACCCGCCAGGCTGGACCACCCGCCTCGAGTCGAGCGGGAACGTCACCCTCGAGACGATTCGCGACTTCGCCGACGCCGGAGCCGACGCCGCCTCGGTCGGCCGCCTGACCCATTCGGTGCCGGCGCTCGATCTCGGCCTGGATTTCGAACATCGGAAGACCGAAGCGTGAACACGGCTCAGGGACGCGACTGGTTCGGCTTGAGCAGCTTCGACCCCGGCGAGAGTCGTTATGGGGGCTTCCTGTACCTGCTCGACGAAGTGGGGTCGACCAGCGATTTTCTGCTCGGTCGCGGGCAGTCCGCTCTGGGGCGTCTCTGCCGCTGGGATGGCTGGGGTTGGCAGGCCGGCGACCGCCAACTGTTACCACCTCCTTCTCAGCCCCGGGACGGCAGCATGGTTGTCGCCAGACGGCAGACCGCAGGACGGGGTCGGCAGGGGCGCTCGTGGTTCGGCCCGAGCGGTCTGATCCTGTCCTGGACCATCTCACCGGTCCCGCCGTCCCACGCCTCGAGGTTGGCGGTCTGGACAGGCCTGATTGTCGCCTCCTCAGTGCGGGATCTGACCGGAGAGGATGTCCGACTCAAGTGGCCCAACGACCTTTGGCTGGACGGCCGGAAGCTCGGTGGCATGATCCTCGACCTGGTGCAGCGAGGGCCCGAACGTCTGCTGGTGGCCGGACTGGGCCTCAACGTGGGACCCTGGTCGTTCGGCACGCCGGTCGACATCCTCGCTCGCGCCTCGTCCCTGGACCCCGGCGTCCAGCTCTCGACCCTGGCTGCAGCCATCCTGCGCCGCCACCATCAGGAGCAGGCGGTGTTCATGGCAGAAGGTTGGCCGGTCTTTCGGGATCTGTTCGACGAGTTGGACATTCTGCGGGATCGGATGATCGAGTTGAGCGACGTGCGTGGAATACGGCGAGGCCGGGCTTCGGGAATCGACGACGAGGGTGCGCTCATTCTCGAGATCGACGGCGCGAGGGAATCGATCCTGGCCGGTGACGTACACATCACTGATTCCGGAGGCGGAAATCGATCATGATCATTCTCGACGTGGGCAACACATCGATCAGCGCTGCTCGCTGGACCGCTTCGGCTGAGGTCCTGCTGCGGCGACCCGATCAGATGATCCTCGAACCTCTCGACTCTTATCCGACTCCCACCGACAATGCAGGTTGCGTCGAATGCCTCGCTGCAGTCCGTTCCATGCTTCACGCTGGCGAAGAGCTGAGGCTCGTGTCGGTGGTGCCGCTGGTCGAGATCGTCTTCCGCCGGGAATTTTCAGGTCTAGTGGTGCTTGACCACCGTAGCGACTGGCCGTTCGCGATCGACGTCGTCGAACCCGCCGCCGTGGGTGCGGACCGCTACGCCAACGTGAACGCCGCCGTAGCTATGGGTTGGTCCTCGGCCCTGGTCGTCGATGTCGGCACCGCGACGACGTTCGATCTGCTCGATGAGGGACTGTTCCGAGGCGGGCTGATCGCTCCGGGCCCGGCCTTCGCTGCCCGATGTCTGGGTGAGCGGGCCGCCCGACTCGCTCCGGTCTGCTTCGAACCGGTCCCCCTGGCTGCAGGACGCGACACGAGCAGCGCCATGGCGGCAGGGTCATTCCATGTCGGTGTACGGGGAATCCTGTCGACGATCCGTGCTCTTCGCCGGGACCTGGGAGACACCCCGGTCGTGCTGACGGGCGGCCTGGCCGAAGCGGTTCGCAGTCATGTCGTGAATGATGAAGACCCTGGGCTGCTGCATGTCGATAGGCACTGGACCCTCAAGGGCGCCGCCCTGGCGCCAATCCCGTAAGACGGATCGACTCCCCGGGCTACTCCGACCGAAACTCCGTGAAGACCCGACAGCCGTAGGGTGGAAGCTCGAGCGTGAGTCCTTCCTGTCGCAGGTCTTCGCTCTGGACGCTCATCTCGAACGGGTGGCGTGGGTCGATGAACACGATGTTTCCGGACACCTCACCGAGGTCGAGTTCCTCGCCGAGACGGACGCCGGGTGTTCCCTCTCCGGCGAAGGCATGATCGATGCGTCCGCGGCGGTATTCATGGCAGTTGTTGTAGACGACCAGGACCCTGTCCCGGCCGGTGCGGTTGCTGAAGGCGATGATGTCCTCGATCGGCTCTCCGGACGATCCGTGAGCGTCGTAGAGGCGGAAGTGGTCAGCGCCACTGAACAGGCTTCGTCTCCGGAACAGTGGAAAGATCATTCGCTCGTGGTAAGCGAGCAAACCCTCGTCCGGCGATTCCTCATGGTAGGAACGTCCGTACTCCATGCCGTACTTCTCGGAGAGACCTTCGAGCTGGCCATGGCCGAGCATGGGCAGACCCGGCAGGGTCGCGAGCATGGTGCAGATTCCGAAATACTTGTCGCCCTTGCCGAACTGCTCGTCGGCCGTCTCCTCGTCGGGGTTGGTGACGAAGTTGACGTGGCGCTGCAGGATGCGCGGATCGAATTCGATCACGTTGCGCAGGGAGGAGCGGAACTTGGCGTTCTCCTGGTCGCGCAGCATGTGCATGAAGGCGCTGTTGTAGACCCGATGCATGCCCAGCGTGCGCACGAAGTAACCTTCGAGCATCCAGAACGCCTCGGCCATGAGCAGGGTGTCGGGGGCCTCGACGGCGATGCGGTCGACGACTTCGCGCCAGAACTCTCGGGGCATGGCGGCATCGAATTCCGCCCTCGACATCGCATGCCAGGATCTGGTCGCGACATCGCTGGCCTCGCCCGGCTCGGGGTGCCACAGCCGGCGCACATGGCGTCGCGCCAGGACCATGGCGGCGTCGAACCGGATGATCGGAAAACGTCTCGCCACATCGAGAATCGCCTGGATTACCGTCTCGCGAGTCTCGGGGTTCAGGAAATCGAGCTGGGCGGTGTCGTTCCACGGCATGCTCGTGCCGTCGTTGCCGTGGTAGATATAACGGGTCCGACCGTCCCGACGGTTGTGGTGCCGGAAGACGACGGCGGCATCGCTTCGGTCCCAGTAGTGGTCCTCGATCTTGATTTCCACATCGGAGGATCGAGAGAGGTCGGGTCCCTCGAAACCGTAGGCCGGGTACGGGGCATGATCGAGGTTCACGAAGAGGTCGGGACGCTCGATGACCCACCGGCCGTCGATGCCGGTGTGGTTGGGCACCATGTCGCCGCAGAGACGGATACCTCGTTCCATGGCCTTCCACCGCAGGTCGTCGAGGGCGTCGTCGCCACCGAGATCGCCGGCGATGCGGTAATCCTCGATGGCGTACGCCGAAGCCAGGGCTTCGGTGTTGCCCATGCGGCGCTTGATGTCTCGGGAGGCGGCACTGCGCTGCCAAAGGCCGATGAGCCACAAACCGGTGATGCCCTGGGCTGCGATGCGGTCGAGCTCTTCGCCGGGAATCTGATCAAGGGTGGTGATCGCCCGGTTGTATCGGCGGGACAACTGGTGCAGCCACACATGTATGTTCTTGGCCAGCAGGATGACCTGGGGCATCCAGCTGCGATCCTCGGTAAAGTTCTCGATCTCGATATCCTCGACCGGCGGCGGAGCGGGATCCTGATCGGTGTGGCCCTTGGACGACGAACTCTCGGTGGCAGTGCTCGGGAACTCCGGGGCCAGGAATGGACGGGATTCTCCGTGTCCTTGGTGATGGGGGCGACGCTCTTCGCGCAGCGTGCCGGCCGCTAGGGCGCAGGCCTCGCCCAGATCGCCGATCCAGGAAGACCAGTGCACGGCGATGCTCAGGAGCTGTCGATCGAGTTCACCGGGAGCTTCGACGATCGGCGCACTGAGAACGTCCCAGGCATGGTGCGGCTTGTCCGGGATGATTCTCAGGGTCGCCAGGGTTTTCGGCAGTGCCTGGAGAAGGCGATCGATGCCTGGATCACCCTTCAATCCGTTCAAGCCGAGGGCCTTGTTGAGAGTCTCGAGAGCTGGATTGCGCAGGGCCAGGGTCAGCACCGCCAGACGAGCCAGCATCGCCCGCTTGTCCGGTGCGCCGTCGTTGGGCAGGCCTTGATCGCTGTCACTCCGATCGAGCACGATGCCGGAACAACTGAGATCCAGCCGGGACAGGATGTCGTTCAGGCTCTCGGCGCCGAGATCGTCGGCGAGCTGGGAAAACAACCTGTCGGCCTGGACTTCGTCACCGATCAGGCGAAAAGCGAGCATCGCCACCGCCACGAGCCAGTGCCCGCCGGCTAGCAGCGTGCCGCCGGTCAATTCATCGGCTCCGGTTTCGCGGCGCCAGGCTGCGGCAATTTCGTGCGCGGTCATCGAACCGAGGACAGGATCGATCAGGCCGGAGAGCGGGACCCCGGCCAGGGCCGAGGAATCTCGGCTGGACCGACCGATCGGAAAGTGAAACAGGGGAGAATTCAGCGCTGACATGTCGCCTCCAGCGCGGAAACATCCCACGCGTCCCGGATCGAAGCAAGGTGGGAAACATAAAACTGCCGAATTTGAGAATTCCAGATGCTTGAAAGCAGTGATCTCTCTGGGAGAAATGACGACGGGAGCGAGCAGAATCCTCCAGCTCCTACGATGGGAGATGACGTAATGTCAGGCGTGGCAGGCGCTGTGGCAGATCTCAAAAATATCCCTTGCGGCTGGTGGCGCTTGATGTAGATTACGGTCTTAGCACTCGAGCAGGGAGACTGCCAGTATCCCGTCAAACCGGGGATTCCATTCCCCAGAGAGGAGCAGAGGACATGGCTTTGAAAATTAAGCCCCTGGCCGATCGCGTCATCGTCGAGCCCATGGAGCCTGAGACGATGAAGGGTGGGATCATCATTCCCGACACCGCCAAAGAGAAGCCTCAGCAGGCGAAGGTCGTGGCTGTTGGGCCTGGCCGCACCGCTGAAGATGGTTCGCGCATCGCTCCGGAAGTAAAGAAGGGCGACATCGTTCTGTACGGCAAGTACTCCGGAACCGAAGTGACCGTCAGTGGAGCTGAATACTTGATCCTCCGTGAAGGCGATATCCTCGCCGTCCTGTAAACGATTTCCCAAGGAGAAAAGAATCATGGCCAAACTGATCAAATTCGACGCCGAAGCGCGCGAGCTGATCAAGCAGGGTGTGGACACTCTGGCCGATACGGTGAAGATCACCCTCGGTCCCAGGGGACGCAACGTCATCCTCGACAAGAAATTCGGCGCACCGATCGTCACCAACGACGGTGTGACCATCGCCAAGGAGATCGAGCTCAAAGATCCCTTCCAGAACATGGGCGCCCAGATGGTCAAGGAAGTCGCCAGCAAGACCAACGACGTGGCCGGCGACGGGACCACAACCGGCACCCTGCTCGCTCAGGTCATCATCCGTGAAGGCATGAAGCACCTGGCTGCCGGCGCCAACCCCATGTTCATGAAGAAGGGCATCGAGGCCGCGACCGCGGCAGCGGTCGACGCCTTGAGGAAGCAGGCCAAGCCTGTGCGCGACAGTGCCACCATAGCCCAGATCGCCAGCATCTCGGCCAACAACGACGAATCGATCGGATCGATCATCGCCGATGCCATGGAGAAGGTCGGTAAGGACGGCGTGATTACCGTCGAGGACGCCAAGGGCACCGAAATGGAGCTCGACGTCGTCGAAGGCATGCAGTTCGACCGTGGTTACCTGAGCCCCTACTTCATCACGAACGCCGATACGATGAAGGTCGAGCTCGAGAGCCCGATCATCCTGATCCACGACAAGAAGATCAGCAACATGAAGGACATGTTGCCGGTGCTCGAGAAAGTCGCCCAGATGGGCCGTCCGCTGCTGATCATCTCCGAGGACATCGAAGGCGAAGCCCTCGCGACCCTCGTGGTGAACAAGCTGCGCGGTACCCTGAATGTGGCCGCCGTGAAGGCGCCCGGATTCGGTGATCGCCGCAAGGCCATGCTCGAGGACATCGCCGTGCTGACCGGCGCTCGGGTCATGAGCGAGGACGCCGGCCTCAAGCTCGAGAACGCCACGACTGCCGATCTGGGCACCTGTGGCCGCGTCACCATCGACAAGGACACCACCACGATCGTGGGCGGCAAGGGCAAGGCTGCGGACGTCAAGAGCCGTATCCAGCAGATCCGCGCCCAGATCGAGGATACCACCAGCGACTACGACCGTGAGAAGCTCCAGGAGCGTCTGGCCAAACTCGCCGGCGGTGTCGCGGTCATCCGCGTCGGTGCCATGACCGAGATCGAGATGAAGGAGAAGAAGCACCGCGTCGAGGACGCCCTGAGCGCCACCCGCGCCGCGGTCGAAGAGGGCATCGTCGTCGGTGGCGGCGTGGCCCTGTTGAAAACGGCCAAGGTCATGGCCAAGCTGGATCTCTCCGGCGAAGCTTCCCTCGGCCGGGACATCATCGTCCGTGCCGTGGAGGAACCTGTCCGTCAGATCGCGACCAACGCCGGAACCGAAGGCTCCCTGGTCGTCGCTCGTCTTCGCGACGAGAAGAAGCCCAACATCGGCTTCAACGCTGCGACGATGGAGTACGAAGACTTGATGGCCGCGGGCATCATCGACCCGGTCAAGGTCACTCGATCGGCCCTCCAGAACGCCGCTTCGATCGCAGCCCTGCTGCTGACGACCGAGGCTTGTGTTGCCGATGAGCCCGAGAAGGGCGGCTCCTCGATGCCGGACATGGGTGGCATGGGCGGCATGGGCGGCATGGGTGGCATGATGTAGGTCGAGTTCTTCTCGACAGACTGACAAAACGGAACCCCCGGGCTTCCTCCGGCTCTTCGAGAGTCGGGTGTCCGGGGGTTCTGTTTGTCGACCTGTGTGGCTGGCATCCGGCCTGGGGAAAGAGTTGGGGATTCAGGGAAAGAGAGTTAGTGTCTGCGGCATGAAAATTCTTCAGGTCGGAAAATACTACCCGCCGGTCAAGGGCGGGATGGAGAGCGTGCTGCGCGACCTGTGCGAGGGACTTCTTGCTGCGGGTCACGAAGTCAACGCCGTGGTGGCCGACGTGGGTTCCGAGGACCGGATCGAGCGCCTCGGCGAGCACGGCGAACTTGTGCGGTGTGGGACTGTCGGGGTCCTGGCGTCTCAGCCGCTGACGCTTTCGTTGCTCCACCATCTGCGGCGGCTGATCGTACGGGATCGACCGGACGTGGTGCAGATCCATGTGCCGAATCCCCTCGGTGCCGCTTGTCTGCTTGCGAGCCGATCCTGCCTGCCTGAGGGCTCGATCATCACTGTCTGGCATCATGCCGACGTCGCCCGCCAGCGCCTCGGCCGCCATCTTGTTCGTCCACTGGCTCGGGCGTTGCTCAACGTCAGCGACGGGATCTGTGTTTCCTCGGCAGCCTTGCGTGACGGTTCCACCGAACTCGCCTCGCATCGGGACGATGTCGCGGTCATTCCCTTCGGGCTGGATCCCAAACGCTGGTCGCTGAAGCGAACGGATGTTGGCGAGGAGTTCGTCTTCGTCGGTCGGCTTGTCTACTACAAGGGACTCGACCTGCTGCTCGATGCTGCCAGGGAAGTGCCCGAAATGCATCTGACCATCGTCGGCGACGGACCGTTGAGGAGTCACCTGCTCGCTCGTGTCGCGAACGAAGGACTCAGAGATCGTGTCCATCTGGCGGGGGAGATGACCGACGAGCAGGTCCGGCGACTGTTCAGCCAGGCTCGGGCCCTGGTGCTGCCCAGTGATCACGGCAGCGAGACCTTCGGCGTGGTCCAACTCGAGGCGATGGCTGCCGGTCTGCCGGTCATTTCCACCACCTTGGCTACGGGCGTGGCGGGGGTCAATCAGCATGAGATCACAGGCCTTCAGGTGCCGCCCGGTGACGGTCGGGCCCTGGCTGGCGCTCTGCGCAGGGTGCTTGACCAACCAGAATCCTGTCTCCGTTGGGGGCGGGCGGGACGCGTCAGGGTCAAGGAGCGTTTCCACCGTGAGCGTATGATTGCTTCCTTGCTGCAGTGGTATGACGGCCTGCTCAGCGATCGCAGCAAGCGGAATTCCATCTGAATTTCGGGGCCTAGGCCTCCTGAACGACGATCCAGCCACCTGATGGTGTTTCTGTGGCCCTCTGGAACTTGATTGTGTCCAAGGAGTTGGATGAGTGTGGCGACGGAGATGGGAGGGTGGAGATTGACACTCAGGGTCCAACTCTTTATGTTTCGAAGTCACTCCGAATTTCTGGATTCATGTGTTCACCCGACTTTTCGGGTGTTTGTGAAGGAAGTTGAGAAGACCATGACGAACCCGCGCACGACCTTCCGCGCTGCGCTCGCCTTGGCCGTGCTCATGATCGGCCTCACATCGCCGGCTGCCGCCGCGTGTGATCCTGCTCAGACCAAGCCGGCTGATCACGCCTACCAGATCGCCACCGGGTTCCTGCAGACCCGTGATTGGCAGCAGGCTATTCCTCAGCTTGAAACAGCTTTGTCTCTCTGTCCCGAACATGAAAACTCCCTGCGCTGGCTGGGGAAGTCCTACATGGCGACCCAGCAGTTCGAGCTGGCTCTCGTGAAGTACGAGGCCTTGATCGAGGTCCTCGGTCGCGACGCTTCGGCGTCCGATTACATGGATCTTGGTAAGACAAACGCCAAGCTCAAGAAGTATCCCGCCGCTCGCCAAGCCTACCAGAGGGCCTACAGGATCGACGCCACGAACTGCAATATCCTTTTCAACTACGGCATGATGAACTATGCTGTGAAGGATTATGCCGGAGCCGTGGATATCCTCGCTCAGGCAGCTGACGGCTGTCCCGACATCCGGACCAACATCTTGGAGAAGTTGGCCACGGCCTGCGAGAAGGCGGCGGACAAGGAAGAGCGTCTCGGCAATGTCCTCAAGGCCAAGGAATTTCGGGAGCTCTACGGGCAGTATGCCAGCGACGCCGGTGGCAGCGTGGGATACACCCTGATCGCTGACCGCATGAACAGCGGCAACTACACCGGTGCGGTTTCGGCGGCCCAGGATTTCCTGTCCAAGAACCCCGACGATGCCAAGGCGGACAAGGTCTACCTGAACATGGCCCGCTCCCAGAAGCAACTCGGCCAGACCAGCGCGGCGGCCCAGTCGTACCGGGGCTACCTCGCTCTCAAGCCCCAGAGCGGCGAGGCAGCCGGCGAACTGATCGAGATGCTCGCCAAAGCCGAACTCTGCGCTGAGGCGCTGGCCGAAGCGGAAGCCCTCATGCCCCGTATGAGCTCCGACGTGAATGTGCGCTACGCCCACGGCAAAGCCCTTGAATGCGCCGGCCGCTACATGGAGGCCAAGGAAGAGTTCCGTTTCGTGATGACCAACGGCAGCGGCGACATCAAGAAATGGGCGACCGACGAAATGCGTCGCCAGGACCAACTCGAGGAAATTCGTCAAGCGAAGCGTCAGAACGCAGGGCGCTGAGACAATGATCCTGATCGTTTTCGGCCCCGTTCCGCATCGCGGTTGCGGGGCCGTTTCCTGTCAGCAAGAGTGTGGAGACCGCCATGTCCCGACTTGATCTGTTGCCGCCCTACCTGTTCACGGCCATCGACAAGGCCAAGCGCCAGGCCGTGAGCGAGGGATGTGATGTCGTCGATCTCGGACTCGGCGATCCCGATCAGCCGACTCCCGAAGCCCTGCTTGAGGTGATGACCCGAGCCATCCGCAACCACGCGCATCACCGTTATCCATGCAATCAGGGTTCCGAGTCCTTCCGGTGTGCCATCGCCGAATGGTTCGCTCGACGGTACGGCGTGAACCTGGATCCCGAGACACAGATCCTGGCTCTGATCGGCAGCAAGGAAGGCATTGCCCACCTGCCGCTGGCCCTGCTCGAGGAGGGCGATAACGTCCTGGTTCCGGACATCGGCTATCCCGTGTATCCCTCGTCGACGATCCTGGCAGGGGGCGAACCCCGAACCTACTCGCTGATCGCTGAGCTCGGTTTTCGACCAGACCCGGATGAAATCGCGGCGAAATCGGACGCCCGCACGCGCTTGATCATGATCAACTCTCCGCATAATCCGACCGGTGCGGCGCTCGATGCCGATGCCTGGCGAGCGCTGCTGTCCGTGTCGGCCGACGCTGTCCTGGCCAACGATGGCGCCTATCTCGAGGTCGGATTCGGTGGCGAGCAACCTGTCAGTCTGCTCCAGGTGGCCGACGCGACCGTCGATCGGGTCATCGAATTCCACAGCTTCAGCAAGACCTTCAACATGACCGGCTGGCGCATAGGTTTCGCCGTCGGGAATTCCGACGTGATCGGCGCTCTCGATCGGGTCAAACAGAACATCGATAGCGGGGCCTTCACAGCGATCCAGGAAGTGGCGATCCACGCCCTGGCCCATGACCAGATGCTGGTGCGCGAAGTGATGAGCGTGTATCCTGAACGCCGTGCCACGATCGTGGCGGCGCTCCGAGAGGCGGGTATCGAAGTGTTTCGGTCCGACGCCTCGTTCTATGTCTGGGCCCGCGTTCCGGGGGACGGCGACGCCATGGCCTTTTGCAGCCGTGTTCTCAAGGAGCATGCCGTCGTGGTGACGCCCGGGGTCGGTTTCGGCCCGGGAGGGGCCGGTTGGTTCCGTATTTCCCTGACGGCGCCTGATGCTCGCATCGTCGAAGGCGCCGCACGATTGAGGCGGTTGCGATGAAACTGGAGGCTGGAATGATCGACTGCATCCGTTTGACGGGAATCGACGTGTACGCCTATCACGGCGCCCTGGCGGCGGAGCGGGAGTTGGGTCAGCGTTTCGTGATCGACGTGGATCTCTGGACGGACATCCGGAAAGCGGCGGCAACCGACAGCTTCGAGGACGCCCTCGATTACGTCGAGGTCCACACCAAGATCACCGAATTGGCCGGGAGCGAATCCTTCCATCTGCTCGAGGCCTTGGCTGAGCGCATCGCCAACATGCTGTTGACCAACTTCCCTCTTGACGCCGTTGTGGTCACTGTTCACAAACCCAATCCGCCGATCCGCAACTTCATGGGGTCGGTCTCGGTCACCGTAGACCGCCGCGCTGAAGACGTGAAGCCGCGACTGGCTGTGGAGAACGGGGAGTCCATTCAGTGAGCGTCGAGGAACGGGTCCTGCTGGGGATCGGAGGCAACATGGGTGACAGGGTCGCAGAACTGCGCGCCGGCGTGGCCGCTCTGCGGGCACACCGGGAGATCGACGTCGTGGCTCTCAGCCGCCTCTGGGAAACCGAGTACGTGGGTGACGGGGATCAGGCCCCCTACCTCAACGGCTGCATCGAAATTACGACATCCCTGGAGCCGACAGCCTTGCTGGAGGCTCTCCAGGACATCGAGCACCGTCGGGGCCGGCCGGCCGATGGCCATCGGCTGCCGCGCCCCCTCGACCTCGACATCCTGCTGCACGGAACGCGTGTGGTGCGCGACGACGAGCTGATCATTCCTCACCCGGAACTGGCGAGCAGGGCCTTCGTGCTGGAGCCCCTGGCGGAATTGGCGGGAGATCTCATCCTGCCCGAATCTGGCGAGACAGTGCGGGCGATTCGTGCAAAGATCCGCTGCGTTCATAGCCCCTGGATCCGCTCCTGGGACGGGGCTGGTCTGACCGACGCTATCACGGAGGAATAACGTGCTCCCCTGGCGTTACATCGTGGTCGAAGGCGTCATCGGCGCCGGCAAGACCAGTTTGACGAAACTGCTGGCAGGGCGGCTCGGCGCGGCGGTGAACCTCGAGGTCGTCGAGGAGAACCCGTTTCTCGCCAAGTTCTACAAGGACCGGGCCGCTTACGCCTTCCAGACCCAGATCTTCTTCCTGTTGAGCCGCTACAGGCAGCAACAGAATCTGCACCAGCCCGACCTGTTTGCCGGAACGGTCGTCTCGGACTATCTGTTCGCCAAAGACCGGATCTTCGCCAACCTGAACCTCGAGGATGACGAGCTGGTCCTCTATGATCAGCTCGCTTCGATCCTCGAGCAGCGAGTGCTGCAGCCCGACCTGGTGATCTTCCTGCAGGCTTCGACCGACGTGCTGATGGAGCGCATCGCCGTCCGCGGCCGCAGTTTCGAGCGCGACATGAACCGCGACTACATCGATGCGCTTAACAGCGCTTACAGTTATTTTTTCCATCACTATCGCGCCGCACCTCTGCTGGTGGTCAACACCAACACCTTCGACTTCGTCAACGTGCCCCGCGACTTCGACCTGCTCTACGAACAGCTGACCGACAGCTTCCAGGGCACCCGCTTCTTCGCGCCAGGCTAACCCCGGACGCCGATGGAGAAAGGACTTCGCTATGGCCAGGCCTACGACTCTGGGAGTATTCGCATGCCGCAAGCGCAGCGGCGAGAAGATCGTCGTGCTGACCGCCTACGATCTGACCTCGGCCCTGATCGCCGACCGGGGTGGTGTCGACGCCATCCTTGTCGGGGACTCGCTGGGTATGGTCGTGCTCGGACACGAGACCACGCTGCCGGTGACCGTCGACGACATGCTGCACCACTGTCGCGCCGTCTCGCGGGCCAAGCCGTCGGTGCCGATCATCATCGATATGCCTTTTGGCAGTTTCCATGTCTCGCCCGCCGAGACCGTCGGCCACGCCCTGCGTCTGGTGAAGGAGGGCGGCGCCGCGGCGGTGAAGATCGAAGGCGGGCGTTGTCGCGCCGACGTCATCCGGGCCCTGCTCGCTGCGGAAATCCCCGTCATGGGCCATCTCGGCCTCACGCCCCAGTCGATCCACAGGCTGGGCGGATACAAGGTCCAGGGACGCGGTAGTGAAGCTGGCGAACACCTGAGGGACGAGGCAGCGTTCCTCGAGGAAGCGGGCTGCTTCTCCATCGTGCTGGAATGCATCCCGGCCCCCCTGGCCGAAAGCATCTCCAATCAGTTGACGATTCCGACGGTGGGCATCGGCGCCGGCCCCGGTTGCGACGGACAGGTCCTTGTCTTCCATGATCTGCTGGGTTTGTTCGACGGTGTGCGCCCGAAGTTCGTGAAACGCTATGCCGAGCTGGGACACGAAGCTACCGAAGCGATTCGTCGCTTCGGCGAAGACGTTCGTGCCGGAGCCTTTCCCGCGCTCGAACAGTGCTACTTCGACGAGACCGGTGACGACGAATGAGTCTCGACCTGATGCGCACCCGCGCCGATCTCCAAAGGCTGGAAAATTGGGACGACCGCCGCGACCTGTGTCTGGTGCCGACCATGGGTGCGTTGCATGAAGGCCACCTGAGCCTCGTGCGTCGCGCAGCCGAATTCGGTCCAGTAGTCGTGTCGATCTTCGTCAACCCGACCCAGTTCGGACCCGGTGAGGATTTCGATCGCTATCCGCGGACCCTCGAAGCCGACATGGACCTGCTCGAACCCCTGGGCGTGCGGGCCGTCTTCGCTCCCGACACGGCCGGGATGTACGCAGCGGCCGACGGCGTGAGCGTGCAGCCAGGACGCAGGGCGCTGGGCCTTTGTGGTGGTCGTCGTCCGGGTCACTTTGCCGGCGTGCTGACCGTCGTGCTGAAACTCTTCGGTATGATCCGACCCAGGACCGCTGTCTTCGGGCGCAAGGACGCCCAGCAGTGCCTGGTGATCGAGGAGATGGTCCGCGATCTGGATGTCCCGGTCCGGCTGGTGGATGCTCCGACTCTGCGGGAGCATGATGGTCTCGCCCTCTCTTCCCGCAACCGCTATCTGTCGCCCGCGGAGCGCGAGCGTGCCCTTTGTCTGCGCCGCGCCCTGAACGCCGCTCGCTCGGCCCTGGAAACTGGGGAGAGATCCGTCGAGGTTCTCGAGGACATCATGGCCCTGCATCTGGGGCCGGCCGATGTCGTGGATTACGCTGAAGTGAGGACCGTGCCGGATCTCGGCCGCCTCGACAAGGTGGAGGGCCGAATCGTCCTGATGCTCGCAGCTCACGTCGGCGCGACCCGCCTGATCGACAACGCTGTCTGGAACGTGCAGGGTGCCCGGGTGACCGAAGCCGCCCTGCTGGAGGGATCATCGACATGATCGACACCAAGCTGCAGGCCGTCGTCCTGGCGGCAGGCAAGGGCACCAGGATGAAGTCGGACTTGCCCAAGGTTTTGCATGAGATGGCCGGCCGATCCCTGCTCGGGCACGTCCTGGCTTCCGTCCGCGCTGCGGCGATTCCCAGGACCGTCGTGGTCGTGGGTCACAAGGCAGCCATGGTCGAAAACGCCGTGCGTGCCGACGATCTCGACTTCGCCTTGCAGGAGCCCCAGCTCGGCACGGGCCACGCCGTGCAAGTGGCAGTGCCGTATCTTTCGTTCGAAGGCTACACGGTCATCCTGGCCGGGGACGTGCCGCTGTTGAGGGCCGAGACCATCCTTCGCCTGGTGGGCGAGACGGTCGCCTCTCGGTCCGCGGCTTCGGTGCTGACCTGCGTGGTCGAAGACGCCGGCGCCTACGGACGGATCATCAAGGACGCCGCCGGCCGTCTGACCGGAATCGTGGAAGCCCGCGACGCCACCGAGGCCCAGCTGGCGATCGGGGAATACAATTCGGGCGTGTTCTGTTTCCACACACCCGACCTGATCGATGCCCTGGCCCGACTCGAGGCCGACAACGACCAGGCTGAATACTACCTGACCGACACCATCGCCCACCTCGTGGCGGCGGGTCGGCCTGTCCAGGTGGTCAGCATCGAGGATGCGGGCGAGGTCGTCGGCATCAACACCGTTGAGGAACTGCGCGCAGCCGAAGAGATCTACCGGCTCCGCGGCTGAGGAGGATTCGTGGACCGACTCTTCACGCCATGGCGTCTGGATTACCTCCAGGGCGAACACAACCATGATCAGTGTGTTTTCTGCACATGCCAGGAGCAGTGCGACCTGGACTCCCACATCCTGCATCAATCCCGACACTGGTTTGTGATCCTGAACCGCTTCCCCTACAACGGCGGCCATCTCCTGCTGGTTTCCAACCGCCACATCGGCTCACTGACCGAATGCACCGGGCAGGAAGTGGTCGACATGAGCCGGCTTCTGTTGGTGATGGAGCGGGTCATCCGTCACAGCTACGAACCTCACGGTGTCAACTGCGGATACAACGGGGGCGCCGGGGCGGGGGCGGGCATCCCCGGTCATTTCCATGTCCACATGCTGCCACGCTGGAACTCCGACACCAACTTCATGACCGTGATCGGCGACTCCAGGGTGATCCCCGAGCGGCTTGAGGACACGTTCGTCAGACTGCAGCCCCTGCTCGCCACCGAACTCGCCGGGACGGAACTCTGATGCGAG
>Ga0180007_10002556_pt1 | contig 21524 bp, 3 predicted proteins | sample MM_PC_MetaG_FD_121122 | JGI IMG/M metagenome (GOLD analysis project Ga0180007, IMG submission 121122) | Groundwater microbial communities from the Aspo Hard Rock Laboratory (HRL) deep subsurface site, Sweden - MM_PC_MetaG | ecosystem: Environmental > Aquatic > Deep subsurface > Groundwater... | reverse complement strand
TGGAACATTAAATATTTCAACACCATAAACCTCAAAAACACTTGTTTTTTTAGGGTTGGAATTCTCAGAGAAGGTTATGTTAACATTTTCAGGATAATTGGTTGTTCCGAGAAGTGAATCTATTTCATTAAAGTCATTTTGGGTGTTTGCAGTGAATTGTTGGACATTATCTCTGGTTATTGGTTTTAAATACTGCCAACTAATTCCAAGAGTTGTATCTGAATCAGTAATATATATGTTTCCTTCAAAAGTCTCTATAACCCACGCAGTAAAGTTTTTCGTGGTTGAAGATGCAAGTAACAAGGTTGCATTAACATTTCCATAATAAATCTGCCATATACTAATAGTTATGTTTCTACTGTCTTTGTTATTGGATTCATCGCTTTCAATAATATTTCCAGAACCATACGGCGGATCAACAACCACGTATATTTCAGACAGTCCCTTCACAGCAGTCCACGTGGTGTTTACTATTACACTTCCAAGAGCTGTAATATTAGTTATTATGTTGGAATTTATCTGTACCCCGCCACCATCAGGATCACCCCTCCAGAACTGAACTACAAAATTAGTCTCATTTTTGTTAGCATTATTTGTAATGTTTACAAAAAGAACCACTTGTTGCCCTTCAACAGGATTATTGTTACTAAAACTTATACTTGATGAACTTATTTCTAAATCTCCAGCTATTATTATTGTATAATTTTCTGATGCAAAACCATAATTGTCTGCTTCATCAAAACACTTCACGTTCCAGGAATATTTTCCGTATGACAAGTAAAGAGAAAATGTGTTATTGTCTCCATTTATAGGTGCAAGGTTTGTTTGATTCGTTGCATTCCAAATACCTGTAAAGTTTCCCCATAAAGTACAGTTTGTAAGTCTTACATCATAAGGTGTGTATTTGAAGGTGATAATTTGTGGGTCAAATGCGTCATTGTTATCGGGACTTACAAGAGTTACATTTGGTGGTGTTCGATCAATAACTGAAATATTCTTTGTTCCGCTTGTTGCACTGTCATAAATTGAATCTGCAAAACATCTGAATGAATTGTTGAAAGAATAAGTGTTTGCTAATAATGAAAAGTTAACTATTATTGTTGAGTTGACAGTTCCTAAAATCACAGGATTACTTTGAGTTACATTCAAACTTATATTTTCCACTCCATTCACATTCATCCATGTTCCACCCGATTTATATTGTAGATATACTTCAGTATTCATACAGTCTCCATCAACACATGTTATATTGCACTGTTCTATGAATCCTGTTCCTTCAGTTGGTTGAGGATCTGATAGATTAACAAAAGAAGAGCTTAAGGTTCCAAGTCGATATCCATCAAACATAACCCATGAGGCATCTGCATTATCCCAAAAATGGGTATATTCTCTTTGTTGAACGCCTCCTTGATAAACATACATTGATAAAATTAGTTTATCTCCAGGGTTCAAAAATTTCTGCGCAAGTGTTGAAGTACAAGCCCCTATATACGCAACTTTTAATTTGCTACTAATGATTGTTCCTGTTGCATCATTGTTTCCAAAATTACATAAGAGATATGATCCTGTGAAATTAGATATATAAAACCACCAAGAAATATACGCTTCACCAGCTCTTTCTCCTGTGAATACTGCACTAAAATCCACATTAGTATATTCTGAAATTATGAATCCTGATCCCCCAACAGTATAAGTGGCATTCATGTAATGCACAGAAGTAGCCGCAGGAATATCTATTAAAATACTGTTTTCTATAAGGTCATAATAATAATTTAAATTTATATTTGCCCCTCCAGAGAACGGTCCGCCAGTTGCAGTTTCCCATAAAGTATGAGTTGGTATGGTAACATTGACTGATAAAAGTCTGGCAGAAGAGTAGCCTGTGTTACCGGCTAAATCAACACATCTGACACTCCAATTATAATTTCCATTGTCCAAACCTTGCAGTATTGTTTCTGTTGAGTCTTTTACAACAATTGTGTCATATTTATAATCTGTTCCGTTAATTACTAAGGTACAATTCTCTATGGTTCCAAAATCAGACACATTATATTCAAAAGATACTGTTGTACTTGAAGTCCAATTAGCAAACGGCTCTGGACTCATAAGATTGACTTGAGGCAAGTCTGTATCAGTTGTATATACAAAAGTTTGGCTCGAATCTCTTGTGTTTGTTGCATTGTCATAAGCTGTTATGAACCAATACCATTTGGTGTTTGTCGGCCAACTGGAAGAAACCTGAAATTCTGTTATTGCAGAAGTATTAATCACGTAGGTAAAATTACTATATACAAAACTATTATTATCTGAGACATAAATTGTGTAGTTGACAAAATTATCATCTGTGCTTTGCGTCCATTTCAGTAATGGTGTGAGGTTTGTTGACTCAGTTCCACTCGAAGGGGTTAATAATGTAAATATTGTTGGCGGAGTTGCATCAAGCCTATATATATAGTCTTGGTTTGATGTTCGATTGTTTCCTGCAAGGTCATATGCTTCAACTTGCCAGTAATATGTTCCATCAATCCAGTTATCTATTACTTGATAATCTGTATCCAAAACATCATATGCGTAGTATTGATACAATATCTCTGTAAACTCTGATGTATTACTAACAAAAACCGTGTAATTGTTTAGGTTATCTTCTGTTGTCTGCGACCAGTTTAAAAGTGGGTTTTTGTTGTTTGATAAGGTGTTGTTTTTTGGTGTTGAAAGGTCAAAAGGTGAAGGAAGTGTTGTATCAATGTGAAGTTTCCTTGCAGCAGGTGTATGACTGTTTTTTGCAGAGTCAAAACACCTAACTGACCAGTTGTATTCACCGTCACCAACAAAGGTTTTTTTGAAATAATTATAACTATTTTTTATTATTGTAAAATTTGTTTGATCCATTGCTTCGTTTATTATCAGGGAGCAGTTTAAAAGGGCTGTTAAGTCTGTTACTGTATAATTAAAGTTGATTTCATAATAATTAATCCATTTAACGGGTTCAGGATAGTTGAGAGTTACAACTGGGTTGATGGTGTCTGTTGTATAATTGAATATCTGTGTTGAAGTCCTGTTGTTTCCTGATTTGTCAAATGCTGTTACTCTCCAAAACCATCTTATCTGATCTGCAAGCGGTCCTGCGATGACGCTTGTATTGGTAATGTCAAATATTTCTTCTTCAAAATATGGAGAGCCAAAGCCTTTGTCGTTGTCTACTTGTAAAAAGTATTTTTCAAAGTTGTCTTCTGATGTTTGCTGCCAGGAAAGTGTGGGATTGAGATTGGTGCTTACTGTTCCACTTAAAGGTGTTAAGAGGTTAAAGGTTGTTGGTAAAATTGTATCTACATAAAAAAAGAGACTTGTTTCATTTGTTCCAGTGTTATTTACTAGGTCTGAACAATTAATATTCCAATAATGTGTTCCATCATCAAGTCCTGATAATGTAAAATTACTTTGAACATTATTGGTGGAATCTTTTGACTGGTTTATCTGACCGTCTAAAATAAGTGTGCAGTTTGTTATAGCAATGTTATCCTTCGGAGTGTAATATAAGATAACCGTTCCTTTTTCCCACGATTCATTTTCTGGCGCATCAAGGCTCACTTCAGGGTCTGTTGTGTCTGTTACAATAACATAGTGTGTTTCATAAGAATAAGAATAGTTCTGCGTTGCAGGGTATACTACTGTTATGTTGTAGGATTTTTCCTCTGTGAATTGTGAGATGTTTTGTACATAGTCTGTTCCGCTTGCTACAAGCACTCCTTCGATGTATAATTCGATATAACCGGTTGTTGGGGTTATTAAGAATCCTTCAAGTTCGGAAAACTCATTGAGTCCTAAATAATAGTTTTCATCCGACTCATTAAGTGTTAGATTCACCACAGATTGGGTTTTGTTTATTATATAGGTAAAAAAATCCGTTACGTTGAGGTTTCCTAAGGTATCGTTTGCATACCACTTGTATTGATATGTTCCTGCAGGCAGGTTTTGTATGTTAAAATAATGTTCTGCCCCATTATTTCCTGTTGACGGATCTTTTTGTAAGCTTCCGTAAAAGTCGTGTTCAATTTGGATTATGTCAAGCCCATTTAATGCGTCCTGCCATGTCATGTTGAATTGATAAGACATTATTGGTGTGTGTGTAATGCCTGATTCAGGACTTGTTTTGTTGTCTGACCAAGCGGGCGGTGTTGCATCTATTTTTAATGTGAAATTCGTGTTGTTCCAACCAGTATTTCTGATTGTATCATTACATTGCACATTCCAAAGATAAAACCCGTCTGAAAGAATTATCGGAGCAAATGTGTTCGGCTGATTGCTTGTTGGTGTTAGTTGTGTTTCTTGTACAGCCCAGATTCCTGCAGAAAAATTCCCCCATAAGGTACAATTTGAAAGATAATCATCGATAGGTGTATAATTAAAAACAACTGTGTTCGTGGTTATCCAAGTATTATCTTCTGGATTGTTAAGGTTTACATCCGGAGCTATGTTATCATAAGTGAAATTCCATGTTAAAGAAGTGTTTGTGTTGTGATTTGAAGAGTCGTCTGTGCAGTTGATCTGCCATTCATGATAACCATAACTTGGCGTGTGACTTATGCTGTCTTCAACACCACTTGTTACCAAGTAATCTGTTGCTACAGGTGTTCCATCGATTACAAGCGAGCAGTTCGCGATTGGCGATGTATCTGTTGCAGTGTAATTAAAAAACAGAGGATTGTTTTTTTGGAATGATTCGTGTTTAGGCGCAGAGATTATTATGTGCGGGGGTGTTTCGTCTGCAATTGTGAAGTTACCTTCTTTTATAGTTGCTAAATTGTTGCTTGTGTCGTTGGCTGATATGTTGTAGAAGTATAAATCTGGAACAATATTTGTATCAAATGTATCATAATACCAAATATTTGAAGTTCCCTGTTGTGTTAAATAATAAGTACTCCCATCAAGATCAATCCATACCTTGTCTGTTTCTATATTGTCTGTCACGTTCGCTGTTATATTGATTGTTCCACCTATTGAAACAGGGTCGGGTGTTTCACTCCAAGAATTAATTGTTGGTGCTTGTGTATCATTATAATATACAACAACAGCTGCTTCATCCCAATGACAACGCTCATCTTTTATAGAGGTTCCTGTTACAAGATTGCATCTCAACCTGAAAGTATATGTTGTACCAGGACTAAAACTACTTAATAAACACCCTGCATCTCGAGTTGTTACTTTTCCTGTCGCCCATGCAGTTGTTGATGAGAAGCTCTGTGTCCAAGAACAATAAGTTGTTATTCTTCCCGAATCTTGTATCCATAGATATACGTTACCTGGTTGGTCATACTGGTTTATTCTCCAGAGTGCCGAAAAGTTTATGTTGTCAAGAGTTGTTCCTGCAGGTATTGTTAGTGTGAATGTCTGATAATAATTTCCGATGTAACTTTTAGCTCTTCCTGTTTGATAAATCTCTGCAACACCATCTTGTCCTGAATCTGTGGTAATCCATTGATAACTAACTGGATTTTCGCTTAATGTTGTCCATCCGCCAGTATCTGCTGTAAAACTAGGGTTTGTCAAGTAGCCTGTTTGTGAGAACACCGGGTCTTCCGGTGTCAATGTAAAGGTGTATTCTTTCCCAGGAATCAAATCAGCAATCTTTGTGAAGGTTCCATAACAAGTTTGTGTTGTATAATTATAATCTTTACATTTCCACAACTCAGTTCCAACAGCGGTTATGGTTACTTCTGCTTTTTCAAAAACAAGGTTTGTTGGATCAATTGCAAAAGCATCAATTGTCTTATTCAACTGATTTTGAATTCTTTCTTTTGGAACTTTCTCGATTTTGAAATCAATATTTTCTGCTGATAAATCTATTTTTTTGAACTTAACCTTCTTAACAGTTTGATTTTCTAAAAGAAGTTCTGCATCTGAGAGTCCGTTCTGTTCTTGAATTATTTTTAAAGAATTATTTTTTCGTTCGTTCTTTGAATCTAAAAGATTGATTTCTTTGAATTGATACTGTACTGGTTTGATTACTAAGTCTTGAACTGATAGATTGTCTTCGTTGGTCACAATGAAATCTTGCTGTAATATTTCTCCATAACTCAAAGTAGCTTCAATAGAATAATTTCCAACCTGATTTGGTATAAAAGTTATCTCTTGCTGAACTCCACCCAAGAATCTATACTCATTTTCTTCATTAATTATTTTTAAATCATCAAACTCTTCAAGAATAATTATAAGAACTGTTTCTCCGATAGAGTATTGGTCTTTGTTTAAATATATCTTTTCACTGCTAATTTGATTCTTCAATTTTGTTTTTTCATTCAAAACAACAACATTTTTTTTCTCTAGAACTCCTGAACTAGAGTATAGTTCAATTGTATAAATACCAGTTTGTTTAGGTGAAAAAGTAATTTCTGATTGTAAACCTCCAAGATATTTAAAAACATCTTTTCCTGAGGATATTGAAAGTGAATAATTATCAGGATTGTCAATTCCAATAATTATAGTTTCACCAAGAAAGTATTCTTCTTTTGAAATACTCAGTATAGCTGATGAGAATAACATTAATAATATGGTAAGAACTATGAAAATCATACTCTTTCCAATTATTTGAGTCTTTAGTTCTCTCATTTTATTTCAGTGTAAAAGTCTACTGATGAGCCTACACCAACATATGTTCTTAAGAGTGCAGGTATTTTTATTTCAAAATCATAAGTTCCATATTGTCCAACCTTGTTTTCGTTAACTTCTGATATGAATATTAAGTCTTGTGTTCCATTATATTCTGAACCGCCGTCATTATAATCCCAAAGTATGCCTGTAACAAAATTTGTGTTTATGGTGCTATTTACAATCGGTACATCTGTAATGTTTTTGTTAAAGACATAAAAAGGGGCTGTGCTTTTTGGAGAGCTGCTGCTTGTATAAGTTGTATTGATTGAATCCGAATAATTGGTTGATCCAAAAGCCAAGTCTATTTCTTCAAAATCATTTGTTGTCGAAGCATTCGTTGTGTTTCTGCTAATTGCTTGAAGACTATCCCAAGAAACCACGCTATCTGAATCAACTACGAAGATGTTGCTTTTTGTAAGATTTGTCACATCCCAACTGAAAAGTGTTTTCGCGCTCAAATCTGTAAGTTCCAAAAAGTCATTTGTTGTTCCGGTCACAACATGATAAAGTCCAACATTAAAAGTGTTGTTTGCTTCGTTATTTGTTTCATCTGACTCTGTAACTTGTCCATTTGATACAAGAGGAATATCTACTTGAACAAATATTTGGTTAGGTCCAATTATTGTTGTGTAATTTACAGCAACAGTCACATTGCTTCCGGCATTTAATGATGAAACAGTTTTGTTTTCTATTTTAACCCCATCATCATCAGGATCTCCTCTGTAAAATTGCACTATGAACGAACCTGCTGCAACATTTCCTTCATTTGTTATGGTTGCATTAACAATGATTGTTTTGTTTTCTTCAGGATTAGTTTCGTTAAACTGTATGTTAGACCCAAGTATTTGAAGATCTGGCAATGGAACTGTATAATTCCATGTAAGTGAAGTATTTGAGTTTCCAGCCAAATCTGTACAAGTTACATTCCACCAGTATATCCCCGGATTAAAATCTGTGACTGTAACATTTACTAGTATGCCTGAAGTTGTATTAATTGTTTGGTTTAATTCGCCGTCAATGTATAATCCACATGTAAGGTTTTGTGCCATGTTGTCTGTTGCTGTAAAATTAAAATTCACAGTGCTACTATTGACAAGTTCGCCGTTTTCTGGCGCTGATAAATTAATCTTTGGTTCTATTGTATCAACATAAATGTTTATGCTGGTTGAATTCTTCCTGTTTCCTGCTTCATCAAGTCCTTCAACAATTATTTCATAGCTTCCATTATCAAGTGGTTGTAAATTTACAACGGTTGGATTATCATTTGTAACTTCTCCTTGTGCATTTGTTGAACCGTTGACAAAGAATGTATAGTTAAGAGTTAAATCCATGTTATCTGTAATTGTAATATTTATGCCGGGAGTTCCTGTATTAAACCATGTATTGGTTTGAGTATTTATTACTGGCGATGGATCTTCAAGGTCAACATGTAAGCTTCTGTTATTTATTGTTGTTGATGAATGAATAGTTGTGTTGTCAAAGCAGGTTATTGACCAGTTGTAATGACCATCTAAATAGCTAACTGTGAAATTGTTTTGAACATTATTCGTGATTTCCGAGCCTGATTTCGTCAGGTTTATTTCACCGTTTAAAATAAAAGAACAGTTCTCTACTCCTGTATCATCTGAAACATTAAAGTAAAAGGTTATGTTTTCATTATTTGTCCAGTAATCATCAGCAGGAGTAATTTCCGATATATTTGGAGCTATATATACATTAAAACTTCGAGTGTTGCTTGTATTGATATTAACAATATTCTGCTGATTTCGTCCATCCCAGCAAGTTACATTCCATGTATGTGTTCCTTCGATTAAATTTCTGATTGTTGTATTTGAAGTGCTTCCATTAGAAACCTCAAAGTTTGTTCTATTGACAACCTCGTCAAGTGTCAGGTTACATGTCAATATTGAATCAAGGTTGTCGGTTACTGTAAAATTGAGCTCCACAATCGTAGCTGAAAAGTTGTCATTATCTGCAGGATAAAGAAGTTCTATTGATGGTTTTGTTAAATCTACATAAATCCAAATCGTTGTGCTGTTCGCAGAATTCCCTGCTTCATCAGTTCCTTCAAGCGTTAAATTATGTTTTCCTTCACCAAGACTTGAAATATTATAATTTATAGTGGTACCTGCAGTTGTTGAACTGTTTGTTTCATAAACTCCATCAACATATAAGGTGTAATTAATTGTTGTTGCAAGATTATCTGTTAAATTAAAGCTTATTTCTGGTGTTGTGTCATTAAAAAAAGTGTTGTTTTGTGTTTCGAAAACAGGCGTTGGCACGGTTTTATCAAATTTTCTGTTTAAAATTGTCGAATTTTTTCTTCTGCCAAGAGCATCAAGTGCTTCGACTATGATTGTACGTATTCCTTCTGATGCAAACGTTACATTAAGAAGAAAGAATGTTTGGTCGCTCACTTGTCCTGTTTGACCATTTGAACTTCCATCAACAAAAATAGTGTAGTTAATTGTTCCGCCCGTATAATCTGTTAGTGTAAAGTTTATTTCTGTTGTTTCATTATTTGTCCAAGTATCATTCTCTGGACTGTTCATAACAGAGCTTAATACTGAAATGTTTAATGTTGCATTATTATTTGTCTCGTCAAGTTCACCTATAACATTTTTAGGATCTAACAAAACCCAAATATTATGATAACCAGAATCTATAACCCAAGAAGTACTAAATGTGACTGTTGCATTTACATTAACGGTTGCAGTATCATTTCCAATAAGTGTTCCAGTACTTGGAAGTCCATCCCAAAATTCTACCAGCAGATTGGTTGCTGGATTTCCACCAATATTTGTAACATTTGCAAAAATAGTGGTGTTTTCACCCAAATCAGGATTAGTGTTATTAAAGTAAATCATTGAGTTATTAATATCTACATCTGGCTGATTGATTGTGAAGTTCTGTGTTTGAGAATTATTTTTGTTTCCAAGATCGTCTGAACAAGTAACATTCCAATAGTGTATTCCATCACTTAAATTGTAAAATGTGTAATTAAATGAAACCCCACTTATAGAAGTTAGACCTGTTGCATTCTTATCTCCATCAGAATCAGAAACAGATATGTTACAAGTAATTGTTGTTCCTGCAAAATCTGTTGCAGTCCAATTAAATGTTATAAAATCATCATTAAAAGTGTCTCCGAGTGATGGACTGTTCAATACAATTGTTGGCGGTGTTAAATCAACATAGAATGTTTTTGCAGTTTCATTTGTCGCTGCATTGCCGTTTGGATCAGTACAATTTACATCCCAAGTATAAGTCCCATTAAGTAAGTTGTGTAGATTAAAATAGTCTTGTTCTCCCGAGCCTACTGTGCTGTTTGTTTCATTGTTAGCACCATTTAATATTAGAGTACAGTTTTGTATTGTTCCAGAATTGTCCGTTGCAGTATAAAAAAGAGTTAGGTTTACAGAGTTGTTTCTAAAATTATTCGCGGGACTGTCAAGTGTTACCTTTGGAGGTTCAGTGATTGTAAAGTTATAGGTTAAAGAAGTATTTGTTCTGCCCCCATCATCAGTACAAGTTACATTCCAGAATTGCAGCCCATCTGTTAAATCTGAAACAGTGTAATTTATAACTGATCCGTTGCTGGATGTAATATCTGAATAAATTGTTCTGTTAATTGTTAAGTCGCAGGTGAGATTCACATCCATGTTATCTGTTACAGTCCAATTAAATACCACTGTACTGATGTTAATTATGTTGCCTTCGGGATAAAAAATATTTATGTGTGGGTCTGTTAAGTCAACATATATCGTCCATGTATCACTAAGGGCAAAGTTTGAATCTGTATCTGTACAATTCACATACCAAGTGTGTGTTCCTTCATTAAGTCCTGTTTTTGTAAAATTACTAGGCTGACCATTTTTCACACCACCATCTGCTGGAACTTTTGTTTCATTATATTCTCCGTCAAGGTAAAAGTTACAAAAGGATAATCCTTCCAAATCTTGAGGCACGTACCAAAACACTATATTTCCATCACCATCGGTGGAGAAATTTGTGGGTGATTGAAGTATTACTGTTGGCTCTGATATCACATGAAATATTCTATTTTCACTATAGTTCCGCAAATTTGAATTGTCAACACATGAAACATTCCAAGTATAGTTTCCAGCCACAAAACCATTCATCGTATATGTCGTTGATTCACCAGTCGTTGCATTTATTAAAACAGAATTATTTATTGCCCCAATAACTGACAAGTTACATTCAAGTAAAGTATTAACAATATCATTTGCTGTGAAATTGAATGTTACTGATGAATAACTTATGTTTGAATCATTTAATGGTTCATGAAGAACTATATATGGGTATTCCCAATCTACATACAGAGTTCTGACAGTATCATTTCCTGTATAATCATTTGTATCTGTACACTGAATTGTCCAGTTGTATATACCTTGTACTATGTTCATCAGTGTGAAATTGTTAAGCAAACCATCATTTATATGGAGTATTTCTGAAGCATTATGAGTTGTGTTTATTTCTCCGTTTATTATTAATGAACAATTGGCAAGGCTTGAATCATAAACCTCGTAAGTGAATGATACATTTCCATCAACATCTCCAAATTCATCATCTGGTTTGTCGATGTAAACTTGTGGTGCTGCATCAACTGTGAAATTTAATGTATTGCTGGTTACAGAGTTATTGGCTTCATCATAACAAGTTACGTTCCAATAGTGTAGTCCGTCTGTTATGTCAAAAATTGTTGCGCTTGTTATTGAACCATTACCGGCAGAAACTACTGTACTACCGTTAGCTCCACCATCAATAGAAATGTTACAAGTCATTGTTAATGAAATATCATCGGTTGTTGTGAAGTTAAATTCTATATCATCAATATCAAAAGTTGTTCCGTTCGGATTCATTGCTTGAGCTGTTGGTGCAGTCATGTCAACAGTTAAATCATAAACTGTTGGTTGAGTTGTTTGTCCTCCATTATCAGTACAATTAACAGTCCAGTTATGTAATCCTGGCACAATATTTTCTAGCCTAAAGTAATTATAGGAATAATTAGCAATTGTGTGATTGGTGTAATTTCTTTGACCATCAAATATCAATGTACAGTTTGCAATTCCCGACATGTCTGAAACATAGTATTCAAAGGTTACATTCTCTTGACGCTTAGCATTATCTACGGGTGTTGAAAGATTGACGTTTGGCGCTGCATCTACTGAAAAGTTCTTTGTAAGACTTAGGTTCCAATTATTTGCACTATCCCAACAAAGCACACTCCAATTATGATTTCCATCAGACAAACTTGTTTCTGTAAGATTTGTAATGCTGCCGTTGTTTGCAACAAAGTTGTTATTTGTTGTAGAAACAATTCCATCAATCGTCAAATTACAGGTCAAAGTTAAATCAAGATTATCAATTACTGTAAAATTAAAAGTTACTGTTCCTGAAGATAAAAATTGTCCGTCAGGATAATATGTCTGAATAGTTGGTTTTGTCCTGTCAACTGTAAAATTGTTTGCTGTTGCTTTCGTACTTGCATCTGTTTTATCGTAGCATTCAACTGTCCAGTTGTGAATTCCTTCAGAAAGATTTGAAACGTTGAAAGTATTATTTCCGGGATTGTTAAGTGGTGTTGAATTTGTTTGATTATAAACTCCATCAATGTATAAACTACAATTAGCAATTCCCTCACCATCTTCCACATAATATGTGAAATTTATCAATGTTTCATTTGTCCAGTCGTTATTGACTGGAAAAATAAGGTTTACTGTCGGTGGTCCAGACATCGTAAAATTTATTGTTGCACTTGTGTTTTTGTTATTGGCATCATCCCAACAAGTAATGCTCCAAGTGTGTTGACCATCCAGTATTCCGGTTTCTGTAACGTTTATTACACTACCATTATTTGCAGAAAAATCATGATTCGTTGTTGAAACAGACCCATCGAATGTTAGATTACAAACAAGACTTGAATCAATATTATCTATAACTGTAAAGTTGAAAATAATTGTTCCTCCAGACATTGCATCTCCTTCAGAAGGATAATATAATTGTATTGATGGCTTACTGGTATCTATTGTGAAATTATTTGTTGTACTATTTCCTTCATGTCCAAATGAATCTGTACAATTAACACTCCAAGAATATTCACCTTGTGCAAGATTTGATAAGATAAAATTATTCTGTGTTCCATTCGTTATTGTTTTGTTTGTTTGATTTAGTTCTCCATTTAATATCAATGAACAATTAAGAATTGTGCTTGCATCACTTGGTGTATATAAAAAATTTATAGTTGTTTCATTAGTATTATAATCAGGTGTTGGGTTGTTTAATTCTATATCTGGAACAGTTGTATCTACAGTGAACTGCCAAGTAAGACTACTATTTACCTGTCCTCCAGAATCGGTACAAGTCACGTTCCAGAAATGTGTTCCATCAGAAACACTCACATTCCTTGTTGTATTTTGACCGCTTATAGAAGCAATTCCTGTTAGTCTATCAACCCCATCTATGGTTAGATTACAGGTTGGAATACCACTGCTGCTTTGAGTGATATTCCATGTAAAGTTAATGTTTGAATAAGAAGTATTCACGTAATTTTGAGGTGCAACTAATCTAACTTTTGGTGGTGTATTTGCAATTCTTACAAGTCTTGAAGCGTTTTCTTTACTTGTTCTTGGAACATCAGTACAATTAATGTATAAATAATATAATCCATCGGAGTAAGCCAGAGTATTACTTGTATTAAACCAGATAAAGTTTGATTGGTTTTCCATTCCGAAATATTCTGAAGCAAGAGTTCCATTTTCATAGGTGTAATAATAATTACAAGAAGCAACTCCATCTCCATCAGTTACTGTTGCATTTATATCTCTTGTTCCTGAAAGAACAGGAATTTTATTTACTTCAAGTTTAATATAATCAGTCCACATATCTGCTTGTTGTCCGCCCGAACCTGTTGTTTTAGTATCTGCCTCCACTAAAATCCAAACATTCCCTGTTGTTGAATTTATAAAATCACTAACATCACTTGTTGTTGCAGTTGTTATCTGATCTGATAATGATCCTGAAGCACTTGCCATTTCCTGATATTCATCTGTGACAAAGTTCCAGAAAAATATTTTGTATGAATCAGCTTCTACTGGTGCAGTTGTCTTGGTTGCGTATCCTTCATGAGTTAAAACTAATGATGCAATATCTGCTATTGAATCCGAGATTACGAATTTAAAGCTTTGATATGCATGTTGATTAGTTAACGTAACAAGTGTGTGCCAGTGCGAATTATCAGAGATTGATATGTTGTTGTATTCTACACTGCTTGCTTCTGTTCCGGTAACTATTGCTAGTGGTGGTGCAGGGTTGGTTGTGTCACCTCCATCCCATGCTTGGTTGTTTGAATCTGGATAAATATACATTGCTGTATCAAATGGCGGTTCATTTATAGTTATTGCAAGTGCAGAACTCACTTCAAAAGTTATATCAAGATAAACAAAGTCTATCATTGACCAATTCACATCATTAACACCCAAATTATCATCTGATAATCTGATTGATAAGCTGTTTACAGAATTTGAATCGGTAACAACACCACTCAAGTCGCAAGAACTAAATACTTCTGTTGCTTGATTTGGAATTATACATATCGTATCATAACTTGAAGAGCTAGAGTTATACCATTGAACATAAACATCATCAGTTGATACTTCATAGTGTTCAAAGTAAAACATTGCTGATAAAACATTATAACCTACAGGAAGTACACCTGAAAAGTTTGTCTCGAGATATACTTCTCCTCCACCGCTTGAGATTATGTTTTTGTAAATATCGTCTGAGTTGTTTATTTCTGCAAACGCTGATTGTACGCCTCTTTTTGGAGTTCCACTTCCAGGGTTATCGTTCAATGCAGTAGCACTACTCGATTTAATTACTACTTTAACATCTGTTGAATTTTCAAGCCAACTCAGTGTGTTATCTGTTGCGTTGATTGTATAGTTTCCAAAAATAAATGATGAAGCGGTTGGTATATTCCAACTAGTGCTTATACTTCCGTTTTCATCAGCATTAGTTGTTGTAGGATAGTTATCTGCGGATGTTCCTGTTGAATCAGTTATATCAATTGATACTTGACCTCCTGGATAAAATCCTATTCCTGTAATTAAAACAGAATCCCCTTTTTTATAGTATAAACCTAAGACTGTAATTTGCGATGTTACATTAAAAAATGTTCTTGTTGATGAACTTGCAAAATTTGTTCCGTCTGCTGCGTGAACAATAAAGGAGATATTTCCTCCGGACATGCTCGTATATGTATAGCTATATTCATTTCCTAACAACGGATTCATTGAATAATTTGTTTTTGAACCATCTGAAAGCAATATTTCTGCCCAAACATCTTGTATTGTCTGATCATCAAAAACATCAACTGTAATGTTAAATTCTGTTCCTGAAACACCAATTGTTGGTGTCACGCTTTCATTCTCTATGTTTGGCGGGTTACTGTCAACTCCAAGAACTGTGAATGATTGTATAGGTGTTGAGTTCCATGCTCCTTGTGTATCGTTTGCATAAAATCTCCAGCCAACAATTGTTCCTGCAGCAACATCTACTGTTTGTGTTGTTGTCGCAATTATTCCACCGCTAAATATTCCGGAGCTTACATTATCCCAGTTTCCGCTGATATTCCATGAAAACAACCAGCTTCCTAGTGAGCTGTCGGTGTCGTTCCATGTTGAATTAAATGCTACTGAATCATTCACATATATTGATGTTTGATTTTTTGCCCATGACAATGGTTTTGGTTTCACGTTTGGAGGCGTATAATCTAGTTTTGCAACGATTTCATATACTTCCAGCGTTACTGCATCTGGTCCACCATTTTTTTCTCCACCAGTTCTTACTTGAAAATTATCTGCAAAGTCTTGCACTGTCCAAGAACTAAATGATGGCGAACATGTTACGTTCTGTCTTGATAAAGCTGCAGTATCAGAGTCACAGACAATCCAACCTACACCTGCATTTATTGAATATTCTAAATACCACGTATCTGGTGTTGGGTCAAAGGTTCCTGTTGTTGCAGCATCATAAATAATATCAAATGAATTTAGTGTGCTTTGAGCGTTTATACTCGAAATATTAAAGGTTGTATAAATAACATAGGTAGGGTTTGCATTTGCATCGATGTCAAGTGACGCCGATGTTGCGAAGTTTTCATCATACGCATTTGTTTCACTTGTTCCCATGTTTGAACTATCTGTGAATGCTGTTGGTCTAGAATTTTGATTTGGATCGGCGGCCAGATACCATGGTTTTACTTCTATGAATTCTCCAAGTATTGAATTTATAACTGCTTGTCCTAGCTCCCAAAGTTCAGGTGTTATTAATGGTGCTTGAACAGAGTATGTTACTTCATCATTGTTAGTTAAATCTGTCCAGGTTAGATGCGTTTTTTCTTCTTGGTTTGTAATTGTTGCACCACCTGAATCTTTCACTGTAAAGTTTATTGGGATTTTTTCTGTTAAGTTAAAGCTTGTAACATTCAGATAAGATATTATTTTTATTGTTGAATTGAATGGTCCTGAAAATGGATCTATGGATGGAGATACAATTCTTAATATATCATAATCATAATTTTCTGCAACTTTGAAAAAGGAGCTCATGTTGCTATCTGTGTTTTTGCCTGTTGCACTTACAAAGAGAGCGTAGTCTCCTTCAGTTGTTGTTTTGTTATAGTAAGCATAATAAATTCCTTTTTGTGTTTCAAAAATGTTTTCTAGGTCTGTTTTGTATTCGTCTGTTAAATTGTTTGGATTCGTAACTTGTAATGATATATTTGCATCAGTAACTAGGTATCCATCTCTATCAAGTACTGCAATTATTATTTCTACAGACTCGTTTGGATGATAAATGCTTTTGTTGGTATTTATGCTTGCAAGTCCTGTTTCTGCAAATCCCGGATCATTAGGGGTTATTGTTATAGTATAATTTTGTCCAGGGATTACATCCATTATTTTTTGCCAAGAACCAAAGCATTCTTGTGTTGTAAAATTCCAGTCTTTGCACTTCCAAACCTCATCACCTGTTGCAGTAATTGTCAGATATCCTTTTTCAAAATCTAATAGTTCAGGATTAATCGCAAAGCTCGCTTTTGTTTTTCTTGCAAATATTTCTTTTGGTTCAAGATGTTCTTCTATTCCTAAACTCAAGTTTTGGGTCGCATCCAGATTCAATATTTTTATACTTTTTATTTTACTTTCTGTTGTAAGTATTTCAATATCTGTTCGCCCATTACTTCTTTTAGCAATGATGTTTGTTGTAAAAGTTACATTTTCATCTTTTGAATTCTTTAATGCTAATTCTATCTGATTATTTTCTTTTGATCTTAAAAATAAGTGTTCAGTGGTTGTAATCCATATTTTTTCTTGAATAGATGATTTTTTTGAACCTAGGTTGGAATTTTTTATTGATGCTTGAGTTTTAATATAATCAAGTCCTCTTGTTGTTTTGCTTGTTTTGAAAAAGTTGTCTTCAACTTCACATCTGAATTTCACTGTTTGAGTGTCTATTTCTGTAAAATCATATTGACATTCTTCTAAAAAACAAAGTGTGTGCCAGTCTTGCTCGTAGTAAGCTTCTATTTTGTAGTTAATATTATTTTCATCTTCTGCATCACAACTTACTGTATCAACTGTTTTTTTCAATTCTCCAAAGTTTGGTGTTATAGATTTTATTTCTGGCGGTTCATTATCAATTATTGTTTCTTGAGCTTTTGTTTCAGCAGTAACAATTCCATCTGAGACTAACAATTTGACATAGCACTTCACACATAATTCTGTTTCCTTAGTGTCCCATTCACAGAAGGGTTTTTTGGAATCGCAGATTACTTGTTGTTGAGTAAAACTTTTGTCTTCTGAAACAACAAATTGGTATGAAAGTTCATCGTTATCAATGTCTGTGCTGTCTTCTCCACTTAATATAAAGATGTTTGATATTTGTTTTGGTATCTCTAATAATTTAGCTGTTGGTTCCTTGTTTGTTTCTGTAATTATTATTTCTTTGAGTTCTTTTGATTCTTCTGATTCTGACTCGGTTGTGTCTTTGCTTGATATTTTATTTGAAGGATTTTCTTGAGAAACGCTATCTTGTTCTATAAGTCCTGTTTCAACGTTGCCTATCACCTTTCCTGTCATGCCGTTTTCCATTGATTCATATATTTTTTGAAATATTTGTTTAACAAAGAAAAATATCTTTTCAAAGAAGTCAATTATTGGCGGGTCATATTTCGTTTCAATTATTGTTTTTTCAGAAAATGTTTTTTGTCCAGTTATTTGTAACTCAACTTTTTTTGTTTCACCAGATATCATCGGTTTAAATTCGCATTCCAAATATTTGTTTTGGTCTCTAGTCCTTATTTTACATTCTTTTGATTTTGATTTTACTTCGAGATTTGTGTTGTTGTATGGCCATGTATATATTACTGGATAACCATTCATGTCTTCGCCTATATTTTTTATTCGTAAGCTAGCATCGTATTTGTATCCGTTTGTTATTGTTCTTGTTATGACTCCATCTTCTTTGTAAACATCTAATTGTACGTCAAAGAATGCTTTGTCTGCTTCAACAAGTATTGAAGTCGTATAATTTTTAGAAACTGTTTTTGTTTTGTTTGTATAGATGAGTTTTGTTTTGAAAGTATTATTTGTTTGGTTGAAGGGTGATGTTAAATTGTATGTTATTGTTCTTGTTGTGTCTTTATCAAGAACATCTATTCTGAAAACGATTGTATTGTTATTTTGTTCTGCAAATAATGGTTTGTCAGAAACAATCCAGCCAGCAGGTATTTTTTCTTCAACAAAAATATTTTCTGTTGCGTTTCTTTTGTTCCATAGGATTATTGTGATTTCTGTTGTTTTATTAATTCCAATTTTATCTGGTTGTTCACGATATAATTCTATTTCAACAGTTTTATTGTATCCTTCTTCAAATTCTATTCCTATTGTTGAAAGTTCTTCTTGTTCGTTGGACTCTGACTCGGCAGGTTCTTCTGTTTCAGTTGCAGGATTTACTTTAAAAGAAATGTTTATTATTGTTTCATTTGTTAGAGTTATTTCAAGCAGGTATAAACCTATTTCTGTTGGTTTGAATTGTATTGAATCATCTGATTCTCCTAAAAAAGCATATTGTTTTTCTCCAAAGATTATTCTTAGTGATTTAAATTCTGGTGGATAAAATTTGATTGTTTCACCAAGTGTATAGTTTGTTTTTTCTATTATTGAAGTGTTTTGACTTATCTGAATTGTCTGAGTTGTGTTTGTGGTGTTGGTGGTGTTTGTTGTGTTTGTTGTGTCTGTTGTGTTTGTAGTATTTGTTGTGTTAATGCTTGTACTTAGATTATTTAAATCACTACTATTTTCTGTCACAACAAAGAATGTTTTGTTTTCAATTTGGTTTGAGTCGTTGAATATAACAATTAGATGTTGTCCTTCTTGTTGTGGTAAAAAACTAATATTTTGTGTGAGTTCTTGGTTATATCGATATACACTATTTGAAACTTCTATTTGCAAACTTAGATTGTTTAATTCTTCACACATGAGTGTGATTTCTACTACTTCACCAATTGTGTAGATTTCTTTTTCAAGTTGGATTGTGTTGTTCTGTGCTAGAACTATTTGTAACAATATAACCGCTACGAATATCCAACTAACTATTTTTCTCATCATTTGCGCATTCCGTTTTTTATTATTCTGTTTCTTTGTTTAGGTTATTAGCAGAGAGTTTCTTATCTTGAGTTCTTGCTCAATCTCTCCAACTATCTCATAATATTTTTCGTATTGATATAACAGTGTGTGATTGTAAAGTAGGGTTGGTTTTTTGATGAGTTCTTGTTGGAATTCTTCTTTTGTGAATACTTCAAAATTGCCTAATAATTTTTTTATTTTATTGTGCAATTTTTTTTTGTCGGGTTGGTTGTTTGTTAGAATGAGTATTTTATTTTCGTGATAAATTGCGGTCAGCATTAGTGCTTCTGTTTTTATCTTATTTAGTGATGCCATTTTTTTTTCTAAAGAATTATTTTTTTTAAGAAGACTTTTTTTCTTTTCTAGTTCATACATTGATAGAAGTAAAACTGCATCTTCACTTTGAAGGTTTATTGTGCATAAATGAGCTCTTCCTAAAACTATTTTCTTAAGAATCTCTAGTTTTAAAAATTCATTTATTTTTTTGTGAATGTAAGAATATGGTTTATTAAGTTTTTTTGCAATTTGTAGAATACTTAAGAATTCTGTTATGTTCTCTGCAAATATACTAATTATCTCTGTATCGATGTTTCGTCCAATCACGCTATTATACCTTTTTTAATATAATGACTCATTAAATAAAGACTAATGTTATATCTTTTTTAATATAACAACTATTTAAAGTTTTCGATAATATGCACGATGAAATCCAATAGAAAAAATATGAAAATATCTAAGAAGAATCTTTAGAAAGTTGTTCAACAGCCTCCACTTGATTCTTCGGCTCGAACTCATGATTGGACTCAGACTTAGGCTCAGACTTAGGCTCAGACTTAGATTTTCCTTCTTTATAATTATTTAATAATTTTTTAAAAAAACCCTTTTTTTCATTAGGGTCTATCGAAAAAGCAGAAGAAACAGACGAAGAAACAGAAACAGAACCATCATCATCAGGTTCTACAGAATCAGTTTCGACACTTAATTTTTTGTTTGTCTTAAACTCTATTTGTCTTTTAAGCTTATTAAACATACTTTGAAGATCGTTTTTCATATGTTTTGATCTTTCATCCATGAGTTTAATTATGTTTCCAGTATGTTTTTCAAAATCATTAAATTTGTTTAACAACCCAACAAATTCTGTTTTTTCAGCTTTCTGATCCGATTTCACTCGTAACTTATCAAAATCCCCTTGTATTTTATTAAAAGTTCGACTCAAATCCTTCACTGAAGAATCAAACTTATCAAAATCCATGAATTTTTTTTCAACATCCATAAATATGTTCTCAACCCTGTCTGCATGACGTTGAACTATCGCTTCAACCTTTTTAATATTTGCAAGCTCTTCCTTTATTTCTTCATGAAGCTTTATTATCTGATCAGTCCCCTTATAAATACTCATCTCTTGTCTCATGCTCTTTAATTGTTTCATTATGTCTTGCATCAAAGATTCATTACTTTCAATATTCGCTTTCAAAGCTTCCAAGCGACCTTCATTTTTTCGAAGTTCAGTCATGAATTTTTCAGGTTCAATAGATTTAACCTGATCAATGACTTTGGTTGATTCAATCTCAACTTTTGAAAATGACTGAGTAAGATCATTTATCGTACCACGAAGCTCGCCTATTTGTTCATTAGTCATGCCAAACCTATCAGCAGAGGCTTTTCTCATTTCACTCAAAGAATCTAATTGACCTTTAATTTTGGCAAGTTCTAATTCGACATTAGCACTATTTTTTTTATTATTGTCGGGAGATGCTTCTTCTATCTCTTGTTCTGCAGGGTTCTCATCTTCTTCACCAATTTTTGGCCCTTTCTTTTTCCAAAAAACCATCATTCACCTCTTTTTCCTTGCAATAAGTCTAACATTACTTCTTTATTTCTTACTCCTTTTATGTTTTTTGATAATTCTTCCTGATTTAAAACATCTTTTAACCATTTTGAAAAATCATTATCTTCATTCCTTGTGTGAAAATTAAAGGTATCTTCAGACATAATTTTTAGTTCTGATTTTAAATCTGACAGCGACCTTAAAGCTTTGCCATTCCTTAGATAAAAAAAATGTTGTGGATTTGTTAATATTAACTCTGGCCGTTCTTCCTGGGCAGCATCTAACTCTTGTGATGCTTCTCGTGATGTATCTTGTGATGTATCTTGTGATGCTTCTCGTGA
>Ga0180007_10002555_pt1 | contig 21525 bp, 30 predicted proteins | sample MM_PC_MetaG_FD_121122 | JGI IMG/M metagenome (GOLD analysis project Ga0180007, IMG submission 121122) | Groundwater microbial communities from the Aspo Hard Rock Laboratory (HRL) deep subsurface site, Sweden - MM_PC_MetaG | ecosystem: Environmental > Aquatic > Deep subsurface > Groundwater... | reverse complement strand
CGGTTTTTAATGTTTCCCAATCACCCGTAGCCTTTGCGTATTCCAGACGATTATCTTTATCTGCATCGTTTTTTAATGTTTCCCATTCGCCCGTAGCCTTTGCGTATTCCAGACGATTTTCACAATCTTCATCGTTTTTTAATGTTTCCCAATCACCCGTAGCCTTTGCGTATTCCAGACGATTCTCTTCATCTTCATCGTTTTTCAAGGCTTTCCAATCGCCAGTAGCCATTGCGTATTCCAGACGATTATCTTCATCTGCATCGTTTTTTAATGTTTCCCAATCGCCAGTAGCCTTTGCGTATTCACGACGATTATCTTCATCTGCATCGTTTTTTAAGGCTTCCCATTCGCCCGTAGCCCATGCGTATTCACGACGATTATACCAAAATTCATCGGTTTTTAATGCTTCGTATTCTTTTTTTAGTTTCCTCATATAAATTGTTTTAATCCCAATGAATTAAGTATTTTATAAAGCTCTTGTCGCTTTCGGCTGATAAATAAGAAAGTTATATACTTTTTTTGTTTATCAGTTATCTTTGATTCGTGCTTAATCTGATCCCAGAAAACATCAGAATACTTGCCATAATCATCACCGTAAATCTTTGAAATATGCTCATCCTCGCGCAATATCTTTATCAAAGACGCTATTTGGTTAATGCTCGGCTTGTCATTCATATAATTAAAATGTTTTCTTAGGCAACTCCATCAAATACAACTCGGTCGCAGTTGTCTGAATGTTGTCAGATTTTTCTGCAATAAACAGCTTGACCGCCAATTTCAGACAAACCTCCCAGTGTATCCTGTTATCTCTCTCCTCCTCAAAACTGCGCTGTGCCGGATTTTGTGGCAAATATGTAGTTTGTGTCGCACTTGGCGCAGGAACGCCGCTAACGGCAATTTCGGGGCTGTCAGACGCAGCCTGCGTGTAGCCACAACTCTGGCTGGAACACGCAAGGAACGCCGAATACGGCTTGTTGGTCTTCTTGCTTATACCGGACGGAATTAGTTTTAACGCACTATTACATTTTGGACAATTCATAATTTTATTCATTAAATAAGTTAAGTGTCCATTGTCTTGCTTTATCAATGGATTCTTTTATCCCAATTAAGGTTTTTCGATTATCTGCAAGCATAAATTCTTTTGCTTTATTTTCAAATATCGTGTCTATTACACTTTCCAATGTAGAAAAATACGAGTTAGTCATAGTTTTCCCCTTAAGTGTATATCCATAACTATCCGTAGTGATTTCAAAATCATTTGATTTGAATATTGTCCCAGTCGTCTTTGCTTGTGCTTTAATTCTATTTTCTAGCATTTTCTTTTGTCGTTCTTTTGAAATTTCCATACATTTGTTATTAGTTAATTGGTTTATACAATCAATTCTAGTCGTCTTTTTGTCGTGCTGGCGGCGTTTTGAGTGCCTACCCTGTGTATTATCATTCAGGAGCATTTTAACGCCGTATTAAGTCACGAATTAAATCGTTTACTTTTTTTTCATTTTCTGACAATGCACTGCCAATCATTGTCAGATCAAAGACGAATTTTACCTTTGTCTTGCCATTGATCTCTTCTATCTCAACTTCGTGCGGAACCGCAAGGCTGATTAAAAGCGTCGCCACCTGCTTATCCGTTGTTCGATACTCTTGCATAAAATTTATAAATTAGTGTTCTGTAAAATTTCTTAATTTTGCGAATGTTCATAGGTATTCACTTAAACTCACTCAATAATATTGTTAATTCCCAAATTTCTCCATAAACCTTTTTCCTCTTCCACCAACTCAGTTGCCTAGTTTTCCTCGTTAACTTGATTATCCGGTCAATACACTCTTCCTTGGTATATCCCCTGCCCGAATAAGAAGTTGTCCCCATATAAAGTTTTTTCATAAATTACATGTCTTTAATTCTTAAATACTCTTCTTCCGCCTGCTTCTCCAAAAGGTATTCTATTGAATAACCCTCTTTCAAAAGCTCGTCCATCTCTTTACACCACTCGTCTAAATAAGCCGTAAAGCACATACGATTTTTCACAATTAACAATCAAAAATAAAAACGCAGGTCGTGCGTTTTGATCTCTCTGCTGAATTGTGTGTTACATATTTCATACTTCTAACTTAATTATACAGTTTTTGACTTCTTACTGCAAGGATTCAACTGTGGATAACTTGTCCGTTTGATAGCAACTCCTCCGGAAGCTTTCCCTCTTGTAATTCCATCCAATATTTCATAATAGTTAAAATTTGTTCACCAGTCAGCTCTCTCTTGACCCTCTTCCCTGCCAAATACCAATTTAATTTGCTTTCTTTCATCTCTCTTAATTTGTATAACGCCGCTAATGTCATACATCGTATTTTTCAAGTATTAAGTTATTAAGAATTTTTACTAAACTAATATTTCTTCCGTTTAGTCTTAATTTCTTCTTTTCCGCTTTCAATAATTCATAGCACTTCTTAGACAAATATGTCGTTTTGTGTCTCATAATCTGTTCCTCATCTTCATACATAAGAAAGTGTATTATAATGCACTTATTATGTAGCCTTTTTTTTCCTCCAACGGTGGGCTGGACGGCAAATCCTCGTGTGATCAACTAGGTATTTAAGGCTGGCGCTAATAAACATTGGAGGTCACGGAAGTTAAGGCTAGAACTGTCCGTGAATAACGAATATCTACTAACGCTTTATCCAACACTCCTCTGATGTTGATTTTACCCCGACAAAAAGTCTTTTGATTGTTGTGTCCGGTAATCAAAGGTAACCCGGGATTTAGTCTGTTTGTATATAAAAAATACCCTTAGGAAGCCTGACAAATGCCACAATACTTAACTTTAACATTAAGTACACAGAACATCCAACAGGTTTCCTAAAAGTATTTTCCTTCTTGTAATGTCCTCGCCGCGGTGAAATGTCATTGGCTTCCGCTCCTTCGAGCAATTTCATTGTAGCACCGTTAAAATAAATTGCAAGTGTCGTTATCCACAGGCATGATTATGGACAGGAGTTAAAAAAAGTGCTAAGGTGTAGGTAATAAGAACCAAAAATTGTATGGAGGACACATTATACAATTTCAAGAGGCACTAATTTGGTGTTTTTTTATTTGTTAAATAAGATGATTACACGAAGCGACTAGTTAATTTTTATGTAGCGGGGATAAAATGAAATACGGTTTTTCTTATATGGGTAGTAAGGACAAAATTGCGATGCAGTTATTGTCTGTTATTCCGGCCGCAAATAATTTTTATGATTTATTTGCTGGTGGTTGTGCGATAACGCATGCGGTCTTGTTGCATCATAAATGGGAAAACATAATAGCAAATGACATACAAGGAACGACGGATTTATTTTTGGATGCGATTAAAGGTAAATTTTGTAATGAAAAACGGTGGATAAGCAGAAAAGATTTTTTCAGGTTGAAAGATAATGATCCGTATGTGCGTTGGATATGGAGTTTTGGAAATAATGGGCGCACTTATATTTTTGGTCGTGATATAGAGTTAATAAAAAAAGAGGCGCATGAATATCTTTTCAGCCACGGTTATGATTATACAAACGAAAAAAGAATTAGGCTCATAAAAGATTTTAAAAATCACGCTTCGATTCTTGGTAGATTTGAGCTAGAGCAGTTAGAGCGGTTACAGCAGTTAGAGCGGTTAGAGCAGTTGTCGCGGTTAGAGCGGTTAGAGCGGTTAGAGCGGTTGCAATGTTATGCAAAGGATTATCGTGATATTGAGATAAAGTCGGATTCGGTTGTCTATTGCGATATTCCCTATAAGCAAAAAGAAAATGTATCAAATGAAAAGTATTACGGGCTTAAATTTAACCATTTAGAATTTTATGAATGGGCGGCAAAGTGTGAATTTCCTGTATATTTCTCGTCTTGTTTCTGTGATAATTTTGAGTGTGTGTGGCAATGTAAAAGCAGTTGCAAAATGAATAATAAAGGTTTGGCTGGTAAAAAAGAAATAATTGAAAAATTATATTGGAATGGCAAAGGGCGACATGTCAAACAAACATTATTTTAAACTCGTTTTTATGAGGAGGTGTCGGAAACTTGTTCGAGGCCTTCTCCGGTTTATTACTTTGGGCGTTCTTCGGAACGAGTCCTATAAGGAATGTTTTGGTGTTCTCAGTGATTATCAGTTTTTTCTGAGGACGCCTAAAATAATAAACTATGGGATGCAAACAATGTTGCGAGCATAAGAGCATGAGAAAAATAGCATTTGATTATGTTAAGTGCGAAGACTGCGGTCAGGATTTTTATGTATTAGAAGTTAATGACGACCATGACGGGGTGCCAGATGAGTTTTTTGATAAGTTGGAAAATATTGGCGGGTTGTATTCGGTGTTAATGGGAGTTTGGAAGAATGGCGAAAACCATGAGCAGACCGATACAGAGCAGAAATATGAACATATAGAATTTACAAAAAAGCAGATATTACAATTATTAAAAGATGAGTGGAAAAGCTATGCCGGTTCGGCTAATGAAAACTAAAAAGGGGTATGGTGTAATGTTGGATAAGGAGAAGCGTTTTTTAATTGAGGACATTCCGTATAAAAGTGCTATAATGTATGCAAGGGACTATAATGATAATGAGAATAATGAGAATAATGAGAATAATGAGAAAAAAAATAAATAGCTAATTAGCTAAATAAGGTGCGTTCCTTAATTGGAGCGGGAATAGGTTATCCTTCATTCAGTTGTTATATACTGATCCTATGGGTGGGCGATAAGGGATATTTTTATGAATGAGAACAAATGTCCTTGTGCTGAGTTTTTGGAAACAGGCGAATGTAATTGTTGGAAAATTTATGGCAAGCAATCCTACAATAGAGTTAAGCAGATTAAAACTTTACACTTTTCTCGTAAAGAACGAGACAAATACAACGACAATTAGTTGTATTGCTCGAAGTCTGGAAGATGCGTCCCTAGATGTAAATTCACATAATGTTGGAGCTTTTGTTCAGCCTTGCGGCGCTTTAGATTGGTTGCAATTGGTTGACCGGGTTAATAAGAAATTTAATTTAGTTGAGTCGCCGGTTGAATCATCAAAAGACTTGCCAAAAGACTTGCCAAAAGACTTGCCAATGGATTTGCCAAAAGACTTGCCAAAAGAACCGATAAAAGAGGTTAAAAAGTTAAATAAGCAGAGGACAAAATATTTATTGCAGTACGTGCAAGAGAAATATGGTAACAAAAAGATTTCAACGATAATAAATAAACTTATTAACAATTAAAAGAATTTCTTATGAAAATCAATGTTTCGTTACAAGCACACTCGATGTTAAAATTTGTGTTAACAACGACAGGGGAAAAAGAGGTAGATCAAAAAGGCAATGAGATCAATTCGCCATTACGATTAAATGGTGAAGAATCGGCGCAACGACGGCATTATTTCAAATTATTAGAGCCTACACTTGAAAGAGTGGAAAAGGAGTTATTGGAAGCATCCGAAGCGCACATGGAGTTAGTGAAAAAGGAAAAGGACAAATTGGAAAAGACATTTAACAATAATCATTCAACTTTAGGCTCGCTATCCGAAGAGGAAAAAGACGCTAAATTGAATAAAGTTCCCATATTGATTGATTCTTTTAAGAAATTACAAGCATTAAATAAAAAGTTAAATGAAGAAAAGACCGAAGTTGAAGTGACGGAAAAAACCGCCGAAGTAATAAAAAAGTATTTTAAGGAATACGGTGATAAAATCGGATTTGCTTCCGGGGATGATTCGGTAATAGAAGAATTAAATGAAATTTTATAATATGCTATATATTCTATTTTTAATTGATTTAATCTTATTGTCGATTTGTTTGATTGTATGGATAATAAAACAGTTTCATAATAAAGAGATAAAACAAAGATTTAATAATGCGGTCGTTCGATCGATACAAAAAAAGTTAAGTAATACGGTTCCGGATGGGATGGTGTTAAAAATAGATAACAAGAAAATCGAAGAGGATGCTCAAAAAGAGCAACAAGAAAAATGGTATGGCAAATAAATGTTCCTTATGTGGAAGGTTTTATAAATATCAACATTCCATTAAATATGATAATGACGGTAAACTGATTGGTTGTTTTCATGATAACGAGTTTATTGCAACACAATCGCAAGGATTAGCTATTCAGAAACAGCGAGATTTTCATAAAAAAGACTTGGTTCAGCCGTTTAATCATGACGGAACGCCAAACAAAGATTTTAAAAACCTATATCCCAATACAAAAGTTTAAAAACAGAGCAATAATGTAATTTTAGATAAAAAAATCAGTCAACAAAAAAAGTGTAAATTTAGACAAATATGGATAAAAGACAAAACAATTCAGGAACAAAGGGGAATAAAGGAAATAAGACTGGTTTCGGGCAACTTAATAATTTAAGGGCTAACATGTTGAAATACGAGCCTGTTTTTTGGGAAAAGCTAGGCACTTTAATGCTTGAAGGTGATAAATGGGCGCTTGCTGAATATAACAAAATCCAAGTAAAGATGATTCCGCAAGAAAATCTTAATACTAATGAAACAAAACTGAAAATAGAGTTGTCTGATGCGGACAGGATAATCGTTAATAGCTTAATAGAAAGTTTTAAGCAGAAATTAAATGCTGAATGAGAATGAGGTTGTTGACATTTTGAAGCAGGAAAGTATTTATGGATTTGTTAGGTTAAATAAGTTGATGAACGAGAAGAACAATCCGATTGATTGGGTCAGACATAAATTTTTATTTGATATTTACGATGACTGGACTCCGGTTCAAGCTTGTATAAAAGCATCACAGATTGGTTTTTCAACGATGGTGATATTGAAAGCGTTATTTGCTGCAAGGAACAAGAAGTATAATATAATTTATTGTGTTGATGAAAAAACGGAGGTATTAACAGAAAATGGATTTAAGAAGTATGATAAGATAAAAATAGGTGAAAAGATATTAACTCTTGGAATGGATGGCAAAGTTAATTGGTCTCCCGTGGAAGAGGTTTTTTCTAAAGTGGCTGATGTAAAAATGTATAGATATAAATCAAGAAATTTTGATGCTTGGGCAACTTACAACCACAGATGGATAGTAAAGCGTAGGTATTCTAATAAATATGAAATAAACATTTCCGAAGATTTGCATAAAAAGGAAAGATTTATTCCAAAATTTGCGCATAGTCCCAAAAAAAAGAAAAGCTATAAAGATGAATATGTAGAATTGTTGTCATGGATATTTTCAGAGGGATACTATGTTAAAAATCAAGGTAATGGAATAAGGAATACAACGGATAATTCAATTATTATTACACAATCAGAAAGAGTTAATAAGAAATATTGTGAAGCTATAAGAGATTGTTTAGATGCCAATGATGTTAAATGGAAAGAATATTATCAAAAACAGAATGGGTGTATTTCATTTAGATTTGCATTCAGGTTAGGCGAAAAGATAAAAAAGAATTTTCCAGATAAGATACCAACAGCTGAATTTGCCAGAAGATTAACAACCAAACAAGCAAAGATTTTTATAGAAACATTTGTAAAAGCAGATGGTTGGATTGATAAAAGCGGGACAATGGCTATAAGCCAAAAGAATAAAAAATGTATTGATATTTTGGCCATGATTTCTGTGCTGGGTGGTTATTCTCCTAGTATTATTCCACCGGGTAAGAATGGGGCGTATACATTAAGAATGACACAATTTGATTATGTTTATACCAATGAATTGAAACCAATTATTAGTAATGAAAAGATGAGGGTTTGGTGTCCGAGAACAGAAATTGGAACATTTTATGCCAGAAGAAATGGTAGATGTTATTGGACAGGAAACACGCTCCCAACTGGCGGAGATGTGAACGAGTTTGTCAGTTCAAAGGTCAATAAGATCATTGATAACAATTACGCATTGCAACAACTGGTAAAGGATAAAGACACGATCTTTCAAAAACAGCTTGGTGATTCGGTGATTTTCTTTAAGGGGACGGCAACGGGAAAATCAGCGGAGAAAAAGACAGAGTCACATACGGGGATTATGATTACTAGCGATTTGAATATCCATGATGAGAGCGACAGAAGCGATCAGGTAATAATGGAGCAGTTTGAGTCGCGGTTAGATTTTTCAGAATACAAAGGACGCTGGTATTTTTCCAATCCAACAGTGCCAAAGGTGGGGGCGCATAAACACTTTTTGATGTCAGACCAAAAGCACTGGTTTCATCGGTGTTCTAAGTGTAATAAAAGATTCTTTTTGGAATGGACGGACAGTTGTATTGATAGAGACAAGGAAATTTATTTGTGTCCGAAATGTCATCAGCCGTTGAGTGATGAGGACAGAAACAAGGGGGAGTGGATTCAAAAATACAGAAACAAAGATATTTCCGGTTATTGGATAAACCAAATGATGGCAAGCTGGAAAAGTTGCGCTGATTTGTTAAGAAAAGAAAAGGAATCGAGCAAGGGGCATTTCATGAATTTTTGTTTAGGCCTGCCGTATATTGGGAGCGACATGGTTGTAAATAGGGAAATAATAGTTAATAATATAGTTTTAACGGACAACAAGAAGAAGAATGTGGCGATTGGCGTGGATAATGGGGTGATAAAGCATTATGTTATAGGAAACGAAGAGGGAATTTTCGCTATTGGAAAGACGAAAGACTGGGACGAGATTGAGCGATTGAGGAATTTGTATGATGCAAAGATGGTAATTGATGCGTTGCCATATCCGAGAAGACCGAAAGAGTTATCAGAAAAATATAAATTTAAGATATTTTTAAATTTTTATAAGAGAGATAAAGACGATTTGAAGACGATTCGGTGGGGTGAGAGACAAAATCATAATTTGGTATATAGTGATCGGACAAAGATATTTGATGAGGTAATAGCACAGTTGGTGGCGGGAAAAATTGTTTTTAATTTAACGGTTTACCAATTAGAGGAGTTTATTGAGCATTGGGAACGAATGTATTTGGCGAAGACAGTTGATTCTATGGGGTTAGAAAGGATGAGTTGGGAGAGTTCAAGTGATGAAGACCATTATTGTTTGGACGGAAATTCAAAGGTTTTAACGGCAGGCGGTTATAAGAAGATAAAGAATATAAAAATTTCTGAAGAGGTTTTGACAACCAAAGGATTTAAACGAGTATACTGGGCAGGTTTAACGCAGAGTGCAGTCAAGACAAAAACGCTTTATTTGTCGAATGGCAAACGATTGATCGGCACAGGCAATCATAAAATAAAGAAAAAAGGACTATGGGTAGTTATTGATGATGTAAAATGTTATGATATAATTGAATCAGAAGAAAATTATTTCCAATTATGCCGACAAAAATATATAAAGGAATTAAGTTCAGACGATGGTCAAATAGTAAAAACAGGACAGACAGAGTTTATTATATTCCCTCTGGTAATTATATTAAGAAAGGTGTTCGACGATTACATCAAGAAATTTGGAAAGATGTATTTGGAGAAATTCCTTGCGGTTGTGCGATTCATCATAGAGACGGCAATCCGGAAAATAACGCAATTGAAAATTTGGAATGTATATCAAGAGGAAGACATCAATCAGAGCATGCAAAAAAGCTATTTGAAAACAGTGAATATAGAAAAAAACAAGAGTTGCATTTGGAGAAGATTCGTAAGTTATCTCATTTTTGGAGAAAAACAGAAGAAGGTAAAAAATGGCATTCAGAACATGCAAAGAAGACATTGGTGCTGGATAAGCAAAGGGATTTTATCTGTATTGAGTGTAATTCTATTGGTTATACAAAAAGCAGAAATGGCGGTAAATTCTGTTGTAAAAGATGTTGTAATCGTTGGCATGCACGAGAATGGAGACGAAAGAAATGTTTATAATCTGTCAGTTGAGGATCAACATGAATATTTTGCCAGCTCTGTTTTAGTAAGTAATTGTCACGCAACAATTTATTTTTATTTAGCACTTCAAAAGACAAAGCAAAGAGATGACAACGAGGTAATAAAGAATTTTCCACAGCCGAAACCGGAATACAGTCCGGTAGTAAAAGATGGATTTGTTGAGGGGATTGACACTGACATAGATTGTTTTATATGAAGATAACAATTATATCCCAGAAGATAAAGACAATTCATCCGGTTGTGCTATATGAGGTTCGATGTGGTTTTTGCAGAAAGAGATTGTTTGATACAACAGTTGCGCCACAAAATCGTTGTAAAAGCATAATAATTAAGTGCAATAAGTGTAAACAAATTAACATAATATAAACTATTAAGAAGCTCAAAGAAGCTCACATAACAGTGGGCTTTTTTTATATGGAAATAACAAAATTTTTTACAAAAAGACAAGGAGTAATTGAAGGAACGACTGAGGGGATAGATGAGATAAGGGAGACGCTGTCATTGGATTTGGGAGATGATGAGTTGATAAGAATAATTGATAAACGAATTGCAACGGCAACACAGATTAAGTCAACGATGGATAAAATAGACAAGCAAAATGAGGATTTTTATTTAGGTAAACAGTTAGAGGATTACGAGATTGCGCCAGGGAAGTCGGGAGTGATTGATAATAAAATCTTTTTGTCTGTTGACACAATCGTTCCGATTTTAGCTACAAAGAAGCGTGAGCCGGTCGTAATGGCGGCACAAGACAATGATGAATCAAGGGAGTTGGCACAGATTGCGCAAGAGTATTTAAGTTGGAAATATTTAGAACAGAGAATGACATTGAAATTAGCTGATTTAATAAGATTATTTTCAATTAACAGAATAGTGGCATTGAAATACAGATTTGTACCCGGTAAATATAATGATTTTATTGTTGAGGTTAAGCGCCCGGACTGCTTGTATATTGACAATAAAGCAAATGAAGATGATCAGGAATTTATGGCGGAAATGCTGGAAGAGACAGTAGAGTTAATTTTAGATAAATTTGCGATAAAAGATGGAAAAATTGATAAGAGTAAAAAGGAGAAGATTTTGGAAGCATTGAATTTAACAGATAAAGATTTAGGAACAAAGGTGAAATATATTGAGTTCTGGACAAATGAATTTGTCGTTTGGAAGATGGGGACGGTAATACTGGATAAGGCGAAGAATCCAAATTGGTTATGGGATACAGAAGGGAAAAAATATTTTAATCATTTTAGAGCGCCGAGAAAACCGTATATTTTATTCAGACAACAAAGTCTATTGAAAGGTGCGTATGGCGATACTACGCCAATAGAGCAAGCGATTCCAATTCAGAAGAACATCAATAAAAGAAAACAGCAGATTTCAGATAATGCGGATCAGGCTAGTGGTACATGGATATTTAACGGACGCTACATTTCAAAGAAAGAGGCATCGAAGTTCAGAGGTGCGGCGAATGAACATTTATTTTTTACAGGAGAAGAGAATAGCGAGCCTAAAAATGCAGTTGACCGGTTATTGCCAAAGGATTTGGGGGTTCAAGTTTTCAATGATTTGATGGATGATAAATCAGAAGTGGACAATATTTTCGGCACTCATTCTACAACTAGGGGCGAAAGAGGAGCACAAAAGACACTGGGAGAAGCAACGATGTTGAAGCAAAGTGATTTCGGGCGTTTGGATTTAATGTCACAATACATTGATGCAAAGGTGGTTGAGCTTTATGACGCATTTATTCAGATGACACTGGTTTATTATGATGAGATGAAAACGCTTAAAATTTTGGGAACGGATAACTCACAGAAGTATATCGATTTTAGCAGGGATAATTTGGATGAAGGAATAGAGATAATAATCAATTCAGAGCCACTTTTGGAGAAAGCTGATGAAATGCAAAAATATGTGCAGCTATTTGAAGCGGGGATAATTGATCCGTTGACAATGTTTGAACGATTGAATTTACCAAATCCAAAGGAATTGACAAGACGAAAGTTGTTATTGGATATTGATCCAAAGATGTATTTAGCGGAATTTGTAATGGACGAGAACACTCCCGGAATGGAAAAAGACCCTGTAACATTGGCGAAAAAGGATATAAGGGAATTGGAAGAAGGAGAGGTAGTTCCGCCCCAGCCAGTGGTTGAGAAGGCGCATATTGAGGAACACGTGAAGCATATTAAGAGCCAGCATTTTGAGAATTTGAAGAAAGACATAAAAGCAAATACGGCTGAACATATTAAGGCAGAATTGCAAAAGGTCAAGGAAGATGTGGCAAGTGTTGGAGGGGCGCAACAGCCAGCACAGCCAGCACAACCTCCGATGGGAGGAATGCAACCACCGGCACAACCGCAAGCACCGCCAATGACACAACCGCAGATTTAATAAATAATTTTAATAGTATGCCGTTAGGGGCAGATATCGGAGCAAATATAAGAGAGCTTCGATCAGTAAACAAAAAACGCAAGAGAAGCAAAAAGCAGATTATTGCGATTGCATTAAGTGCGGCAAGAGAATCAAATAAAAAATAATTTCTTAGTTCAATAACTATGCCAAATGAAAATGATGCAACAATAGAGGAGAAGCCAACTCCTCCGGAATCATCGCCCGAAGAAAAAAGCTCCAATGACGAGAATCTTAACATCAGTGAAGATGAAAAAACACAAGAGGACGAATTGGGAAGTGGTATTGAAAATTACGATAAGCGATTTAAGCAGGTTTATTCAAAAATGAAAAAAAAGGAAAGAGAAATTGAAGAAATGCAAAAAAAGCTTGAAAAAAAAGATACCACGGAAGAGCAATCCAATTTTATTCCTGAGACTTGGGAACAAGTATTTGAGACATTTGAACAAAGACAACAACAGAAATTAGTTGCACAAACAAAGAAAGAAAAAGAATTAGAAGCGCAAATTAACGGACAAATCCAAGAGGTAAAGAAACTCTATAAAGATTTGAATGATGATGAGATTTGGGACTATATGGCAGAGCAAGGCGTTACAAATGTTTATGAGGCGGCAACAAAGATAAATGCAAAAAAGCTTGATAACAAAGACAACAAAAGTGTTTCAGGGAAAATTGGCAGCACTTCTAAAAACGCTTCCGCAGGCAAGTCGGAGCTATCGTATGAACAAATACACAATATTAGTTTAGACGACATTAAATTGCCAGACTAAGTAATAAAAAAAAGATATGGCATTTTCACAAGAAGTGCAGGATCTAACAAATTCACAGATTGCGCCGAAAATAATTGATGGGATTCTCGGTGGTAATTTGGTGGCGGTTAGATTTCTGTCAAATGGACGAAAGTTTAGAGGACACAATAATCCGGTAGAGATTAAGTATCAAAAATCTAGTCAGGGCGGTAGTTATTCAGGAATGGGTAATTTTGCATTAGGGGTTGAAACAAACACAGTAAAAGCAACATGGTTGCCAAAATCGTATGCACAGCCGGTGACAGTTGAAAATCTGTCGTTGGCAGTAAATAAGAACGATGGCATTGTTGATTATTTAAAATATCGAATGCAGTCGGCACAGCAGGACATGATTGATGATTTGGGAACGATTTTTTATGGATCAGCATCGGGAAATGATCCTGATGGATTGGCAAATATTGTAGATGACGGTAAAATGCAACATTGCTGTCAATAAATTCGACTATATGCGGGAAACTCCCAAGAGGCAAAAACTGCAAAGTTTAGCACTAACGGACAATCCGCAGGAAAGATCTTTAAAATCAATGACATTATAATGGGTGGTAGCTCCCGTAAGTGGAGAATAAGGATGTGTCTTATTCTCCAGCCCTAATTTAATAATTAACACATCTAATTATGAGAAATTCAAAGGGACAATTTCTTAAGGGAACAAGAAATAATATAAAGAATGAGTTTAAAAAGGGAGAAATTGGTTTTTGGAAGAACAAGAAAAGACCAAATATTTCTGGTAGTAATAATTTTAAATGGATTCCTTTTATAACTAAAAAATGTGAATGGTGCGGAATTGTTTTTGAGACAAAGAAAACAAAAAATAAAAGAGGAATAAAAAGATTTTGTACTCAAAAATGCGCTGCTAAATGGAGATTTAATGGTGAAAACAATCCTAAGTGGTCTGGTGGAAAGGCAAGAGAATGGGATAAATTAAAAATGTCTGATGGATATAAAGTATGGAGATTGGATATTTTTAAAAGAGACAAATTTACTTGTAGATTTTGTGGATACAGAAGTAAAAAAAGTAAAGCTCACGGTGATAAAACATCAGATATTCAAGCTCATCATATTATTCCTTTAAGAGAAAAAAAAGAGTTGGCAATGGAAATAACAAATGGTATTACTCTTTGTCTAAAATGTCACAGATTAACCTACGGTAAAGAAAAAAACTTTACTATGGTATTTAAAGAAATCCTCAGAGACTTTATGTCGAACATCCCGAAAGGGTAAAGATAAAGTCCGAACTTATAGGAAACTATAAGAAGTGGACAGTAAAAGTCCACGATAACAAAATGAGTGTTGCGGCAAGTTATGCAGGTTTGACAAGATCTAGTTATAGTGCCTTGAGTTCAAGTGTCACTACTGCGGTTGGGACATTGACATTGGATCATTTAGCGGCGACTTATGACGCAATCAATGTTGGTTCAGATGTTCCGACAATGTTTGTAACGACAAAAGCAATATTTAGTATTATTGAAAGACTGTTATTTCCAACAACATCAGCGTCTTATAACGCACAAGGCGGTTATGCACAACTGGGAAGACGAGGGATTACAAAAAATAAATCCGGCTTGGGTGGAGAAATAGGTTTCAATGCAATTTTTTACAGAGGTGTTCCGATCGTAGCGGACGACAAATGCACAAGTGGTTATTTGTATATGTTAAATGAAAATTATTTGCATTGGTCTTCATTGCCACATCCGACACATCCAACAATGAATTTCGGTTCTTCTGAGATTGAGGGTGTAAATGATAATTCACCAAAGAATCATGGAATTGTATGGACGGGCTTGAAAGAGCCGATTAACGCAGATGGTGAAACAGGACAGTTCTTATTGTATGGTCAGATGATTTGCGAGAAACCGAGTTCACAAGGTGTTTTACAGGGGATAACGGGTTAATTAAATTATGGGGGAATTAGTTGCAAATAAAGATTGAATATCAATTGTTCCGAAAATCTAAAAAAGAGTTCGGATGTAATATTCGATCGGTCTTATAACAATTCCCTCTAAAAATATTTATATGGGAATGCAAAATATAAATGCGTATTTGCCATTTGTTAAGTCAAAGCACAATACGTTAGGAAAAGTGACAGACATTCAATTTGTTGCAAATACCAGTGATCCGTCAGATAGCGATTTGGCAGCTGGAAGATTGCATTATTTGAGTGGAACAGGTTTGCGTTGGTATGATGGTTCTACTTGGTATACAATTCCGACCTCCAGTTCAGGCGGCGGATTGAGTGCATGGGATTCGATGTATGCGTTAGATAAAACACTAACGATTAGTAGCACAACTTTGACATTTGATCTAACACACGCGACCGGAGATGGTTTGACATTATCCGGCTCGGCAGGATCGGCAGGGCAACTATTGCAGTTTGCCAATTCCGGATCGGGCTTGGATGTTCAAGGAACAGGTGATGTATGGTCGATCAGTTCAGCGGGTGCGGCAACTTTTGTCGGTATTACTCCCGGTGGAGATATTACGACTACAGCAGCGGCTTATGATTGGGATTTAGTTGATAATAATGCTTCTGCTTTGAGTTTTGATGCGGCCGGAAAAGCTGGAATTATAGCAATTGTAACAACCAATTCATCTGAGGGTGTGACGATGAGTGGGACATTGACGGTTGCGGGAGCTTTAACAGCGTCAGTCGGTTTGACAAGTTCGGATGGGGCTTGCACATTCACGGACAATTCCAATGCGGCGAATGGAATTACTTTTGTTAATGATACAGTCACAACTTATGGCAACGCGACTGATGCCGGTCCAGTTCATTTCAATTCTAGTTCATTGACAACGGGACATCTTTTGACCTTGTCATTAAGCAATACCGCATTAGCAGGAGGTTCTTATTTGAGATGTTGGGAACAAGACGGAGGTGATGTGCAGTTCAGTATTGGGGAAGATGGTCTTACAACTATTGCGGGAACAGCGATTGGAACGGACGCATTAGTAATAACGGATGGAGATATTTTACTTACTTCCGGTAATTTGGATATTACAACAGGTGATGTGGCGTTGGCGGATAGTTCATTAACAATTGTTGATGCTGATAATGCGGCGACATTAAGTGTGACCAACTCTACTGCGACTTCTGAAAGTCCGTTTGCGTTTATAGGAGCAGGCGCGTTTACCGGGACAACGACAAAATCATGGATGACATTAACTGCGGCCGGATTAACAACGGGAACACAGATTTATGGTGTTGCGGCTGCCCTTACACAAGGCAAACTATTGCATTTGACAACCGGCGCAACACAAACATCGGGCAGTATTTTGTATGTTCAAAATACTAGTGCAAGTTCAGCAATGACTTCGGGAACAGTAGCAACATTTGATCACACATCGACAGCTGTTGGTGCGTCTGTTAATAAGATTGGATCAGTAGTGTCAATCACATCTAGCAGAACGGTTAATACCGGTGGAACAACGGCAGATGATTTTGATTTGTTGTCTTTGGTAAAGACTACGACTAGAACAGCTGGAACTGCGGCAACCGCTGGATCAGTATTGTATGTTCAATTGGTATCAACCGGAACGGTCACTGAAACTTCAAAAGGTATTGAGGTTGTCATGGATTCTGGCGGTACTGGTGCTGGTATTGATTTAACTCATGCGGCTACTGGTGGTGTTGCATTGAATGTGGTTGGTGCGGCAACAACGGTTGATGATGTATTGATTACAGGTTCTGGAGCAAAAGCGTCAGCGAAGGCAAGTTTGCAGGTTGTAAATAGTGGTAATACTGCGGCCGGTGGCTCTATTTTGAGAGTAGCGTCCGGTGCGAGTACACCGGCAGCTGCGACTTCGTATTTGGCAGAGTTCACTTATGCGGCATCAACGATGACCAACAATCCGGTTACAATGCAGATCAATAGTGGGGCTTCAACTGGTGCGGCTGTTAATGTAACAGGATCAGGTGTTGGGTATTCGTTGTTAACAAGTAATACCAACACAAGTGCGGTCGGTGTTAAGTGGGGTACATCTCATCTAGCTGGTAGTTCAGAGGCTGATAATGATGTGGTATTCACAATGGATATTGGTGGTGCGGATGACGCGCATGCAGCTGAAATATTCGCAAAGATTCTTGTTACTGCAATTGATGTTAGTGCGGCTGATCCTGATGGCAAACTTGATTTTCAAATTGATGTTGCTGGTACTCCGACTTCAATGTTATACCTACAATCCTCAACAGCTGGTGCGACAACTATGGTATGTGCGGCAGCGGCTTCGACATTTGGCGGTTCAGCAGCTGGTACGGCGGCGGTAACAGTAACTAATGGTGATATAAGTTTATCGGCTGGTAAGTTTATATCTACCACAACGGCTGATATTTATGGATTGGATGTAACAGTGAACAGAGCGGCGGCGACGCAAGGTGTTGCAGTGTTCACAAACGCATCAACCACATCAGCTAAACATGTACTGGAACTTGAACAAGCTGATTTGGACGAACCGTATATTAAGTTTAGCGGTTCAACTGCTATTACGAGTGCCACGGCTGGTGCAAATGGTGATGTCCCTGCGCAGGTAGTTGGGTATTTATTAGTAGATGTAGATGGAACGGATCGCAAGATTCCGTATTATGCGACATAAATTTTAATAAATGACTGGAACGGCGGGAATGTTTAAGGACAGGACTGCCGTTCCGGAAAAATCTCTAAGTGTTTAGGCAGGACAGAGATTTGGAAAGGGAAAAAAATATGGCAGAAAGTTATTTAAAAAGTGATGGTTATTTCAAGCTTTGGAACACCACGCTTGACGCCAATGATTCTTCAGCGAAAGAAACCATTGGGGCGATTAGACGATTGGAGGATGGCAGAACATTCCGTTATGTTCAAATGACGGTGACTGCTTTATCAGAAGGATTGCTAGTGAAACCGGCGGCGGTGACTGCGATCACAAATTTGACTTCTGATACAGCGAAGAAAGTCATCACAGACGCTGATGCGACATGGACGACAAATGCGTATGTTGGTTATTATTTCAAGGTTAATGTGAGCATGACGGGATCGGAAGAGCCGAGAAAGATTGTCGCTAATACAGCAACAACATTGACACTTGAAAAAGCGTTAACAACAGGGTTAGCTTCTGGCGGAACGGATGATGGCGAGATTATTCCTCCTCCGGGCGTAGTTGTTGTGGCAGCGGTATCTGATCAATCACAACCTGTTTGTGGTGTTGGTATTGGAACAATATCAATTGGTTATTATGGCTGGGTACAGATCAAAGGATTTGGAAGTGTTGTCGGTTCAAATTTAACCGAGACGCAACCGATTACTCCTGGTGGTGCGACTGCCGGATATGCTTTGGATGGTGCGGCGGCAACGGATGTTGTTGTTGGCACTTGTATTGCGGGATCATCAGGAACGGGAAAACCGCAATTAGTAATGCTTAATATTCCCGAATAAGTTTAGATTATTTACCCGCCGTCGATGCTTAATAGGGGCGGCGGGATAAATAATTTAATAATTAAGAAAAAATTATGAGATTCGTATTTAAGACATTAAAAAACAACACAGACAAGGATTTGACTTTCTTATATGACAGTCAAATGTTTACAGTTAAGGCAAAATCAGAGGAAGTTTTACCAGACTATATTGCTTTGATGGGTGCAAAAAGACTAGCAGACCGAGAGTGGACGGAAATACTAAATATAGAAGGAAAACAGAATTTCATTTCAAGTTGCTTGGGTGAGACAAACCAGCCAGGTCCAGAAGCTCCGAAATTAAGTTTGAAGGAAGAAATTGAAGAGCAAAAACAGTTAGTTCAGCCAGTGAAAGAGGAAGAGGTTCAGTTTCCAGATTTACAAGACGACCACAGTGATTTAGATCCGGACGAAATGAAGAAACAAGAACGAGAAGAGTTAAAAAAAATCGCAAAAGAAAAAGGTTTGGAATTTCCCAACAATATTCCAACCGAAAAACTTAAATCACTTATAAACGAATAATATGTCAAAGTCTTATAGCAATTTAGCGAAAGACGGGAGTGCAAGAGTGATTCAGGTGGCAACAAGTATTCAAACAAGCGATGCCACTGGAACGCCACAGACTTCTCCTCTTGCGTATACAACAGCTTTAATTACAGCACTAACAATACCAACTCGGGCGGCTGAGATAGTATTGAAGCCATCAACCGATTTAAAAGTGTCGGAAGATTCAACAATGACTAGCTATTTTGTAATTTTAGCTAATACCACACAAGTTTTTCCATTAGCAAGAGCAGATAATTTTTATGTTCAAGGAAATTCATCTGATGGAACCTTGAATTTTTATTTTCATTTAATTTAACAATATGAGCATAGTATCAGGAATTGGATTTAGCAGTCCTTCAAATGTGTCTGTTTCCGATGTAGATATTACAAAACTTGGAGGGCTAGATATAAAATTAGACGATGCGGCATATTCAGTCGGTGTCGATGTTGTTTTGCCGTTGGGTGCAATGGCAAATGAGAGTTCAATTGATTCAGTTGACGAGGGCGATATAGGTATTTTACGGATGACACTTGATCGCAGACTTATAAAAGCTAGTGACATTAAAGACGATACAATATTTACGGCTAATGAATATGTTTCAAAGTGTGCGTTTTTAGTTGATGATACTTCAACAGATGTGGTTGATGAAGGGTTTGTAGGAATTGCAAGAATGGGTGTTAATAGAGTTTTATATGTTCAGGGACAAACCCCACATGACGGGATTGATTTGGGTAATCCATTAAAGATTGGTGGAAAGGCAAGCTCTGCGAAACCGACAGCGGTAGCGAGTGGAGATAGGGTAAATGCTTATTTTGACACCTTCGGTCGCCAGCATGTTTACGATGAGGCTGGCGGTGGAGTTGGTGCCGGATTAACGCTTTATGTGTTTGATTCAGTCAATTCAATGGGGCAGGGACAGACAGCATATACAGCGGCAACACAGGTAACGGTTAGTGGATTGAGTTTTACGCCTAATCCTCGTGTTTTGGTTAAGATTGAGCATTACACAAGTGCCGGAGCTTTTGTCGCGGCCTATACTCCACAGCAATACACGATAACTTATGCGGCAGGTGTTTATACGGTAACGGGTGCGGCATTTGGTGCAACTGATTTGATAGTTGTATATCAGCAAGGACCGGAACGCACGACTAACTTGTCAACAAACGCGCAAACTGTTGGTGAGGTCAATCAGATAAATTATCAGGCAGTAGAGGAAAGTTTGCAGGACACGACTAATGTTGCGGCAGCTACTAATTATTATCCGTCAGCATTGGGAGCGGCGATGATGGGTTCAAAAGGGTTGTCATTATCCGGTAAGTTTATTGATGCCGACGGAACGATGACATTGGATGTTGAAGTGACTGATGATGAAGATGCTACAAATGCTGATTGGATAAGCGCGGGATTGTCTTCAATCGACCAAAAGACGGGTATTCAAACAATAGCGGCTGCTCTTACTGTCACTAATGGAACATTGACATTTGCGATAAAATTCCCAGATTTGAATTTCAGATTTTGGAGAGCAAAAATGGTTAATGATGGTGCGACCAATACTTCTATTATCAAAGCAAGAAGAATAGCTAACTAATAATTTAAAAAAATATAGAAGAATTAAAAACAGTATCAACTCCGCTTGAAGTGACTGAAGCGAAGCGGAAAGAGATTAAAGATATTTTATTAAAAGAATGGGATGTGGCTATTGATCGAACAACATTGGCAACTGAAACAATGGAAGGATTTATATTTGGTAAATACGCTACAAGTGAGCATTATCCGATAGACTTATTTACAGAAATAATTGCGGAAATTGATCTTGAAAAGAATCCTGAAGAAGTTTTACCTTAATTATTTATGCAAAACATTAAAAGGTCGAGCGAAAAATGTCTATTCAGAGAGGATTTCATCAACTCTGATTTTGTCAGGGACAATCAAGGCACGCTTGTAGGTTTGCCAACGGTTGCCACCGGCATTACATTGAATGGTTCAACACAGTATGCGACTTTCACAACTAATCGGATTAACTTGACGAACAAAACATTGTTCACAACGGAGGTATGGTTCACTCCCGCTTTTGCAGGTGATGACGGAATCAATCATACGATTTTTGATACAACAAACACTGCCGGACAAAGAATGGGTTTGCAGAAGAATGATTCTAATTTACTGTTAGTATATGTGGGAGGAACGCTTTTATCAACAATCAATTTCGCAACATACGGAGCGTATTGGTTGACGAACAAGAAAAATCATCTTGTGGCGTGTTGTCAGACGGGAAGCACATTGGTTTACTTAAACAATACTTTAGTTGGAACACTTGCAACAGCGTGGACGCAAACTGGGACTCCTGCCTCACTTTTTGTTGGCAAACATATTTCTTCAGGGATTTACTTCGCTGGAACAATTCATTCTGTATCAATCTATGATACAAAATGGAGTGCAGGCGAAGTTGCTAATGCGTTCAAGAAAAACACATTTTCAGAAATAGCGTTTGAAAAAGCCTCATT
>Ga0180007_10002554_pt1 | contig 21526 bp, 20 predicted proteins | sample MM_PC_MetaG_FD_121122 | JGI IMG/M metagenome (GOLD analysis project Ga0180007, IMG submission 121122) | Groundwater microbial communities from the Aspo Hard Rock Laboratory (HRL) deep subsurface site, Sweden - MM_PC_MetaG | ecosystem: Environmental > Aquatic > Deep subsurface > Groundwater... | reverse complement strand
TCCACAACTTTACCGGACATCTCGCTCGTGAACCAGCTCGGGTTGGTCGCCGGATCGTAATTGAGCACCGAAGCGGCGGTCGGACTATTCGGACCACTATCCGTATAATTTCCGACCGTCTGAGCAGTCGTCATATCCACCCACTCGTTGAATTTAATCCAAATTGTGGTACCTGCCTCGTTTTTAATTAAACCCAAAACGCGCGGAGCAGTCGCATCGATCGTGAACCAGTTGCCGCCCTGCATACCGATTCCGTTCGTGTTTTTAATATTTTCCATCGCGTTGATGACGAGGCTGTCGCCATTTGCAATAACCGCCGCAGCGGCATCGACAAAAACTATTTTGTTTCCAGCTTGAAGAGTGGCGGCGGTCACTGTCTCAGTATCCGATGCCGCAGTTGTTGTAATGGTGTAACGATCGGTCACATTCGTCGTCGTGCTGTCCATTACTTGATCGAATTCAACCGCCACCCGCGTGGGACTCACCAAACGCACGCCTCGAATCATCGGCGGCATATTCATTTGAAGCGTGACCGGAGTCGTGTTGGCAGCATTCGCGAGCGCATCAACCAAAGTAGCCGCGAGCGCAATCGTGGTGGTGTTATTGGTCGCGGCGGATCCGAGCGCGAGTTGGACGAAGTCCATCTCGGTGCAACTCGGGCACCAATCCGAATTTGCGGTTGCCGAAGTGATAGGAATCGCTCCGCTCAAAGTGTAAATCGTCGAACAATTGGTAATTGTTTTGCCGGTTCCACATTCGATCGAAGCTGTCGGCAGGGGTTCGGAAAAGAAAACTTCCACTGTCGTACCGACTCCTGTCGCCGAGATGTACGGCGGCACGAAGGCATTCATCACTTTCGGACCGGTCGTGTCGGCGCTGATCGTGCGAGTACCGGCGAGAGCGGTAGTAGTGAGCGCCCCCAAATTCGTGGTAATCGCATCGGCAGCGATATTTACCGAAACAGCATCCGCCGCTTCGGGATTCCACATCATATTCGCATCGTTGTCGTCCCAAGTGTCATCGGTTGAAATGGAGATGAAGTAAAGATTGTCCGTCGAAGAGGTTGGTAAAGCTCCGAGCGTGGCACCCGTGCAATTTCCCCCAGAAATCGTCGTCGTGCTCGTCTGTGAACTAAAAGCTCCAAGCGTGGTGCAAGTCGAAAGAGCGGTGTCGGAATTATCTCCAGTTGCTTCAAAAACTCCGTCGCCGTCGTCTCGCCACAATTTCATATCTACGAAATCACCCGCCGCGACGCTCGTGTTATTGAAATCGTAAAGCTGAACCGCGACGCTCGAAAGCGTTTCGCTCGCATCGCCGGTCAGACCGAATTTGGCGATTGCAGTATCGGCGCTCTCGGCGCCAATCCTCGTCGTCCAATATGTCGAAGAGCTGACCTCGTCTGTCGGCTGCGTCGCGACCGTCACCGCCGCCTGCGCGATCTCAATCGGTGGCGCGAGAGTGAAAAGCAACGCAAAAAGAGCGACGCTCGCAACAATGCGGCGCCATGAAGGAGTGCGGGTAAGGTTCATGATGTAGGGGGTTAATTTTTAAAATTATACTTTATCTTGTGTATTTGTAATAAATTTCAAGCAAAAAAGCCCCTATTTCAAATTTGGCGAGCAAAAAAACTGCTCGCGAACAAAACTTTTACCCTCAAAAAAGCGAGATTAAATTAATGGTGTGTGAAACAAAATCGGCTTGACGATTGATTAGATTTACGATTATTTCGGTTGATTAGATTTTTGATTTTGAAAGTTCGCTAATTGTCGCCTGCTGAAATTCAAGCCTCGCTTGCTAACCACCTTTGCAAATCTCCCCAAACCCGATTGGATATTGGACTTTGGATATTGGAGGGTGGAGGGTGGAATTTTAACTTGTTTTCCAAAATTCGCGACAACTATCTTTTCCCTCTTTCGAAAAAGAGGGAAGGCGAAGCACTCGTTTAAAAAACGGAACAAGGTTTCAGAGACGGAGATTTGAATTTCAACCCGAGGGGTCGGTGGACAGAATTTCAAAATATTGCGCGGTGATTTCAACCCGAGGGGTTGGATTCAGCGGAAATTGGAAAGTGGAGGGTGGAGGCTCGCTAACTACCCGCCTGCTGAAATTCAAATCTCAAATCTCCCCAAACCCCTCTTTTCCGAAAGAGGGGCTTCCTTTTCGGCTCGCTCCGCTCGCTCGAAAAGGAGATAAAAAAGACAACTATCTTTTCCCTCTTTCGAAAAAGAGGGAAGGCGAAGCACTCGTTTAAAAAACGGAACAAGGTTTCAGAGACGGAGATTTGATTGAGGCGAAGCAGGAATTAAAAAAATTGGATGTGGATAATAGAGCCGGAGATTTGAGATGGGAAGGCGAAGCAGGAATTAAAAAAATTGGATGTGGATAATAGAGACGGAGATTTGCAAAGGCGAAGCAGGGATTTGTTAATTTGAAGGAGGGTGTGGTCATTTTTAAGCAGTATCATGAGTGAAGCAGGGACTTGGGAAATTGGAAGTGTGTAAAGTTACTGGAATTCAGATATTCAAACATTCAAAATTATTTTAAAATTTAAAACTATTTTCATCATTCTTCATCCTTTATTCATCATTTTCATTTCACCTCCACAGAATTACGACCGGAAATAATTGTTTTGCCGCTCGCGTCGCGAGCCTTGAAATAAAGCTCGTACTTCCCCGCCGTGAAATTCCCCCACACCGCCGAAAAGGTCTCGCCGACCGGATTTTCAATCGTGGCAAAAGTAAAGCGATCGCCGGTAGCCATGTTTTTCGCGATAAACTCGACTCTTTCGGGATCAAATTTCGCGCGATTGATTTGCGCCACCACCTCCACGCGCGCTTTTTCTAGCGGAATTTGCGCGTCCTGCGCCGGCAAGATGATTGTGAAATCTTCCACCCCGCCGCTTCCCTCGATTATTTCGAAGTTAACTTCACCGCGCGCGGAAAAACCCGCGGTATCCTCGACGCGAACTTCGAGAATGTGGCTGCCGAGACGATGGGAATCGCGAATAATGAGAGGAGTTTCGTACGGCGTGGTTTCAGTTTCCGCGAACTTGCTGCCGTCGAGATAAAAACTCACCTTCTCGATGTCGCCGCCCGCGTCGAAAGCATCCGCCTTCACGAGCAGCGTGCTCCCGCGAAAAACTTGCTGATCGGCAGCGGGCGAGGTAATGCGAACTGTCGGAATTTGCGTGTCCTCACCGACGACGACTTCGACTGAAGAAGTGTCGGTGTAAAAAAGTTTGTCGAATATTTTTGCGGTGATGTTCACATGGTCGCCGTCTTTTTTGCGGAGTGAAATGGGTATCACGCCTTTCCACGGCGGAGTGAGGGCGGTCGCCACGAGATCTCCGTCGCGGAAATACTCGACTTTTTCGACGCCGTGGGCGGCGGTGACATCCACCCACACTCCGATCGATGACTTTTGGACGGTCGAGCCGGAGACCGGAGCGATGATTGAAATCGAAGGAGACTGTTTCGCAGTCGCAGCGGTGTGGACATCGTCAATCTCGGTCGGCGGCGGCGCGAGCGTAGAATTTTCGCCGGCGAATCTTTTGAGCCATGCGCGCACCGGCTTTTCCCACTCTGGATCGTAATCGCGCTCGGAGTGGAGATTTACGAATTTCTTTTTAATAATTGCGGATGCGGGGGTGAGACTGCTCGGCAGTTTGCCGCTCACCGTGTCAATTTCAATTTCGATGAATGCGTCATCGACTTCGAGCGGCACAGTCGAATCGAGAAAAGTTTCGACGACGATCTGATCGACCGGAGTCGTCGCGGAAGCCAATTTACCCGTCAGTCGGGAAACGCTCCGCTGCACGATGCCTTCCGGAATTTTGAAATTTTTGACCGGCAAATTCGCGTGCGCGAAATCCATGAAATCCTTCCAAATCGGACTCGCAGAAGCCAGTCCCGTGCCGCTCGTGTTCATCGGCGTGCCATCGTTGTTGCCCATCCACGCGGCAGCGGTAATCTGCGGAGTGAAACCGATTGTCCAGACATCGCCGGGAAGAATTTTGTCTTCGGAAATCTTTTTATTTGCCGTTCCGGTTTTCGCGCCATTCGGTCGATCGGACAAATTGAGAAAGTGATTCCACGAAGCCGGTCGCGAGTTCGAATCGGAAAGAATATTCGTCATGAGGTAAGCCACGGCTGGATCAAGCGCGAGAGACTTTTGCGGCGCTTCAAACTCTTCGATCAGATTGCCGCGCGAATCGGTGATTTTGAGAATCGGCGTGAATTCGGTGAGATACCCTCCATTCGCAAAAACGGAGTACGCCCGCACCATCTCGCTCATCGGAATTTCCGCCGCGCCGAGCGCAATCGTCGGACCGTACCTTTCATCAGAATAGACGCTCGAAATCCCGAGTTCGCGCGCCGTCTCGACTACGGCGAGTTCTCCCGCGAGAATCGCCATCTTCACCGCCGGAATGTTCCGCGAATAACCGATTGCGCGCCGCATCGACAATGGTCCGAGAAAAGTCCCGTCGTAATTCTGCGGAGTGTAGTCATCCGCCCCGCCAAAATTCGTCTCGACATCCCAAAAAACAGAAGCGGGCGTGAATCCCATTTTCAAACCAGCGGCGTACGCGATTGGCTTGAAACTCGAACCCGGCTGTCGCGGACGCGTCGTCAAGTTGGTCGCGCCGTCATTGCCATAACCATCTTCGCGAAGCGTCTCGAAATAATCGCGGCTGCCGACCATCGCGAGAATCTGACCGGTTTCGTTGTCGACCGCAAGGAGAGAAGCATTAGTCGCGTCAAAACGGTTGTGTCCCCATGCGACATTCCCGTCGGGATCTTCCGATTGCGGAAATTGCGCGGCGATTAATTCTTCGGCTTTTGTTTGAAGCGCGGGTTCGAGCGTAGTGAAAACCCGCAACCCGCCGCGCTCGACGACATCTTTGCCAAATCTTTCTTCGAGAATATCGCGCACGAAAAACACGAAATGCGGAGCCTTAATTGATTCGCGATACGCGGTGAATTTCAAATCATTCGATTCTCGCCACGCTGCGGAAAATTCCGACTCGGAAATGAAACCGAGCCCAAGCATCCGCTGCAAAACGTAGTCTTTTCTGCCTGTCTCATAATCGGGATCATCAATCGACTCGCACGAATTTTGGTTCGCGACTATTTCAATTTTTGTCGCGAAATCTTTTTTCGAAGCGGTGAAGTTCGATTGATTTTTCGTGGCAACCTCCTCCCTATTCACGAGAATTTGGAAATTTTGGTTGCCGGAGATGATGTTGAAATCTTCGGTGAATGAGGACTCGAAAATCTCATCGCTTTTGAAAATCGCTTCACGTTTGACCTCGCCGTCAACGGAAATTTTGAGCCACACTTCTCCCGTCGCGCGGATTTTTAATTTTAAATTTTCAGCAGCTTCAATAGTCTCCACGACTTCGACTGCGGAAACTTTGCCGCAACTCCCCATCAAAAATTCTCGATTCTGACCGTACGGCGAATATTTCGACGGTCGCTGCGGCAGCGCGGCAAGCACCGCCGCCTCCGCGAGAGTGAGATCTTCCGAATTTTTGTTGAAAAAAGTTTGCGCGGCAGCTTGAATGCCGTACGCATTCCCGCCGTACGGAATACGGTTAAGATACATTTCGAGAATCTCGTTTTTGGTGAATTTGTTTTCAAATTTGAGCGAGAGCATCAGCTCTTGCAATTTGCGCCAGTAAGTTTTTTCGGGGGAAAGATAAGCGTTTTTGACAAATTGTTGCGTGATCGTCGAACCCCCGCCGATAAAATCGAAACCCATCTCCCCGAGAATCGCGCGGATGATTCCGTCGATGTCGAACCCGGGATGATTGTAAAATTGATCATCCTCCGCCGCGAGCGTCGCGAGCTTCACCGTTTCGGGAATCTTTTCAAACGGAATTTCGAAACGATTCTCATCTCCGTGAATCGTGTACAGCTCGCTCCCTTCGCGATCGTAAATTATCGTGGACTGCGAAGCAAAAAGCGCGTCGACATCATCGATATTCGGAAGAATCGGGGTGAAAACAAACTGTCCAATTTGAAGAATGACAAGGGTAATCCACACGCGAAAAAGAAATCCTACGAGCAAAATTCCACCAAAAATCAAACCTTTTCGCAACCACTTCCCCTTTGAAATTTCCTGTTGCTGTCTCTTTCGAAACCGACTGAAAAGCGAAGCCTTGATTTTATTTTCCATCTGCCGAATTTTACCATTTCAGCCTCAATTCTTCATAGGCATTGTATTTTTCGAGATTGGCGAGATGAAAGAATTAATAAATCCCAAATCTTAATCCCGCGTTCACGGGATAAATTCCAAAATCCAAATCTCCGTCTCTGTAAAGTTAACCCCCTAGATATCTAGGGGGTTAACGGTTTTTCGTGCAAATGCTTCGCCTTTGCAAATCTCCGACTCTGCTTTCCACTTTCAATTTTTCAAACTCCTGCTTCGCCTTCCCTCTTTTGCTAAAGAGGGAAAAGACAAATGTTTTTCAACTTTCAACTTTCTATTCTCTACCTTCTACTTTTTCACTTTCTTTATGAATTCTTCCGCGAAATCATCTGTCATCCCGGCTACGAAATCTGCGACAACAATTTCTCGCGAATCCATTTTCAGCTTCGCCGTAAATTCGGCAGGCAGTAATTCCGGTTTTTTGAAAATTGAAGTGAAAAGTTTTTCGAGCAGATCGGCTCCCCGCTCGCTCAATTTTTTGACTTCCGGGTGGAGATAAAATTTAGCACGAAGAAACTCGCGGAGCTCATCTAAATCTTTTTGAGTGGAGGGAGAAAAACTCACGAGTGTTTCGCGGAAACTTTTAATCTCATTTAAGCTTTTAATTTTATTTTCTTTCAAATTTTTTGAAGTTTCCCGCAACAAATCAGTGGTGAGTAAGTCGATAATCGCACTCACGGCGCGATGACTGAAAGCTTCATCGGGTAAATTAGCATTTACTTTTTTGATCGCCTTTTCCCACATTTTTAAATTTTTCAGATCCGCCCGCGTAAAAATTTTCCCCCGCAAACCATCATCGAGATCGTGATTGGTGTAGGCAATCTCGTCAGCGAGATTGACAATCTGCGCCTCAAGAGAAGGCTGCTCGTTGGAATTTTCGGCGAAATCGTACGGCGTGGAATGTTTCGCCAAACCGTCGAGTAAATCGAAGGTGAGATTCAGCCCGTCGAAACCAACATATTTTTTCTCGAGAGTCGTGAGAATCCGCCGCGACTGCCTGTTATGCTCGAAGCTTTCGCCAAATTTTTGAAGGAGTGAATTCAACCGCCCTTCACCAGCGTGACCGAAGGGGGTGTGACCGAGATCGTGCGCGAGCGCGATTGCGCCGGCGAGATCCTCATTTACCGCGAGATTCCGCGCAAGATTACGCGAGATTTGAGAAACTTCGAGCGTATGGGTAAGACGATTGCGGTAATGGTCGCCGTAGTGTGCCACAAAAACTTGTGTTTTCCCTTTCAGCCGGCGGAATGCTTTAGAATGAATGATACGCGCGTGATCACGCTGAAATTGCGTGCGAAATTCGTCTTGAGAATCAGGATGCTCCCGCTTCGCGGAATCGGAGAAAGTAGCGTACGGCGCAAGCATTTCCCGCTCGCGCTTTTCGAGATCAGTTCGTTTTAATAACATTTACCTAAGTTTAGCGCCAACAAATCCCCGCTCACCGCGCGCAAATTCCGCTGCCGGCAAAACTTTTTTTCCCGCAAGCTGAACTTTTTTTAGTTCAATCGCCCCATCCACCACCTTCACCCCAATCTTCCCATCCTCCGCGAAAACTTCACCATTTTGCCGACTGCCGACTGGCAACTGCCAACTTTCCAATTCGATAAGCTTCAGAATCTTTCCTTGAAAGGAAGTGAAAACGCTTGGCCAACCCGCGAAGGCTCGTAACTTCCGCAAAATAATTTCCGCGGAATCTTCCTCCCACGAAACTCGACCGTCAGCTTTTCTAATTTTTGAGCAACTTGTCGCCTCGGCGGAATTTTGCGGGGTCGCTTTTAATTTTCCGCGCGCGATTTTTTTCAAAACTTCCGGAAACTTATCTCCCAATTTTGCTAATTCCACGCTCAGCTGCTCCGCATTTTTTTTCCCGATTTCAATTTCAAATTGCGCAAAAATATCACCCGCATCGAGTTGCTCGGAAATCCGCATAAACGAAACACCGGTTTTCGCTTCGCCGGAAAGAATCGCGGACTGAATCGGAGACGCGCCGCGAAATTTCGGAAGCAGCGAAGCGTGAAGATTGACGCAACCGAATCGCGGGACTTCGAGAACTTCCGACGGGAGAATCATCCCGAACGCAACGACCGCGAGAAAATCGAGATTGAGTTTTTGAATTTTTGATGCGTCGATTTTTTTTTGAAAAACCGGAATCCCATTTTCCTCAGCGAAAATTTTAATTGGCGGCGGTGTGAGTCGATTCCCCCGCCCTGCGGATTGATCCGGCTGCGTGAAAACCGCGACGACCTCGATTCCTTCGTCTGCGATCAAACTCCGTAAACTCGGAATCGCAAATTCAGGAGTCCCCGCGAACGCGATTTTGAGTTTTTTAGCCACGGGAAAATTTTACACGAAAAAAGATTTGCAAAATTTTAATGAGATGGTAAAGTGCAGTACTTAAAAAAATTTCATGGAAACAGAAGATCACATTGAAGAAAGTTTGAGTAAACTCGACCCTCCTATAAAAAACATCGTGCACTTGGGACTTGAGTTGGGAAAATTTATTCGATGGATTTCCCGAGAAGCCATCAAAAGAATCGGCGTTTTGGGAGTTTCGGAAAAGAAAAACTAGAATCCTCACATGAATTTCTCGCGAAAAATCCAACTCGAAAAATTCCTCGCGCGGGAAATCGCGCTTCTCCTCCCCTTTTATTTTCCTGTGAAAAAATTTGGATTGGTAAATGTGGTGTGGATAAAAGTCGCGCACGGCTTCGACAGCGCGAAAGTGGGGGTGGGGGTGATGCGAAACTCGCATCAATTCGACGAGGTTGCGCGAAAAGTTATTTCAAAAATACAGCGGGAATTGAACCGCAAACTCGTGATGAAAAAAGTTCCGAAAATTATTTTGGAGCTTGATCGAAGCGGAGAGATTTTGGAAAAGTTGGAGAAACTGGAAGAAAAATCCTAAACTTCACTCTTAATTTTTTTAACCCCAAAAATTATGGTTGAGAAAAGTCAAACCACTTCCGATGGAAAAAATTACACCCCAGCGCAAATCGAGGCGGCAAAAAATGTGAGCAGTTATTTCAAGTGCGCGGATGACAGTCAAGACCCGCTTAAGCGCAAATACAGCACCATAGCATGTGTCGAATTGGGGAAAGGAGTACGTCTAGGAAAAACCGAGGAAGAGATTCGGAAAAATGTCGCGGCGATTCTAGGAGAAGAATACATCGCGGCGCAAACCAAATCCGCGGAAAGCGGAGCAGGCGGCGGCGAGATCAGCGAGAAACTTGTACCAGAGGTTCTGGTAGAAAAAGAAACTCCATTTTTGTGGAGTGACAAACAAATCGTGGAGGCGGGGGCGATGGAGCTACACGAATATTTTAAGTATGTGGCATGTGATAAAGGGTCCAATGCTCTAGGTATCGAACTAGGAAAAAAATTAGGTCTAGGAAGAACCGAAGAAGAGGTTCTGAAAAATGTCGCGGCGATTATCAAAAAGCAAATGGACTGGATGAAAATCGGTATTGTGAAAGGCATAAAAGCAATTTTGGATAACAGTGGTAATGAACCCGATAAACTCGGTACCGAACTGATCAAGGCTTCAGCAACATTGGCCGGACTGGAAATCGAAATTACTGGCAATGAAGAAGTGGATAGAGAAAATATTCAGAAATTGGTCGCGGAGATTTTGGAAGAATAAAAAAAGTATTCAAAAATTAATTTGATAAAAAAAAGAAAATAAAATAACTTTAAGCCTTAATTTTTTAAACCCCAAAAATTATGGAAACTCAAAACTGTCGCAGCCAAGCTGAGGCTGCCCGCAAAATCCTGTTATTATTAGACCAGGCAGAAAAAGAAGGCGCAAAAAAAGAAGGTGGCAGCTCTCTGCCTGCCGCAACAGCACTCGACAAGGGAATCCGATTCGGTTTTGGAGGCGACATCGGAAAACTGCGAACAAATGTTAATGCAGTCCTAAAAGCTGCAGTTTAAAACCCCAACCAGTCCTTTGCAGTAAAAACTCCCGCTTCGTTTTTTTTGACAAGCCACTCCGCCGCGGCGATCGCGCCGCCCGCGTAGCCACCGCGATTTTTGCCGGAGTGTTCCAGCCGAATCGAATCGTGTTCGCTATCGAAAATAACTTCGTGGACACCGACGACTTTGCCGATGCGAGCGGAGGAAATTTGCAGTTTTTCAGGCGGAACCGGCTGCTCGGCATTATCGAGAATAATCGCCTTTTTTTCTGGAAAATTCGCGAGCACTTTCTCCGCAATCTCGCGGGCGGTCCCGCTCGGCGCGTCGGCTTTGCCGGTGTGATGAATTTCGCGAATCGCCGCATCAAAATTTTTGCCAGTCAAAAGTTTCGCGGTATGCTCGACAATCGCATAAAAAGTCTGAACCCCAATCGATAAATTCCCGGCGTATAAAACCCCGACCGAATTTTCGGCGGCGATTTTTTTCACCTCTTCTAATTTTTCATACCACCCCGTCGTGCCGACGACGATCGGAACTTTTAGCTCGGCGAGCTGGCGGATGTTTTCGACGACAGAATCGGGGTGCGTGAAATCAATCGCCACCTCCGCGCCGTTTAAATTTTCCGCGGAAATTTCGGCAGCGGTTGCGCCAGCCGCGCTCAGATCAATTTTGGCGGAAATTTCGTGGCTACCTAGCCGCGGAGAATTTGCCACCGCTTTACCCATTTTCCCGTAACCGATGATTGCGATTTTCATGTAATCATTTTACTTCCTTTTTCTTCGAAGTTAAACTCCTCTTCGCTTTTTAAAAAACTTTTGAATGAAAAATCCTCCCCGCCGCGGCGGACTCACTACGCTTTTGATTCTCGCACTCATTGCCGCGAGCGTTTATGTGATTTTCGGCAATCAAGCGGAACCCACGATCGAAGTGCCGATCACGACGGTGCAGCAGCAACTTGCCGCGGATGAAATTGAAAAAATAAAAGTGGAAGGCAGCACGCTCACAGTCACTCTGAAAGATGGAAAAGTGGAAAAAACCACACTACCGCTCAGCGAGAGTTTGAGCGATCTCGGCTTGATTCGCCCGGAAAGTGGGGTGATCGTGGAAGCGGTGGATTCCGCCGGCAGCGAGTTTTGGCTGAATGTCATCGCGGGAATCATCCCGTTTCTTTTGATTGCCGCATTCCTCGTTTACATGATGCGGCAGGCGCAAACCCACAATCAAGGCGCGATGGGTTTCGGGAAATCGCGGGCGACAGTCGCGGATAAATTAAAAATTAAAACTAATTTTACAGATGTTGCCGGCGCGCGCGAGGCGAAAGAAGAATTGATGGAGATCGTGGACTTTTTGAAAAATCCGAAAAAATATCTCGCGATGGGTGCGAAGATTCCGAAAGGGGTGGTGCTTTTGGGTCCACCCGGAACCGGGAAAACCCTCCTCGCGCGCGCGGTGGCAGGCGAGGCAGATGTGCCTTTTTTTTCAATCTCGGGAAGTGAGTTCGTCGAAATGTTCGTCGGGGTGGGAGCTTCGCGGGTGCGGGATTTATTTAAAAAAGCGAAACGGAATGCGCCTTCGATTGTTTTTGTTGATGAAATCGACGCGGTCGGACGGCAACGCGGCTCGGGTCTCGGCGGCGGTCACGATGAGCGCGAGCAGACTTTGAATCAAATTTTGACAGAAATGGACGGCTTCGAAACTGGCACGAATGTAATCGTGATGGCCGCGACGAATCGACCGGATGTCCTCGATCCCGCTCTCCTCCGACCGGGCCGATTCGATCGGCGAGTGGTGATTGATATTCCCGATATCAAAGAACGGGTAGAAATTCTCGCTGTCCACTCACGCAATAAACCGCTCGCGCCAAACGCGAATCTCGAAAAAGTGGCGCGGCAAACTCCCGGATTCACAGGAGCCGATCTCGAAAACTTGTTGAATGAGGCGGCGATTTCTGCGGCAAAAAGAGGACAAAAAACAATCACGCAAGACGAACTCGAAAACGCGATTGAAAAAGTCGCGCTCGGTCCGGAAAAGAAATCGCGCGTGCTCACCGACGAAGAACGGCAGATCACCGCCTTTCACGAATCCGGTCACGCAATCGTGAGCCACACGCTCCCCCACACCGATCCGGTCCACAAAGTTTCGATTGTCTCGCGCGGAATGGCGCTCGGCGTGACGTGGTATTTGCCGGAACAAGATCGGCGGTTGGAAAGCGAATCCCGTTTCCATGACGAGTTGGCAAGCCTGCTCGGCGGACATGTCGCCGAGGAAATCGTTTTCGGCGAAGTGACGACCGGCAGTTCAAACGATCTCGACCGCGCAAGCAAAATCGCGCGGAAAATGGTAACTCAATTCGGAATGAGCGAGAAGCTCGGACCGGTAATTTACGGAAAAAGCCACGGCAATGTTTTTCTCGGAAAAGATTTGATGCAAGAACGCGATTATTCTGAAGAAATGGCAAGCAAAATCGACGGTGAAGTGCGCAAAATTATCGATCAGGCTTATCAGACCGCGAAATCGATTTTGTTGAAGAATAAGGTGAAATTAAAACGAATTGCCGAAAAACTGCTCGAAGTCGAGAGCCTTGATTCAAAAGAATTCGAAAAACTTTTCGGTGCGAAAAAAGCCACCGCAACAGCGGTTGTGAAAATTTAGAAGAAGGATCTTAAAGAACTTAAAGATTCTAAAGAGCTTTAAAGATGAGCTATCAAAATTCATTTCGAAAGCTTGTGGTGTGGCAAAACGCGAAGAAATTAGTTGCGCTTGTTTATGAACTAACAAAAAAATTTCCACGTGAAGAAGTGTTTGGCTTAACTTCGCAAATTCGAAGAGCGGCTGTTTCAGTTTGCGCCAACATCGCCGAAGGCAACTCAAGAGTTGGCTTAAAAGAAAGAATTCAATTTTTTAACTTTGCGAAATCTTCACTCGTTGAAGTTGATTGTTTGAGTGAAATCTCTTTCGAGCAAAAATATTTCTCGCAAAAAGATTACAACGATGTGCTTAATCTCATCAACACAACCGCCTATTTGCTCACAAGATTTATGAATTCCAACAAAAAATCTTTATAATCCCTAAAGCTCGTTATCTTCTTTATGCTCTTTTTAGCAAGCGATCACGCCGGCTTTCAATTAAAAGAAAGTTTAAAAAAAAATCTCGCGAAGCACGGGATTGAGTTCGAAGATCTCGGCTGCGACTCTGCGAAAAGTTGCGATTATTCCGACTTCGGTCATAAATTGGCGGCGAAAGTTTTAGAAAATCTGGAGAACCGCGGCATCGGAATTTGCGGAAGTGGTCATGGCATTGCGATGGCTTTGAACCGGCATCCGAAAATCCGCGCGGTGCGGTGCGTTTCAATCATGGATGCCGAACTCGCGAGAAAACATAACGACGCAAATATTTTAGTTTTAGCTGGACGAATGACCGAACCGAATCTCGCAGGTGAAATCCTCGCGAAGTTTTTGGCAACGGAATTCGAGGGCGGAAGGCATGAGGAGAGGGTGAAGAAAATTGAGATTAGCAAGAAAATTTCTAATTTCTAATTTTCAATTTCTAAACAATTTCTAATGTTTTAATGTTTCAAGCAAAACTTGTTCGAAAGCTGTTTAGAAAATTGAGAAATTAAGATATTGAAAATTGTTTGAAAATTAGAAATTGAAAATTTTACCCTCACCTCCACTCCTGCCTCCCCTTCTGAAAATCGCGCCTTCTATCCTCTCAGCTGACTTCGGAAAACTGAATGAGGAAATCGCCTCAATTGAAAAATTCTCCGATTGGCTGCACATCGATGTGATGGACAATCATTTCGTGTCGAATCTCACCATCGGCGCACCGGTTTTGCGGAATTTGAAAACGAAACTTTTTCGCGATGCGCATTTGATGGTAGATAATCCCGAAAATTTGTTGGCGGATTTCGCCAAAGCAGGAGCCGATGCCATCACAATTCACGCCGAAATCGAGGGTAACATCGGCGAAATGTTGGAAAAAATCCGCAGCCTCGGCTGCCAAGCAGGAATTTCGATTAAACCCGAAACGCCCGTTTCCGCAATCGAAAAATTTTTGTCGAAAGTCGATTTGGTTTTGGTGATGTCGGTCGAGCCGGGTTTCGGCGGGCAGGAATTTTTGGAAAGCGCACTCCCGAAAATTCGAGAACTACGGAAAAAAAATCCGGAACTCGATATTTCAGTCGATGGCGGGGTAAATGCTGAGACGGCGAAATTAGCGCGCGAAGCCGGCGCAAATATTTTGGTCGCGGGAAATTACATTTTCAAAGCGGAGAGTCGAGAAGGAGCGATTGAAAAATTGCGGGGTTAATTTCTAAATCGCGAAACTTTCGTTTCAATTTTGATATTTGGAATTTATTTGGCATTTGGGTTTTGGAGTTTGGAATTTCTCAACCGCCACCCCACCCCTAGCATCACCGCGAAGAGAGCGGCGAGTGCGAGGAGTTTGCCAAAGGCGGAATCAATGAAAAGCGCGACTGCGCCGAAAGACGCGGAGGCGAGGTAAACCGTAAGAACGGTTTTTCGTTCTGAAAATCCAGCCGCCAGCAAGCGATGGTGAAGATGACCGAAATCGCCGCGAAACGGCGATTGTCCGGAAAAAATGCGGCGGAGAATCACCCACGCCGCGTCGAGCAGCGGGAAGCCGAGGACGAGTGCGGCAGTCGCCACTTTTCCGCCGGAAAAAATTGCGAGCGCGGCCAGCACGAATCCGAGCAACATCGAGCCGGAGTCGCCGAGCAAAATTTTCGGCGGAGGAAAATTGAAAATCGTGAACGCGAGTGCGCCGCCCGCGAGAATCCCCGCGAGCGCGATCACCGCCGATTGATCGAAGAAATGGAAGCCCTCCCGCGCGGCGAGGAAAAAAATGACGAGGGCTGCCAGCCCCGCGATGCCTGAAGAAAGTCCGGGCACGCCGTCGAGCCAATTCAGCGAATTCGTGAGAAGCAAAACCCACGCAATCGTGAAAAAATCGGCGAGCAGCGTGAAATGATATTCCGCCCCGCCAAAGCCGAGATTCCAATCGAATGCCGCGAGATCAAACACTCCGCCGAAAGGATTCGTGAGGTGGGTAATTCCGATTCCTGCAATCACGAGAATCAGCGCCGCGAGCATTTGAAAAAAAAGACGGAGAAACGGTGGGAGGCGTAACGCGTCATCGAGAAAAGAAACAGTCGTGAGCAGAATCGCCCCCGAGAGCAGCCCGAGAATTTCTTTCGAAAGAGGAACAAAAACAAGCACGCTCGCGACAAATCCTGCGAAAATTGCAAGTCCACCGAAGTATGGTATCGGGGCGCGCTGCAAACCATATTTTTTCGGATCATCGAGCAGCCCGAGCTGCGGAAAAAATTTCACAGCGGAGATCGTGAGAAAAGCAGTGAGCAGAAAAGCGAAAATAAAAGGGAAATAGTTCACAGTCAGCAGCTGACAGTTTACAGATTTTTTTACGAACGAATTTTTTTAGTCGAAAATCTAACTACATCTTCTTTCTGCGAACTGCTAACTGCCGACTGCAAACTCTTAAAAACTTTTTCCGGTCGCAGCGAATGTTTTTCTTCCTCACGCGCGAGAACTGCCAGCAGCTTCCCTTCGAAAATGCCAGCCACTTTCGCCTCATTCGTGCGCGCAGAAATTTTTTGACCATGCGAAATTTTTTCTGCCTCTGTCCGTGTGAGATTAATTTGCGGAAGCGGAATCCCTTCCTCAATTGGAATAATTTTGTCAGGACGAATCGATTTCAACGGGAGGGCGTGATTGATTTTGAAGTTGCCGACTCGCGTCCGCGTGAGTTTCGAGAGAAAACCCCCCGCCTCCAGCCGCGCGCCGAAATCGCGCGCGAGCGAGCGAATGTAAGTCCCGCTCCCGCAGCGGATTGAGATTTCGACTTTCGGGAAATTGAAATTCCGAATTTCGAGCGAGTGAATCTCCACCAATCGCGGTTTGAGATTCACTTCTTTCCCAACCCGCGCCAAACGGTACGCAGTTTCTCCGTGAATTTTAATCGCGGAGAACTTCGGCGGAATTTGATAAATCGCGCCGAGAAATTCCGGCAGAACTTTTTCAAATTCCTCGCGCGTGAATGGTCTTGAATTCGGAAACGGCGTGAGCTCGCCCTCCGCGTCATCCGTCGAACTCGTCGATCCGAAAGTAATTTCCGCCTCATACTCTTTTTCGCAGCCGAGAATATATTCCAACAAACGGGTCGCGCTGCCGATTCCGAGAACGAGTACCCCCGTCGCAAGCGGATCGAGCGTACCAGAGTGTCCGATTCTGCGAATCTTCAGACGCCGCCGCGCGAAAGCCACCGCATCGTGCGAGGTGATTCCTTTCGGTTTGTTGATTACGAGAAATCCATCCATTTGGTTGATTTTAACTGAACTCGAACGAAATACCGATTTGATTTTTTAAAAAAAATTTCAAGTTTCAAGTTTCAAATTTACAAAATAATTTTCAAAATCAAAATTTTATTCTTGAAAATTAAGATTTATTCGAAAATTATGAAAATTTGAAAATTTATCTTTCATTTTGAAATTAATTTAAAATCTCACCATGCCCTTTTTAAGTTTGGAATCAATCGCGCTCGTCGGCGGGCGGCAACTCGCCGGTCGGAAAAATTATTTCACGAAAGTGGTGAAATTTTTGCGAGCGCAGAAAAAAGAAATTCTGTTCGAAAAAACGGTCGCGAAAATTTTGGGCATGAAACCCGCGCGCGATTCGAAAATTCGAAAAGCTGACTTAATCCTCGTTTTCGGCGGAGACGGAGCGCTGCTCGGCGCGGTGCGAAAATTTTTCGGCAGCCGCGCGCTTTTCGCAGGAGTCCGTTTGGACGGAACTTTGGGATTTCTCACGGAATATTTTCCTGCCAATCTCACGAAACTCCTCGCGGAATTTTTCCGCGGAAAATTCGAAGTGAGTGAACGGATGCTGCTCGAAGCAGAAGTCCGCCGCGGCGGGGCGGCGGTGAAAATTCTTCACGCGCTGAATGAGATGGTACTGCAACAAAAAAACCTTGCCGAACTAATCGAACTCGATTTCTCGCTCGATTCGAAAAAAATCGCCACATTCCACGCCGACGGCGTGATTCTCGCAACGCCGACCGGCTCGACGGCGTACTCGCTCTCTGCCGGCGGTCCGATTCTCGATCCGAGTCTGCGGGCGTGCATTCTCACGCCGATCAATCCTCACCTCCTCGCCGCTCGCCCGCTCGTGTTGCCGGCAGACGAAAAAATTCGTTCGAAAATCCGCGTGAAAAATCTCGTTCTCACTGCCGATGGGCAGATTAATTTTCCGCTGAAAATCGGCGATGAAATCGTGTTTCGCAAAGCGGAGTGGATGCTCCAGATTATCCATCCTCGGAATCGCAATCACTTCGAAATCCTGCGGCATAAATTGAATTGGAGCCGACGAAATTAGCAGCTTTTAATTGGCAGCTGGCAGAAAATTTCCAAATTTTAAATTCCACCCTCCACTTTTCACTTTCCATTCTCAAACCTCCCGCTTCACCCACTTCAAATAAAGTCCAGTAAGAATTTCTTTCGTGGCGTCCACGAGACTCGCGAGCAAATCTTTGAGACTGCGAATTTTCGCGACCATCTCCGCCAAACGGTGCGGAGAATATTTTCTAATCCCCACGTACGCGAATAATACCTTCTGCTCCTCTTTTCGAATTTCTTTCCGAATCGCAATCGCAATCTGCTTCTGCATTTTTTGCGGAGAAACGATTGTGTGAATGTGAGCTTTGAGGTCTTGCTGCGTTTGTTGAGAAGATTTTTTGATAGCAGAATAATCTTTTTGGTCCCCTTTTTGCTCTGAAAAACCCTTCTCGCTCTCCGCGCTTTCAGCTCCCGTTTCTGCAATTTCCGCGACTTCTGCAGCGAATTTCGCCGCTTCTACGCCGACCGCCGCTTCAGATTCTAATTTTTTTATATCCACCTTTTCGGTCTTCGCAGCAGCCTCCGAAACTTCGGATTTCTCAACTTTTCCGTGATTTTTAGATTCTCTCACGAGAGACATTTTAGCACTTATAATACTTAATTTTAACACTTTTCTATGAGAAATTCAACTATTTGTGTTTAGTCAAAACTTCTTTTAAAATCCCTGCACTTTTTCGAGGGAGTCTCGCGTACGCGGGACGCTCGAACCTCTAATCCCCATCTCATGAATCCCAAAAAAACCACGCGCGCGGATGATTCCGCAGAAGCAAAGGCGGTGAAAGATTTCGCCTCTGAAACCTCGACGGAGGAGATTTTGAAGCAAAAAAAAGAAGAAGCCAAAGCCAAAAAAGCGGCGGAAAAAGAGGAGAAAAAAGCTGCCAAAGAAGAGCGCAAAAAAGCTCCCCAAAAAGTGAGAGAGCGAAAACAGCAACGGAAAAATCCTCTCAAAATTCATTCGAAAGCGTGGCGAGCCGCGAGCGAAAAAATCGAGAAGGACAGGCTTTATCCTCTCTCGGAAGCGGTGCGGCTCGTGAAAGAAACCTCCACGGTGAAATTCGACGCGAGCGTGGAAATTCACACCCGTCTCGGAATTAATCCAAAAAAATCCGATCAGATTGTGCGAGCTACCGTCTCGCTGCCGAACGGAACGGGGAAAAAATTGCGCGTAGTCGCGTTTGTGAACGAAGGAAAAGCAGCAGCAGCCAAAAAAGCGGGTGCGGTGGAAGCAGGCGAAGAAAGCTTGATTGGAAAAATCGGGAAGGGCTGGCTCGATTTTGATGTGGCGGTGGCAACGCCGGAAATGATGAAAAAATTGGGAAAAATCGCAAAAACGCTCGGTCAAAAAGGTTTGATGCCGAATCCAAAAGCGGGCACTGTCGTCGAGGATGTCGCGTCCGCGATTGCGGAAATTCAAAAAGGGAAAGTCGAGTTTCGCGCGGATAGTTTCGGGATTCTCCACAACATCGTCGGCAAAGTTTCTTTCGATGCGGAAAAATTGGAGGAGAACATCAAAAGTTATTTGAAAGCGGTGCGCGAATCAAAGCCGAAAGTCGTAAAAAGCAATTTCGTGAAAGGCATCTCGCTTGCGAGTTCCATGGGACCGGGGGTGCGAGTAGATTTGAAGTCGGTTCTCTAATTTTTTAAAAATGCTTTTTAAAATTTTGCCGAAAAATCGAATTGAAGAGATTCGCGAAAAAAGTTTGTCAGATTTTTCGGAAAAGAATTTGGAAGATTTACTCGCAGAAAATTTGTCAAAAATCTTTCCAAATTTGATTTTTGTTTCACGGCAATTCTCTGTCAACGGACTATTTTTTGATATTTTGGCATTTGACCGCGAACAAAATTCACCAGTAATTTTTGAACTTAAAAAAGATCGCGCACGCGAAATTGTCGCGCAAGGTTTGCAGTATTTTCGATTTCTTTCGACAAAAAAAGAGAAATTTATTTTCGAATTTCTCAACAAAAAAATAATTTCACGACACGATGAAAAAATAAATTGGGACTCGTCAAAATTAATTTTTGTCGCGCGCGAGTTTCCCGAGCGCGAAATCGACTCGTCAAGTTTTAATTTGCCAATCGAACTTTTTAAATTTTCGTGGTTCAAAAATGATAATTTTATTTTAGAAAAAGTTGAACGAAAAAAAGAAAAACCAAAAATTGGCGAAGTTCTAAAAAATCCTGAAGTTGAAAAAATCACACGCGAATTTAAAGAATACGATCGCGATTTTCATCAAAAAAAAGCGTCCGAAAAAACTTGGCAGCTTTTTGAAAAAATCGAAAATGAACTTTCAAGATGGGGAAATATAGAGAAAAATTATCGAAAACTTTACATTTCTTTCTTTTTAAAAAATTCATTCTGTGTAGCCAAAATTCTAAAATCAAAAATTCAAATTGAGTTTGGAAAGAAAAAAGATGTTTCTCTATTTAAAAAATTTAAAAATGTAAATAACATCTCCTCTAAAGATTGGAATCACGCTTTAATGATTGAGGTTGAAAATGAAAATGATCTCGATGATTTATTTTTTATTTTGAAAAAATCTTACAAATTTATTTCTCAAAAATGAAAGTAAAAATCTTCCGCCTCGACAAAACCCTTCCTCTCCCAATTTATGAAACGGGAGGAGCAGTCGGGTTCGATCTGCTCGCGCGGGAAATGGTGGAAGTTCCAACGGGCGAGATTCGGCTGATTCCCGCGAATGTGATTATCAAAACCCCACCGGGTTTCGCGCTGCTGATCACTTCGCGATCTTCGACTCCGCGCAAAAAGGGACTCACCCAGCCGCACGGTTTGGGGGTAATCGATCAGGATTATTGCGGCAGCGAAGATGAGATCAAAATTCAGGTTCATAATTTTTCGGTTAAAAATGCGACCGTTGAGCGCGGCGAAAAAATCGCGCAAGGTCTCTTCGTCCGGTGCGAGCGCGCGGAGTTTGAGGAGATTGAAAAAATCGAAAACACGACGCGCGGCGGTTTCGGCTCGACAGACATTCAATGAATCAATTGACAATGTGCAATTGCTCTTAATTAAAAGTAATTGCACATTTTTCATTGCACATTGAAAATTGAGTTTAGCCGCGCGCCAAAACCAGTCCCCACACTTCCCCCGCTCCCGCTTTTTTGAGAACTTTCGCGCATTCAACGAGCGTCGAACCGGTCGAAGAAATGTCGTCCACGAGAATCACGGTTTTATCCGCCACGGAGAATTTCGGAGAAACTTCGAACGCGTTTTCTAAATTTCGCAATCTTTCCGCGCGATTTAATTTCGCCTGCTGCGGCGTATTTTTCACACGAACGAGAAGGTTCTCGAGCAGAAGATTGAGATTCGCGGAAACCTTCTTTGCTAATAACTCGGCTTGATTGAATCCCCGCCACTTCAATCTTTTTTTGTGCAGCGGGACGAAACTCACCACCCGCTCGTTTGTGTAATTTTTTGAGGAAATCGACTGCGCGAGAATCGCCGCGAGATTGTCGGCAAGATTCTCGGAAAATTTGTATTTCAAAGTTTTGACCGCCCTCGCGAGTTCGGGATTTTTTTCGTAACTCGCCGCCACTCGAATTCCCGCGAGCGGAGATTCGCAACGGTCGCAAACTTTCCCGCCAAAATTTTCCCGCCAGCAAACCGGGCAAAATTGTTTTTCATTAAGTTTAATTTTCTGCACACAATTCCGGCAAAACCACTCCCCTTCCTCGCCGCAGCCGACGCAGCGAATGGGGAAAATTATTTCGAGGAGGAAGTTTTTGAATTTTGAAAGCACGGGGGAAGTTTACAAAAAAACGCGAAGATAATTTCGAGAGATTTTCGATTTAAAATAAATCTTCCATCTTCCAACTTTCACTTTCCACCTTCCAAATCTGGTGGGTTCTAGAGGAGTCGAACCTCTGACCTCATCCACGTCAAGGATGCGCTCTAACCAACTGAGCTAAGAACCCATTTGGACTTTAGATTTTGGACATTGGAATTTAGACATTTAGATT
>Ga0180007_10002553_pt1 | contig 21534 bp, 34 predicted proteins | sample MM_PC_MetaG_FD_121122 | JGI IMG/M metagenome (GOLD analysis project Ga0180007, IMG submission 121122) | Groundwater microbial communities from the Aspo Hard Rock Laboratory (HRL) deep subsurface site, Sweden - MM_PC_MetaG | ecosystem: Environmental > Aquatic > Deep subsurface > Groundwater... | reverse complement strand
GGATAAGGTCAATGTGGTTGGTGTCCCCACCCCCGGTTCTTCCTCAAATGAGCATTTTCCATCTGTTCGGGCTTCGTTCCATGTCCAGGTTCCGCCCTGCTCCGTGCAGATATGCTTCTTTACAGCCCCGAGCTTCGTATAGTTCGAGGTGAGGCAGGGGGAACCGTATTGTTCGTAGGCGACATCCGGCGGTGTGTAGTGATAGATCTTGCATCCGAGATATGTTCCCACATAGGTTACTCCCATGTTAGGGCTACTTCCTCCCTGACGTGGCTACTCCGAGTCCGACGGCTATGGGTAGTACTATGGAGACGATTGCGGTGAGAGGGGTTGGTTTTTCCACTTGTTTTTCTTTCATGTTGAAAGTTAAAGATTCAACGTCTCCGTCGTTATAGCTCTTTGAGTGTTCTTGTTCTTCGTATTGTATTCCTCCCATGTTCTGAGCGGGGATTCTAACTTTAAAGCTAATGGGATAGGAGCTTGCTGATGCGGTGAGTGCTGCCTGCCCCTTAGAGTCTGTTCTCTTATCATAGAAAAAGAACCACTCTGAGCCATAGAGGTAGTAAAGCTCTACTAGCCACCCTGACATCGCGGGGTTTACTTGTACGTTTATTTTTACGCCCATAGCTACCCCCTGTTCGCTACTATGAGTCCGACGGCTATGGGCAGTACGATGGGGACGATTGTGGTGAGGAGGGTTGGTACGCTGACGCTTAGGCCTCTCTCTGCTTTTGATGCGGCGTAGCCCTCTGCGCCTTCGAAGACTGCCTTTAGGGTGACTGTTCCTGGTTCGGGTATGGCGCTGGTGACCTTGTAGACTCCCTGCGTATCCGTGATTGCCCACCCAAAGGCGTTGCCGTTATATCTAACGTCTATGGTCATGTTAGGTATGGCTTCCCCTGTGTCACTCCGGGTGAGTTGACCTTGAACGATGAAGTACTCTTTCTCTGCCACTGAGGCTGGGGCTACTATGGTTAGCGTGGTTGCGACTTCTGCGACGAGGACAGTTATGGTTCTGGTTGCCGTACTAGGTAAGAGTGTGACCATTTCAATAAATAATTCTTCTATATAGATAAAAAGATGTTGTGTGTCTGCTAGAAGATTCCTGACATCGCCATACCTATCAGGGTTGGGAGGGCTGAGACTATGGTGAACGGGGCCCCGGCTCCCGGCGGGGCTACGCCTCCTATCGCCGCCATGACGTTTCCGATGTGGTTGTGGACGGTTACGTAGTTGCTTCCAGCGAAGAGAAGGCCGACGAGCTTCCTGTCCATGTCCAGCAGGGCTGAGCCGCTGTCTCCGCCGCTTGCCATGTAGTCGGTGATTATCTGGTTGGTGAACGTGAGGTCATATTCCCCGTAGCTGACCTTTACCGTGGCGTCCACATCTAGTACCCTTGCCTGTGTGACCGCCGTGGTGCGCCCGCTTTTCTGTACGACTTCCTCTAGGTTCGCGGTGGCTAGCCCCGTGTGGGGGCCTATGTCGAGTATGTCGTCGCTGAGGAGGCTGGGGTCGGCTGGGAGCATGAGGGCGGCGTCCACGAGGTTCATCCCCTGCTCGTACATGGGCTGATACCATGCAAGGGAGCCGATGGTGTCAGACTCTATTCCAGAATCATACACGCCTGGTTGGTAGATGGGATCACCGATACGGGCTCGGGGGTTCATGTCGGTAGAGGCGGCTGCGAAAATGTGGTTGTTGCTGAGTCCGTATTTTGTGCCTCCGATGGTTAACGCGGTTCCTAGAGTCCCAGCTGTAATTTTTGGATGTCCGATGGAGCAGCCTCCGGGGGCTGGTCTGTATCGGTTGGTTCTGTTGAGGGTCATGGCTGTTTGGGGTGTGAACCAGGGTACGTTCATGAGGTGTAGGGCCTGGATTTTGCCTGTTTTGACGACTTCGACTCTTACTCCCTGTATGTGGGTGGGGTATATGTCTGGGGTTCCTTCGACGTAGATTCTGATTCTGTCGTCGAGGTGGCTTACGCCTGTTACGCCTGGGGTTCTGAGGAGCTCCGGCTCGATTCGGTGTCTTAGCTGCTGTGCGCTCATAGTGCTCTCACCTTGGATTGAAGTGTTATTGTTCCTATGTCGTATGCGGTTTGGGCGGTGATGTTCAGGGAGGTAACGTAGTCGTGGAACTGTCGGTGGGTGACCTTGATGGTGAGGGGTCCCAGGGGCACGGTCATGCTGAATCTTCCCGCCTGGTCGGTCACGGTGGACCTGTCGTTAACTATTATTACTGCGCCGGGTACGCTTCGGCGCGTGTAGTATTCAACTATTTTTCCTTGGATACTAGCCGTTTTCATTCACCTTCCTTAGATCTCAGTACGGGGTAGGGTACTGTGATTATCGTTGGAGGCGCGGGTCTCACCACTACGATGTAGAGGATTCCGAGGGCGACGCCTCCTATTATGGCCCAGTGCCACCACGCTAGCTCGGGCCACGGGAAAGGGGGTTTAGGTTCTTCCGCTGGGTCCTCGCTGTAGCCGAGGGTGAGTACGAGGTCGAAGCGGGCTACGTTGAAGCCGAGGGGTCCCTGATACATCCTTACTTTCAGGGTGTTGGATGCCCTTATGCGGCCTGTTCCGAGGTTGATGGTTCCTGTTACGGGGGCTCCTATGTCGGATGAGCCGAGGTGGTGGTAGGCTATCTCCTCGTCGTTCCAGTAGATGTACGCTCTTACTCCCTTTAGGACTCCGCTCTGGTAGGTGATCTTATAGTCCAGCACGGCTCCTAGCAGTACGTCTGTGTCTACGGGGCCTACGTCTTTCGTCTCGGATGCTTCGAGGAGGGGTCCGGGGTTGAGCACTATGTTCTCGTAGGGGTACTGCCGGGTTACGGGCCAGGGGGACGGTGGCGGGGGTGGCGGTGGCGGGGGTGGCGGTGCCTCGGATTCCTTGAAGACTGCTGTTATAGTTATAGAATTCCTGTCAATGATAAAAGTGGCCGGGTTAGCACTGCCTACGTTCTGCCCTTTGTATACCCAGTAATTGAACTCATATCCTCCGTCTGGGATGGCCGTTACGGTTAACTTGGTGTTGGGGGCTACGCTTATTGTTCCACGTGGGTCTGTTGTTCCGCCTGTGCCTGCGAAGATGCGAACTGTGTAGATGATCTCAGTGGACTCTAGGGCTACGGTTATCTGGGAGGTCACATAGTTACTGCGTATGGGGATGTATCCTTCCTTTGAGACCATCCATGACCGTGGTGCGAACCATATTGCGTCGATTCCCGCTTTTCCTTGGCTATCTGTATAGACGCCATCGGCGTCCCCCGTGCAGTCGGGTCCTGCGAATATGAGGCAGTGAGCTCCTTGAATGGGAAGACCTGTATTCGCATCGGTTACAGTAAAGTTGAATCCAGCCAACGGTGCTTGTTCGAGAACGTATCTGCCCAGATAGGGGCTGTAAACGTGACTGAGGGACATTCTAGGTATGAGTTCTCGTCGTCGTTATTTATCTTTTCCCGATATTATCGGGTGTAATTACGTTACTTATCGAAGAATTTATAACGTGCGTAATTACGTTATATATTGAGGTGGATTTATGGGGCGCAAAAGCAAGGCAGATAAGGCCATCGAGTCTGTTGAGAAAGGGGAGGATCGGGAGGGCGTGTTCTGGGTGGTCTATGACTTCAGTGAGAGTCGTAACCCGTCCCGGTTCTACGTGAATCTGAGAACCCTGTTTGAGAGGTATGAGGGTTTCTTCGTTCAGTTGTCCGTGGTCGAGATGAAAAGCCTCAAGGGTGCGAAGGCTGTCCGTGCGCTGGCCCGGAGCTATGGGGCTAAGGTATTGATGCGTAAGTTGGACCCTGAGTTATATAGTGCGTAATTACGTTAGTTATAATTCATTTAACGTTCACCCTTCTCCCCTACCCCTAGAGACCCGTCGGCTTTAAACAGGGTTTAATCTACGCCAATACGCCGAGAGGCAGGAGGTGGAGAGAGAAGTTGAGAGAGTTATTGAAGAGGGCTGTTCCGCTCTGGATCATAGTGGCGGTGATGGTGGGGTCAGTCACGGTGACTTACGCCGCCGTGTCCGTGCTCTACTACACGGAGGTAGCCGCATTCGGTACACTGAAGTTCACCGGGGAGGTAGAAATCCTCGGCTTCGACATCCAGGACGAGATCACGTGCAGCGTATGTCTACGCAGAACCGCATCCACGGAGGAGGGCATAGTCTACGTCATAGGAGTAGCCGCCGACAACACAATGGGCACCGCAACCGTAGCATGGCAACCCGACGACCCGGACACCAAGAAGATACTCATCACAATGGACGAACCCATCACAACAACCGTCACCGTCATAAAACTACGAGTACAGAACTCAGGGCAGATAGAGTCACTATAACCCCATCTAACTAGGGTTTACCCTTACCCCTTTTTTCCGAACCTGACGACTCCCAAACCCGTCGCTATAGGCAACACTACGCCGACGGCGGTCTGAACGATGGGCGCGGTGAAGTTATTCTCATAGATGAGCACGCCATCTTGGTAAATTTTGAGGTCGTCAAACCAAGAGATTCCAGGGGTATCTTCAGTTCCAGCACCAGCCCATAGAGAGCCATAGAGAAGGGTTACGCCGGAGGGAATCGTTATGGTTTTTTTGAAATTCATCCAATCAAAGGTTCCTTCAGGGAAAAGCATAGCGGGACTCACAATTTTCTCTCCTGTGTTCCTACCCCAGATGCTTAGGCTGCCTTGGTTTATGCCTTTGCCTACCACGTTTGATTGTTTGACATGAATGGAAAGTGTGACTTGGGACCCCGGTTTTACGGCGGCGGCATATACATCAGGTATCAAAACTTTTTTAGCCCTTGTTTCCTCTTTGAGGCTGCTAGGGAACGACTTAAAATTGAGGAAATCGTATGTTGTCATTGTTCGCTCCTAAACCTACTAAGATATGTCGTATGATAAATGTTTTTATATGGTTTTAGCCAGCGGTGATCTTCTGTAATCTGCCCGCATCTCGGAGTGTGAGTAGCATCTATTTGACAGGATCATTTCATCAAGTTTCCCATAATAAGGGGTGACAACCACCAAGTCCTTGCCAATATAGAGATCTCCAACACCGGCATCTATCGGGCCCGGGACGGCGTTTCTATATGCGTAAGCGGTGGCTGGCTCACCATTTATGTATATTATGGGAAGTCCCGGCGTATTCAGAGTGACTCCTATTCGCCACCAAGTATTCATCGCTATTGCTGGTGCCGTGCACCTTGAGGGAAAGAGGGCCGCCGCGTTATAAAACTGACACCATATCCCGTTTTGCGGCATGGCTACCTGAATTTGATATTGCCCTCCCTTCGATAGTATGTATCCATTAAAATTCGCATCGGGGTATATCCAGCTAATCCATGTGAACTCGTCTCTGATATTCATGGAGGCGTGGAACGGGTGACGCGTGTAGTCATTTCCGTCAAAGTCTAGTGCTTTACCGATCTGCCCGTCAACCCAAGTCGGAGTGTTGGGGGCGGCAGCGAGAATCCCATTATTTTCATAGATCGATGCGTCATGTAAAATTCCGAGTGCTCCATCTATTCCTTCGTCGAAGTGCCAAAGCGCGACGGTGGAGGGATCTAGCTTCATTTCACCTATGATCCTCGCTTCAATGGGCTTGATCCACGGGGAGTGTATGCTAGCCATCGTCGAACATCTCTACAGTTGAGGTTAAGCTGCCGCTAGTGGGAACCCCCGCCGCAGTGGCTTCCAGCCGGAGGAACTGAACCGGATCGTTGATCACTATGGCCTCCGTGGTGCCTGCGTTTACCGTCACCGCCGCCCCAATGTCGTAAGGATTAGTGAAGGTCCCATCCCTGCTACCCTCAACCTGAACATCCACGTTCTGGTCCAGTCCGTTCTCAACGGTGATGAGTTTGCTTTTCCATGGATACCATCCAGTCTCGGCTACGTAGCTGTTATGAGCCAGTGCATCCCTTATCTCCTCCTCCAAGAATAGACGAGCCCACTCCCTCGGTATTTCGTATTCGCGTAGAAGTATCTCAACGACCTTACTCCCGCCGCTGTCCGCTATGAGCAGGGTCCCGCGTTTCGTGATGAACACGGAGTCTGGGGTGTTAAGCAGGATCCCCGGTCTATGCCTAACGGTGGTTGTTGGTACTCCTATGAGTGGGCGGGGGTAGCTCCATCCGTACTGCCATACAGTATGTTCTTCTCGGTTTATCGCGAAGACTCTCCCCGCCTGTGCATCGGCTATAAATACAGTTTTGCCGGGGCTGTCGGTCCATCCGATACACACACCAGCCATCCACGTGCCACGGTTAAAGGCATGAATGTTTTCACCGAGGACTCCGTACGTCCACATTATCGCTTGATCGCTATCCCGAAGCTCGAAAACCCTGTTGTAGGCATCGCCTATGAGATAGTTTCCGTACTCCATACTGACTAGCGAGGTTTCTAGGGCGATACACCTCGGCGCAGACGGTGTGCCAACGTTTACATCCCAGATAGTTGTCCCCGCAGGGTAGTTGATCTTTCTGACGTGTCCCACCGCTGTTGCGAAAGCGCCTGTGAAATACGTTATAAGAAGTTCATTAGCTTCAACGAGTACCGCATCGTACATATTGGAACCAGCAAGAGTGTAGGTCCAAACAATCGCCCCAGCAGGATTAACCTCGATTATTCGTTCATTCCCGGAATCCACGATCATAGTATTGCCGTTAGCGAGCCTATGAGCGCAGTTAGGCTCATCCAAGTCGGTGAACTCCCAGATGACGTCCATTGAGCCCTTGTCAACCTCAAACACCCTATTGCCGAAGTAGTCACTGATCAGAACGGCGCCGTCGGGGGTTTCCTCCGCGTAACGAGGATGTTCAACAAGCAAATCCTGTTTTGAGCCTACCACGCCGCCGCCGTATTGCCAAACCACACCTATATCTCGACCAAGATACTTGCGATCAAGCTCCTCCCTTATTACCGTCCTCATCTCAGTCGGGTTGGTGACATCCCCTGGACGTACTAGGGTCCTAATTGCTTCTTTTAGGTCTGTTAGTGTAACCATGTCATCACCTACGCTTACGCCTTCTAATCCTCAGCCTGTCCAGTTCCTCTTCGATCTCCAGTTCGTACTTCTCCAGTATGCTAGTCTTGAGCTCAGGGGCTAGCTGTAGGTATAGCAACAGCTCGATGTTTCGGGCCAGGTTGAGTGCGGAGGGATCATCCTTGAACATTCTGATGAGGTTGTAGAGGCCTTCATTCATCTGTTGCCACTTGTTGAACTTTGTTGACGTGAACTCGACGAACCAGAAGCAGATGTCCCCCGTCTCCTCATCCGTGGAGTTGTTCACGACGTTGAAGGTGTGAGGCGTCTCCCTGGACACGTAGATCCATAGCGGGTACTCGAAGCTTGGGCCGATGCCTATGCTGTACCAGGTGGGGTCGAGGTGTGTCTTCATGCCTCGGCTGCATGCGTGGGTGATGAGGAACGTGTTCTCCTTAATGTTGCCGAGCGTCATGTTGAAGTTAACCCACACCGCGTCGATGTTCGGCGGATAATAGTCCAGAGTCACCGACGCCCCCGGGGGGAGGGTCATGCGGAACTGGTCGTGGTAGAATATGCCTAGCTCCCTGTCGATGGCTATCTGAAGCAGGAGAGGTATCTCCATACTACTCTCCCCCAGGCTCTATGACTTTGCCCTTATGGTCTACGACCCTGCATGATGCGCCGGTGACCTGCACCTTAGCCATAGTCATGCTCGTGTCGATCACTATGACCGGCTCCTCAGGTTTCTTTGGCATGCCTATCAAATGAGAATAGGGGAGGGTAGATATAAAAACTTGTTTAGAGGAGGTCACGGTAGAGGTCGATGTGCCGCTCGGCGATACGATCCCAGGAATGTTCTCTAGCGTAGCTCCGGGCCCCTTCCTCGTACTTGTGTCTAAGCTCAGGGTTCTGCAGCAACTCCTCCAAGCCCAGGATCAGTTCTGCGTCCGTCTTGAACGTCTTCACGACCCCCTCCTTCTCCCTAACCGGGGGAATAGCCCTAGCTAACACGCACCTACCGTAACCAATAGATGTAAGTAAACTTCCGCTCTCGGTGCCATATCTGTTGAGGTAAAGTATCACGTCGGACGCTGAAAAGATTGTGGGGAGGTCCTCCCGGTCAATCCACCCCGTCCACTTCACCTGCCCGGGTGCGATCTGGTCTGCAACCATCTTCAGCCGCTGAATGTACGTGGTCTCAAGGTCTACGTGCCATCCCCCGGCTGCGAGCAGGGTCACTTCGGGGAACTCTAGGCCGACGGTGCGTATCGCCTCCTCGTACCCCTTGTAGGGACCGATGAAGCCGAACACCGTCACCACGGGACCGTCCAGCCCCAGCTTCTCCTTCGCCTCCTTCATGGGAACCGTCTCCGCCGGGGCTACGCCGTGGGGGATCACCTCGCAGGGGTGGATGAACCGCTCACGGCAGAACTCGTTATGCACGATCACCGCGTCCGAGTTGTTGGACACTATCTCGTCGGGGATCGGGGACGCTACGCCGTGCATCGTCGTCACAATCGGAGTAGACCCCAGCCTCTGCCTGAGACGAGAATAGAACGCCCCCTCACCACCCTTGTAGAGGCCGTACTCGTGCTGAACATGCACCAAGTCAACATCCGGTATGCGCCTTGTTGCCAGAGTCTCGAAGTACTGAATACTCTTCATCCCAAGCCGCTTCAACCGGACAACGTAGACATCCGCACCCTGACGGGAGAGGGCGGGTGCAAGGGCTTCACTATAAGTAGCTATTCCGCATCTGCAAAAGATAGGGGAAACAATCGCCACCTTCATAAGTCCGAAGCCTCCTCTTGATCCTTCACTCGATTAGCTAACTCTCTACAGAAGCCGATATACTCACATGTGAGGCACTGCGTTTCCTTCAGTCTGCACCTTTTCCAGCACATCGACAGATTGTAGCCCAAAGCACGCCCAAGTTCACCAATCTCTTCAGTGTCTAAACTAACCATCAACCCACCTCCTGGTCCCATTTTATAAGTTCACCGTTCCTGTAGAGTGGCCGTAGCTCCGTCTCGCATTCCTCCAAAAAGGGAAGCCAGTGTTTCTCGATGATTGTGGACCAATTGTACTTCCGGGCCTCGCTGATGCACCGCTTCGCTATCTTCTCCCTGTCTCCGTTGATGATCTTCGTGATCTTCCGGGCGGCATCCATTACGTCTACTATGGGCTGTCTGACGCCGACGGGGTTGTTGTACGTCCAGTCCTTCACCTTCACCTTGTAGCCGCATCCACGACCTACTCTGTCGGCGGCGGCGGCGTAGTCGGGGGCTATGATGGGGGTCCCCGTGGCGAGGGACTCGATTCCGGGCATCCAGAAGCCTTCATTACCTAAACATATGGTTGCATCGAAGGCGTTGTAGAGTTCCACCATCAGGTGTTCGGGTAAGCCCTGCCGGTACATGTCTGGGTTAGGCCAGTGGATGTACTCGTTCATGGCGTGTGATAGGATGATGGGTTTCAAAGGTACTTCCTTGTCTACGTCAGTCCAGAGGAAGCCGTTGACTTTGACATCAGGGTTCATATCCCTCACCGCTTTCATGACCTGTATGACTCTGGGGATCATCTTCCGCATCCGGTTGAGGCCGACGAAGCCTATAACGAACTCGTCGGGCTGGATGTGGAAACGTCTGCGGCATAGGGCTCTGTCTTCCAGTACCTTGTACTCGTCTCCGACGCCGTGAGGTATCAGGGTGCTCTTAACGCCTTCCTTCTTCAACTCCTTGTAGCCGAACTCGCTCATGGAGACGACTTTGAAGGCGTACTTCAGCCTCTCGACTATGCCTGGGCTGATAGGTGAGTGATCTATGGGCGTGTAGGGTATCCACTCTAGGGGTAGCTGCATGATCTGCGTGAAAACGTACAGGTCCTTCAGCGTCAACACGGCGTCCGCGTTGAGGTGCAGACAGTTCTGCTCTATCTTGTCCTCCCCGAACTCCGTTTCACCGGAGGGATAGACCAGCAGCCCGTCGTGGACGAACAGACCCATGTTGTTCGCGTTGAGCATTGGAGTCGTTGCTACCTCGTGGTGTTCCTTTATTCCTTTGAAGATGTTGAACGCCACCTTGCTGTACGCGGTTGGACGGGTTTTTATCACCATCGCGTCCGTCAGGAACATCAAGCGCGTTTCATATCACCTCGTTGACTGTTTCAGGGGGCAGTACCGCTTACTGGGGTTGCTGGGGTTCACGGGGCTCTTCCTCTTTCTCTGCGGGTCTTCCGCTGACGGTCATAATAGGGGAAGGGATCAGTTCCTTGTATTGATTGAGGTTTCCTGTAAGTTCCCTGAACAAAGCCATCAAGGGGTCTTCCTCAACTAGGTTCAAGAGATCCCCCATCTCTCTCTGGCATGTGCCTACGGTCTCTCTAAATTCGCTCCACTCTTCGAGTGAGATGGGGTGGTCGGGTCCCCTCGGCATTATTAGTCTCATGTAAGGATAGTATAGTTTTTTATTGATGTCTCCTAGGCGGCGTAGAAAGACGCTCTCATTGAGGTTCAGGTGTTTCTTCCTCCGCTTCTTCGACTTCTACCTCTAGTATGGGGAACATCTGTTTGATGCCTTGTATGACGGTCTCCTGCGTCGGTATCGTGAGTTTGAGCGTGATTGTCTTCGGCTTCTTTGTTTCTGGTTCCATTTTGATCGGTATGGTTAAATGTTTAAACCTTATTTAAGGTTATGGATTGCGTTGCCTGAGTTAAAGGTGCAGTTGATAAGCAAAAGCCTCTACGTCTGCATACCAAGCGAACTCCTCAAGGGAGACCCGAGTGGAGAGATGCCTCCGCTGGAAATCGAGCACGGAGACGTGTTGATAGCCACCAGAACCAGGGAGGGGATACTCTACGAGCCTCGGAGGCACGCAGGGTCAGCCTGGGTCATGATGCCCACCACCGTTGACTAGGAGAGAGAAGGATTGGGTGACAGAAAAAAGGCGAACTTCGGCCAAGAATACTATGATGCCCATTATTTTTGGAGTGATGAACACGGTGGAAAGGAGTTTCGCAGACCAGACGGCTCAACGGAAAAATGGGGATATGCGGCAAAGCAACTCTGGGAGGGGTGGCGCGGGATCATAGATGTTCTTAAGCTCCTGTTCAGGCCGAGGAAGGTGTTGGACGTTGGGGCGGGCTGTGGCAGCTTTGTAAGGGAGGGGCGTATAAAACGTTTGAAGGTTTGGGGGATAGATTTCTCAGAGTGGGCCGTTGAGAACGCTCTTGAGGGAGCTGAACGGTGGTTGAGTGTTGGGGACGCCCGTGACATACCGTACCCCAATGATAGCTTCGACTTCATAATGTGCACCGACTTGATGGAGCACATCTACCTTGAGGACGTTGACACGGTTATAGATGAACTGTACCGCGTCTCCTCTAAATGGGTTTTCCTCCAGATTTCAACGCCTACGGGTGAGGAGGGGTTCCCCGACGGGGGATATGTCCTCGGGAAGGGTGAGCCCATACCCATAGAGCTTGAGGTCTACACAGCTGCGGGGCACGTGACCGTGCTTCCATATAGCTTCTGGGAGAAACGGCTTCAGCGGGAGGGGTGGAGACTTCGCCCTGACTTGGTTGACAAGTTCCGCCGCCTCGTGAAGCCGCCTGAACTCATAGCCTACTGGCGTACAATCTTCATCGTGGAGAAATGGCCTTGAAAGTCAGCGTCGTCCTCCCCACTAACCGTCCTTCCGGCCCTATGTTCGCCCTGTATGGTTTGGCGAAGCAGAGTTTCCCCCAGGAAGATTTTGAGCTGGTCATAGTTGACGACTTCCCTGAAGACCGCAGAGGTTTGATCAGGGATACGGCGGAGCTTCTTGACCTATGGAATTTGAAGGTTCTAAGGTCGAAGCCTAATTACTGGCGCAGCAACAGACTTATAGGGAACGCCAGGAACACGGCCTTGATCTACACCGAAGGTGAGCTCGTGGTCTTTCTTGATGACTACTGCTGGGTTCGTCCACAGTGGCTTGAGGAGCACTGGAACACCTATAAGAGGTCTCCGTACACGATGGTTGGCTCTATGAAGGCCGTCAAATATATGAGAGACGTATTCGACAACCTAGATCAACTTCCTCCCCCAAGCGAGAGCGAAGATTATTGGAAAGAGAGGGAGAAGAGCCGTACATGGGATTCTCCAGAGCAGAAGGAGAGGGCAAGGGAGGTGGGACACTTCTGGGGTGACTCAAGGGGAGAGGAGGATAAGAGGAACTGCGGGGGAGGCTGGTTCTACACGTGCAACGCCGCCGCCCCTCTCAGGAAGATAGTCGAGGTCAACGGGTTCTGTGAGGAGTATGATTTGACCTCGGAAGAGGATATAGACCTTGGGCTCAGGCTTGAACGTGCTGGGTGTAAGTTCTGGTATCGCCCCGACGCTGACTGCACGGTTTACCACATGGATCACAGAGAAGTGGATCGGGAGATGAAGAAACTGCCTAAAAGGTACGTGGAAGTCACCTACGAGGAGCTGAGGCGGCGCGGGGTTGTCGAGTCTAATCCTGATGAGGTTCAGCTAGTTCTGAAGGAGAAGTATGGGACACGGTACGATGGTAGCTGGGGTCTCCACGAGCGTAACTATGGGAAGCGGGGTCCAGCAAACGTAGTTGATGGTAAGAGGGTTTTCGATTTGAGGAGGGAGAGGAGGAAGTTGAGATATGCGTGAGATGGTGATAGTCTTCGATAGCGTCCGGTACGACCAGTTCGTGGAGGCCGACGCGCCTAACCTGAAGAGCGTCGGGAAGACCCGTCGCGCCTACACGCATGGGAGGTGGACGCGACCCAGCATGGCATCCATCCTATCTGGCTACCTGCCCTACTGCCCAGAGGAGAGCAACCCTTGGAGGCCCAGCTGGGTCTACATGGACTTTGGTGAGGAGCCCCGGGTGTTCTTCAACACGAGCCCCTGGTGCACACATCTCCACCCCATCAAAGCGATGAGCTGGGACTACGAGAACCCCAGGAGCGGGGCGAAGATCATCCAAGACATGATAAAGGCCAGATGCGGGACAGCCGTGGCGCTGCTCTCCGAGACCCACGTACCCTACAGCCACAGGGGCCTGCCAGACGAGAACGCGGACCTAGATAAGAGGATCTGGAACTACAACCACGGCGAGGAGGACCCTGAGCTGCCCGACGCGGCCCGGCGGGCTCAACGGGAGGCGATAGAGTACCTCGACGCCCTCATGGGGCCCCTCTTGGATTCTTTCACGGGTAAGGTCTACTTCACAAGCGACCACGGAGAGCTACTAGGAGAGGATCACAAAATAGGTCACGACCCCTCGTTTCCCCACCATAAGAAGCTGTTCGAGGTTCCACTGATAGTAGGTGAGATGTGATGAAGGGAGAGAAAAAGTTTGGAGACCTATCCGAGACACAGAAAGCCGCTTTTCACAACATGGATAATATCAATCTGTTCATACTGCACGACGCCCTCAAGATGATAGTGAAGAAGGGGCTGTGCAAACCCCGGCTGGAGATATGTAAGGGCTGCCCCATCAAGAAGATGACGGTAAACCGGGTAGGATACGGCGGCCCTATGGCGTGCAGCCTCATAATGCTCGAAGCCGCGTCACGTGGAAGGTACGTGGTCCTCACCACTATGGACGGTGTTGAGTGTGACCAGTGTGGGGCAGGTATCCCTCCCGGAGGGAATTACGTCCAGGTCCCCCAGTTCGGCTACAGGCCGCTTAACTTCTGCGTACACTGTGTGGAGATGAGCCAAGAATGAGCGATGTTCGAATATCAATAAGTTTCTGTACGATCCGTGAAGGGTGGTTGGGTAACACGTTTCGAGCCCTAGGCCAACAGACTATGCCTAAAGAGCTTTTCGAATTCGTCATGGTTGATGACTGGGGTGACCGGTGGGACCAGGTTAAGAGGCTCGCCGAGGAGAACGATGTAAACGTCAAGTACATGAAGTCTAAGCCCTGGCACTGGAAGAGCAACCGGCAGCTGGGTAACGCCCGTAACACGGGGTTCATCCACTGCGACGGTGAGCTCGTGGTCTTCCTAGATGATTACTCCTGGGTGGAGCCCACTTTTCTCGCTACCCACTGGGACCTCTACAAGCACCGGAGGCGTGCCGTGATAGGCGTCGTCCAGGCGGTTGAGCCAGAGTACGGCGAGGTGTCCAGCAAGGCAGACCTAAAGACCGTGGAGAACGACAGGGATGAACGGTGGAAAAGCATCCACCCCAAGCACGAAAAGGACGACTGCAACGCAGGCTGGTTCTGGACCTTCAACGCCTCAGCCCCCATGAAGAGCATCATACGGGTTAACGGCTACGATGAACGGTTCGACTGTGCCGGGGAGGACGACGTAGACCTAGGGCTCAGATTGGCTCGCATAGGAGTCAAGTTCCTCTACACATCAGACCCGAAGATCAAGGTCTACCACATGAAGCACAACGGAGGCCAGAGCAGACCATCACCGTTCCCGCCGGAGGAGTGCGACAAGTTCACGAAGGAGATGCTGAACGTGAAGTATGACGGCTCCTGGGGGCTGATGGAGGATAACTCGCGGAGGAAGCCGTGGATGGTTAACCAGGGCTACTTCAGCCTAGAGGAAGCGAGAAAGAATAGAGGAGACTACCAAACGAGGAGACATAGAGTATGACAGAGGAAGAAACAAAGATAAATGATAGGTGGTGGGCCGTCATTCGTGTGATGAGTCAACTCCGTGTGTTCAAGCCCTACCTTAAGTTTGTAGAATACCTCCTAGATAGGTTGTGTGGTCTATGACTGAGGTATGTGTGGTCGGAACTGCGCTGAATCCGGTTCCCACCGAAGCGGCGTGGTCTGGGATAGAGAGTCTAGTAACCTATCAGGTCAAGGGCTTCGTGGAGCTAGGGGTGGACGTAACCCTCGTATCCGTTGAGGGGAGTCTATGGAGGGAGTGGGACGAGATCAACCTGATAGAGGTGCCCGTAAGCGGCCCCGACCCTGAGCAGAGCTTCTTTGATGGCTACAAGGAGCTAATCAAGGGTTATCCCTGTGTGATCGACCACTCAAACGGGAAGCTGGCTAGACGAGCGAATAAACGGGTGATCCAGGTCAGCCATTGGCTTCAGCATCCTTTTAGCATGGGCTACAGGAACGTAGTGTGCATCAGCAAGGCACACGCCCGATGGACGAGGGCACAGTATCCTCAGAGGGGGAAGGGCCCCGAGGTCGTTTACAATGGAATAGACCCATCGGTTTTCCCGTTTTGGAAAAAGAAGGGAGAAGAATTCCTGTTCTTTAGCGTCCTAGGACCCTATAAGGGGGCGGATACGGTAATGGAGCTCGCCCTCGAATACCCTGAGTTCAAGTTCGGGTTTGGGGGTAGGGACACGGACTACACCCGGATTGTCAGGGAGGCGGCGGAGAAGCATGAGAACATCACCTGCTACGGAGAGGTAAGCCACGACGACAAGAAAGAGATCATGGGACGAGCGAAGGCCCTGATACAGCTTCCGAGGAAGTTCAACCCCCACGAGATGTACCCGTTCATGGACATCTTCCCTATGACCATTATAGAGGCTAACCTCGTAGGGACTCCTGTAATTGGTTTGGGTTTTGGTGGTGTGCCTGAGATGATTGAGCATGGAAGAAACGGTTTCCTTGTTCAAGATGTCCACCAGGTACGTCACTTTATGGATTATGTGGATGAGATAAGCCCCCATGATTGTAGGGAGTACGCCGTGGAGCGGTTCAACCATGTACGGATGGCCTGGGATTACTTGAAATTAGTGGAACGTGTGAAAACGGGGGATTGGTGGTGAGCGAGATTCTTTGTAAGAGATGTGGAAAGCCACTTGCAGAACTCGACAGAGGGCGTTATTACGCTCAGATTTGTAGCGATTGTTGTGAGAAACACGGTCTTTGCCCCGACTGTGGTGGCCCAGTAAGCATAACTCTGGAACAGGCGAAGGCTGGGTTTGCCTGTAGTGGATGGCACACGGTCAATTTTCACTACACTTTTGAGGGGCCTTATCCTTTCGTAGAGAATGGGACCATTACGAAGAGAGAAGTTGAGTGTCCTGAGTGTGGGCATAAGTTCAAGGTAGAGTGACATGCCGATTAGGTACGTGGACGGGGCTTTCAACCTTATCAAGTTGATCCACAATCGCTCAGAGTTGTTCGAGGTTCTGGGGGAGATTGAGGAGTTCTACGGTCACCCGGATGACTGGGATGGGGAGCAGGACTCGGAGGGCGGGGACTATGGGAAGGAGTATTTTGAGAGGTGGATGCAGGAGTTCACCGACTGGCATGTGGGTCACGCCGAGAACCTTCTAAACAGGACGCGATGCAAAACCGCCTTAGATGCGGGGTGTGGAGTGGGAAACATCGTAAGAGGCTTACTTCGTGTCGGCGTGGATGCGTGGGGCTTCGACATAAGCCGATACGTCGTCGAGAACTGCGACCCGGAGATAAGGGGGCGGATACTCTGGGGAGACGTATCCAAGGCGGAGACGCTCCCGAAGAGGCAGTACGACCTCGTTATCGGCTACGACCTCGTGGAACACGCCCCAGACCCCGAGGCTTCAGTCAGAAACCTGTGTAACCTCTCCCGTAAGTGGATTCACGTAAAGGCTCCTGATCTGAGGGGGCTAAACAAGGAGGAGTCCAGAGAATTTGATTCGACGCATATCACGGGGAGGAGCATAGGTTGGTGGATAGAACGTTTCGACGTGAATGGGTTCAACCTCGTTTTTGATGAGAATTACTCGATTCTAAAGTGGGATAAAGAGTACGCCCTTGCCCCCACGGGGGCCCCGGACCTACATGGATTATTCAAGAGGAAGGTATCTTATAAGTGAAATTGCTTGTTAAGGGCGGTTGTATTGAGACCGTCCTAGAGGTTCTGGAAGAGATAGAGGGTATAGTGATGGATCTACGGGAGTCGCTCGGCGTCGAAGTCTCGTCCTTCTATCTCTGGAAGAGTAGGGCACGTGGTGACTGCCGAGAGGATAGCGACATAGACATCTGGATAGAGGTATCAGATAGGGATGCTGAGAGGGTTGACGAGTTAAATAGAAGGCTGATTGAGAACCCCCTACCCTGGCATGAACATGAGGGAAGAAACTTTATCTGGGATTTCAGGTTCGGCGTTGGGCCTCCTGAGGGTACTAGCTACCACTATCAAACCTTGAGGAAGCTGAGGGCTAGGCTCCGATCCTCATAGGTTTTACCCCACTCCGCGAAGCGTTTCCATCTGCGAAGGGCCTCTGGGTACGGTGTCTCCTTCCAGAGCCTGAGAACGTCCCCTACTGAGGGGGTTAGGAATACGTCTTCCCCCAGGTACTTGTCGATGGGCCACGACTTGTCGAAGCAGAGCACGGGGTCCTCCTCCCTTATATACCCCTCCTGTAACAGAACTTTGAGACCAAAATAAGTCATGTAGACCTGATCCTCCGTGAAGTCACCTAGCACCAGGTCGCTGGTATAGTAATGCTGAATGTCTATGAAGTCGTAGTTTCTCTGTGGGAACATCTCCGGGAGTTCCCGCCCCGAGTTGGTGTGCCCTCTGAGGTAGGAGCCGAAGGGCTGTGTGCCCCGGACTACGTGGATGCTGTTGTGGTCGTGTATATGGTTCCCGAACAATACCTCTACCCTTGGTGTGAATGGTTTACCCTCGTCACTTAGTTTATAGAAGTTCCCAGTGTACCCGGTCTTTATCCATGCGGGTGGACAGCTAACCATCCAAGTCCTAACAGGATTTGTCCAAGGAAGAGCCTTAACCTCCGTTTTCTTTGGTAGAAGCGGGTCATCCATCACCATGTTGAAGAGGTGGTCTCCTTTGATGTACCTAGTTTGAGGGGTATGAACTTTGCTAATCTCCGTTTGGTATTTCAATTTTTATCCCTTAAGTGGGAAGGTTCTCGGGGGTGTGTTCGTGCCCTATGGCAGTTATGTGTCCAGTGGGGGTGCCTGCATCTCCTATGAATCTTGCTACTAGTATATGGTTCCAGTCAAAGTCTAAGTCCGTGTTCAATCCGAAAGGAACAGCTTTCTTCTCACTGAAGTCAAGCCGCATTATCAAGGTGTCCGTTGCAGGAGGAGTCCTATCGAATATTTCCACATACCCAGCGGCATCTACGGAGATTACAAAACTTACCATATGCATCTTGCTACCTGAGGGAGGGGTCCAGACCACGGTTAAGGTGTTATGATTAAGCTGGGCATAGTGAGGTGTGTTCTGAAAGATGTCCTGTGCTGGAAAGTTATCTACGTTTACGTTTAGGTTTTCACCGATAGGTTGTTCAACTGTGATGGGCTCTTCAATAGGTAGAGGTGTTCTTGTAGTATGGCTGGTTGAGGGCATTGCTAGTTAAGAGTCTCTCTAGATAAGTGAAAAACTTTCCCTATCTGGAGGCTACCACCCAGAGGTTCTCTCCTCTCCGGTAGATCTTGACGGGTTCAGTCAGCCCTAGGTGAAGTGTCTCCATGATGAAGGACAGTATTGAGGAGTCGGGGTAGTTGAAGATTTGTGTGGGAATCCATTCGTCGCGGTATATGTTGCGGGTTCTTATTCGGATAAAGGGCATGAATCAACTTAGCTATTTCGAATATAAAAAATTTGGTGAAGATTATATGAATGCTTCGTATAGGATGGCTAGTCCCTGTAGGTAAAGGTTTCCTCCGTGTTCGTCGAGTGCCGATGCGCCGTCTCTGTATATCTCAAGCTGCATGTTCGCTATTTGTGTGAAGTCGTCCATCTGGAAGTGATCCTGTTTATAGCTAACCCGCCAGCCCTCGATGGTCAGCCACTCGGGGCGCTTCGGTATCACTGTCCCCGTTCCGTCTGCGGCTATAGTCGCCTCAATGACTCTGGGTGTTCCGGCTATGCTGATTCCCCGAACCATTGGCAGATATTCTATGCCGAACCTGATGTTAGCGTAGGCGGCTGTGGACATGGTGAGGATGGGGTACGCCCACAAGTCTCTTCCAGCCATTATGTCCAGTGGGATTCCAACATCGGCGTTAACCGAGCTTTTCTTTGATGCGTCAAACTGCCAAACAGGTGAAATCCCCACTGTGGTGAGCGAGGGAGAGCCGTCCCCCTCTGTCATCCTTTGAGCGTCTATGAAGAGACGCTGATACTGCTTCTGTATGCCCGCAGGGGCTCCTCTCGTGTGTCTTGTTGTTACCATCTAGTTCCTCTCCATCTGGAATATCACTGCCCTGTTTCCGTAGGCCATGAAGCGGTCTCGCTTCATCCCGTATCCGGGTTTTGTGGCTGTGAGCAGTATTGCGACTCCCTCCTCCGGGTGTCTCCCGGCTTCTCCTCCGCCTACGTCTATGGTAAAGGAGACGGAGCCCATCTGGTCTGTGACGTTGCTGAGGGAGTACGTGGCGGCTCCCAGTTCTATGTAAGCCCCTGGGATGGGTTTCTTCGTGCTCCGGTCAATCGTCTTTACCGCTATGTTTGCCCTCATGGGGCTACTTCCTCCTGAGAAGCCATACTAGAAAGGCTAGTCCTGCTACTCCAACGAGTATTGGCACCACGGGGATTCCGTCGCCTACGGCGGCTCCGCCCACCCCTCTGCGTGAGGGGGGTTCGTTTACGCCGTATCGGGCTAGGTGGACCTGTTCTCGGGGCATATCGTATTTGTAGCTATAGTCGGACACTACTGGACCACGCCCCAGTAAGACCAGCCGTAGTAGTACGGTGACGCTGTTGCGTTCTGTATGTAGAGGTCCACTGATCCCTCAAGGACGTGTACGGGGGAGTCTAGGGGTTGGGGTCCTATGATTTCTGCTCCGGCTGCCTCTAGCATGGGGTAGTCGATGTAGGCGGGGGATACGGCTGGGTGGTGTATTCCTCCCGGTGGGCTTGATCCTAGGTCTCCAACCTGCGCGGTCTGCTGTATCTCGAATATGGCTCCCGTGGGTGTCTGCGTCCAGACTCTGAGGAAGAGTAGTTTAAGCTGCTGTCCACCGGGTACGAGTATGGATGCGAGGTGCTTGTCTCCGCCTGACTCGTAGGTTGCCTTTCCTGCTCCCTTCACGATGTCGCCGTAGGGCAGGAAGTCTTTGATCAGGGTCTTCTTGCCCTTGTCGTACTTTAGGTTCTCGATTTCGATGATTTCAACCATCTATCATACCCCCTTCGCGGGTGCCCTCAGGGGCACCAGGGTTAGCGGACGGTGGGGGATCACGCGTCTGTAGAGTTTGTCTAAGGTCTCGGTGAATCGCGGGGTTGCGGCGTTCTGCACTCCGTTTGTGACTGTGCCGATTCTCTCTATCTCGCATTTAGCGAGGTAGAAGTTCAGCTTGAGGGGGTTGTAGGAGTGTTGGAAGGCTATGTTTCTCGGGTTGTGGGCAGAAACTGCATAGTAGGGCGTCTCCGGCTTCAGTAGGAAGTGCTCCGTTTTGAAGCTGGGTCTGTCCCACCAACTGTCCTGCATTGTGTAGTGTCCCACGGGTCGGAAGCCCAGGGTTTGCTTTGGTCTCTTGGCTACGCCGTGTCTGTCTATGTCGGTTGGGACGTGAACGTATATGCGGACATCGTGTGAGAGTCCGAATATGACTTGCCATACCTGGTTTTCCTTGGTGGTCTCAAGATCATCTACTGTGAAGGGTCCTGAGAAGGCGTCTGCGGCGACTGTCTCCGGCCAAGTGTATTCGTAGTGCGCCCAGTCTCGGAAGAGAACCATGAAATAGTGTCTTTCATCCTGCTCACGGTAACTGTAAAAGAAACCTTCTTTTAGCCATTCGGCCCAATCTTCGTATCCTATCAAGTTTAGTCTACCTCCTTTTGTTGGTTCAGAGGTTTTCTATTTAGAATCAGTGGGTGAGAAGATTATAAGACTAATGTTTAAACTTTATTTAAGTTAGTTAAAAAAGGGGGAAGTTTACTCGGTTAGTACGGTGTCTTTCCGTCTGTAGTAGACGAAGCCGAGAGGAATGATCCTCTGCTTACCTGGGAACTCGAACCAACCCCTTAGAAGGAAGTATGCCTCCTCAGGGATCTCGAATCCTTCCTCGAAGATGAGGGCGGGCATGTTGTACGTGTGGATTTCCTCTATGTCCATGATGGGGTAGCGGGTGTCTCCGATCTGGAAGCGGATCTTTGTGACGTTTATCTCTTCGCTGGGGAACGCTAACCCCGCCCACGCCATCCTAAGATCCTCGGGAGTGATTCCGCCTCCGCCTGCGCCTTCAAAGATTGTTTTCCAGCCGGGGACGGTAGCGGCGGCGGGAGTGGTACTGTTGAAGAGTTGGCGGAACGTGTTTCGGCCCCAGTCCGCTTCTGTGTGGTTGGAGTCGAGTACGTCGCCTGCCTCGTCTCTGAAGAACTCTGGTAGGAACGTGGTTCTGCCGAACTGCTTCTCCCTCGGTGTCAAGCCTCCGTAGGATAGGCCAGCCCAGACGGACTTGGTGTTCTCTAGGAGTCTTGCCTCTAGCTCTCTGAGTGTGTGTTGGAACTCGGGGGAGTACCTCTTGATCTTGGAGGTCTCCATCATTACGTATCCTGGTCCTGTCATCTTACTCACCTAGGGCTATGAAGTCTAGCCAGACTGAGCCTGTGTGCTCCGTGGATGT
>Ga0180007_10002551_pt1 | contig 21536 bp, 19 predicted proteins | sample MM_PC_MetaG_FD_121122 | JGI IMG/M metagenome (GOLD analysis project Ga0180007, IMG submission 121122) | Groundwater microbial communities from the Aspo Hard Rock Laboratory (HRL) deep subsurface site, Sweden - MM_PC_MetaG | ecosystem: Environmental > Aquatic > Deep subsurface > Groundwater... | reverse complement strand
TTGAAGCCGACGGCGGTGCCCTCGGCATGGCGACGCGTCGACACGACGCTGCCATCGAAGTCGAGCGTGACACGTTGGAGCTTCTCGCCGGACAGGCGATCAAGGATCATCTCGCGGTTCAACACCTGCAGGTTCGCGACCGTCGCCAAGTCCACTGCGCGAAGACGGCGGCTCAGCGTCGCGGTCGAAGGCAATCGCTTCAGGCCGAGTATCCGCAGCACCAGCGGGTCATCGTTGTAGAACTTCACGTCGTCGAGCTTGCGGTAACCGAGGATGATGTGGATCACAAGGACCAGGAACAACTCGGGCAGCTTGAAGTCACCGGACAGGCGCGCATGGCGGCAGCAGTGACGCAGCTTGTTGCGCAAATCGAGGCGGCCGAACAGGACCTGGAACAGGACCAGGCCGCTTGCCGAAGTCAGCGTTTGGTCGGTGAAACGGATGACAGGAAGGGCGTGGACACGGCTGAGAATCTGTGCTTTACTGGATCTCATGAAAGACGGCTTCCTCTGACAGGGTTTTTGCAGGCTTCGTAACCGCATAATCCCATGTCTGTAGCTGTCTTTCAACGTTTTAGCACCTCTCAAATGCTCGGGTTTTTGCAATCATGGGGTTCACTTTCAACCCGGGCTGGAGTAGCGACGCTCAGCAACTCAGTGAATTCACGGACGTTCGAGAGTTGCAGCGCCAGATCAAAGAACGTGGCGTAAGCATGATTTCAGAAGCAGACGACAGCTCGAGTGGTCCAGCCAGCTTCATGATTGCTGATCCGGATGGGAACACAATTCTGTTCGATCAACACATCTAGGCAATATGGCTTGAGGAGTTTCTGTTTGCGAGAAGCGACTCGTGACATCGCCATGCAGCTGGCGCGCCTGACGCCCGCCGCTGCTAGGAGAGCGTGATCTTCGTGAATAATATTCCAGACAGAAGACAAATGACCGATCGTCGAACCATCGTGGTCACCCTTCTGCTGTTGTCCAGCTCGACGTAGTGATCCGATCCTATCGCGCGGTTGGCATTGATCTGTAGCGGGCTGTCCATCAAGACATGAACGGGAACTTCTCTGAGTATCCCGAGATCTGGGGACTGGGTCGCCCTGATAGAAATATCGATCACCGTCGTGTTCCAAACCTGCAGATCTTCTTTTCGCGCAATGGAACTTCGCTGCCAGGGTCAAGTGACCCCAAGGACTACAATCCGGGAGATCTCGTAACCTGGATGCTGCCCGGCAATCTCCCGCACATCGGGATCGTCGTTGATCGGAGCTCGACGGATGGTCGTCGCCCGCTAGTCGTCCACAACATCGGAGCGGGACCCAAACTCGAAGATGTTCTGTTCGTGTTTCCGATCACCGGTCACTATCGTTACGGGGACCAGGAACGTAAGCCGTGCGCTATGAAGAGATGAAGTGACGGCTGACAATCGCTTGCGTCAACAAAGCCATCCGCCCCACTCCTACATCAACGGACGCATTGCCCAACCATGATCAACCTGACCAACATCTCCAAGCGGTACGGCCGTCAGATCATTTTCCTGGAGACTTCCTTCCAGCTCAACCCCGGCGAGAAGGTCGGCCTGGTGGGCCCCAACGGAGCAGGCAAGACCACCGTCTTTCGCTTGATCACTGCCGAGGAAGAGCCCGACGAGGGCACCGTCTCGGTGCCAAAACGCACCACGATCGGCTACTTCCGGCAGGACATCGGCGAGATGGCCGGCCGTTCCGTGCTCGACGAAACCATTGCCGGCAGCGGCGATCTGGGCGAGCTGCACCACGAGTTGAGCGATCTCGAGCTGGCCATGGGCGACCCGGAGCGGGCCGATGACATGGAGAGGATCCTGCGTCGCTTCGGCGAAGTGCTGGACGCCTACCAGAGCCGGGGCGGGTATGAACTTGAGGCCCGGGCCCGCGAAGTGCTCCAGGGGCTGGGGTTCGACGCCGACCAAGTCGCCGGCGACGTGGGTGCCTTGTCGGGCGGCTGGAAGATGCGCATCGGCATGGCGCGGGTGCTGCTCGCCCGGCCCGACGTGCTGCTCATGGACGAGCCCACCAACCACCTGGATATCGAGTCGATCCTCTGGCTCGAGAAGTTCATCAAGGATTATCCCGGCGCGGTGCTGCTGACCTGCCACGACAAGGACTTCATGAACCGGATCGTCAGCCGGATCGTGGACATCGACGGCGGCGAGTTTCTTTCCTACACCGGCAGCTACGATGACTTCGTCGAGCAGCGGGCCATCGCCGAAGCCAACCGCGAAGCGACCTATGCGCGTCAGCAGTCGATGCTGGCCAAGGAACGCCGTTTCGTCGATCGATTCTCCTCGCATGCGTCCAAGGCCGCCCAGGTGCAGAGCCGCGTCAAGAAACTCGACAAGATCGAACTGGTGGAGTTGCCGAGGCGGCGCAAGATCGTGGAATTCCAGTTTCGTCAGCCCCCCCGTTCGGGGGATCAGGTGGCTGAGCTGGTGGGACTGTCCAAGGCTTACGGTCCGCGTATCGTCTACGAAGACTTCAGCTTCAAGATCAGGCGCACCGAGCGCTGGTGCGTGTTGGGAAGCAACGGTGCCGGCAAGACCACGCTTCTCAAGCTGGTGGCTGGAAAGCTGGCGCCCGACGCCGGCAGCGTCAGGATCGGGGCCAACCTGAAGGTCGGCTACTTCGCGCAGCAGTCCCTCGAGCAGCTCAACCCGACGCTCACGGTTTTCGAGCACGTTCAGCAGGCCTTCCCGGTCGAAGGCCGGGGCGTGCTCTGCAATCTGCTCGGTGCTTTCCAGTTCTGCGGAGACGATGTGGAAAAGCCGATCCGGATCCTCTCGGGCGGGGAGAAGTCACGCCTCGTGCTGGCGGTCATGCTGTTCGATCCGCCGAATTTCCTGATCCTCGACGAACCTACCAACCATCTCGATCTGGAGACCAAGGAGATGCTTGTGGCTTCGCTTGCCGGCTTCGAGGGGACCATGCTGTTTGTCAGCCACGACCGGACGTTCCTCCGGGGGCTCAGCAACCGAGTCCTTGAGCTGCGGCCCGGCGATGGGACCGAGCAGGGAAAGAATGGTTCGACGGCCCGGTCGCCCCTGATCTACGACGGATCCTACAGTGAGTTCGTGGTGCGGACAGGAGGCGAAGCGGCGGGAGTTCACCGGTAGGTCGATTCCTCTCCCGCTGCGATCCCGGGGAGCGCCTCAGGACGGTTCGCTTCCGGGCCTCGTCAGCCGCAACGTCAACGACGTGACTTTTCCGAGCTGAGCCGCCACCTCTTCCAGCGGGATGCCGGTGTCCCGCGCCAACGAGTTGATCATCGGCCCGAAGGCCGCAGCCTGAGCACCGAAATTCGTTTCAGAGATGATCTCGATGTCTGAGAAACCGGCGTCCCGCTCGGAACTCCACATTCCCGAAGCCCGACCTCGAAGCGTTGGCGCGAGCCTTTTCGAGCATGGCGTCGGTCATGTCCACGCCGATCACGCGCCCTTCGGGGCCCACTTCGCGGGCGGCGAGGAAGGCGTCGATGCCGGCGCCGGAGCCCAGGTCGAGCACGGTCTCGCCTGGTCGAAGAGCCGCCGCTTTCACCGGAGTACCGCAACCCAGTCCCAGGTCGGCGCCGTCGGGCAGGACATTCAGGTCTGTCGTTTCATAACCGAGTCCGAGACTTACCGCTTGAACGGGATTGTCGTCGCAGCACGAAGCCGGGCAGCAGCCCTTTCCCGAGCTTGCCACGCGGGCGTAGCCTTCGGATACGGCCCGACGCAGGGCGTCGGGATCGGAGGGTCGCCGTGTCTTGTCGGTCGTCATGGTTTCTCCTTCGTGGAACAGCTTTCGGGAGGGCAGCAGCTCTCCAGGGCGTCCGCCAGGTTCCTGAGCATGCGGATCAGGTCTCCGCAGTCCAGATGATGTCGGACCTCTTTGCCATGCTTCTCCGCGGTCACCACACCCACTTCGCGCAGAACCCGCAGATGGCGTGACACCACCGACACGTCAATGGGAAGATGGGCGGCCAGCGAGCTGACGGTCTGCGGACCGTCGGCGCCGGCCATATGGATCAGCAGGGAGGCTCGTGAAGGTTCCGCCAGGGCCTTGAAGGTCTCTGGCGTGAGCCATCGAGCGAGTGAGCGACAGCATTCGGGTCGTCGCGCCATGGTGATCTCCTTGATTGCATACGTGCACCAGTATGCAAATATAATGATACCCGGGATTCCCGCAACCCTTGACTACGGCAACCGAAGACTTTGAGAATGCCGAGCATTATCAAGACCCCGCAACTCGTCGGTCATTCCTCTTAACCAATGGCTCAACCCATGCTAGTGTTGCCCCCGGCTCGATCGGAGTCGCGTCGAGAAACGCGAAGACACCCCCCGGTCACAAGAGGAGGCCCGTGTTGCCGTTCCTGCGAACCCACGCTTGCAGATCGCGATCGAACGCTCGCCGTACGATCCTGTTTTCTGCCGGACTCGTCGTCCTGCTAGCCGGCTTTGTTTCTGTCGGACAAGCCCAAGGCCCGTCCAGCACGGGGACCTGGTGGCTCAATCTCCGCACAACCGGTTATGTCTATCAATCCTTCGATCCCGCCGGTGATACGATCGATCGGTTCGAGGGTTATCAGCACGTGTCCGGCTCGATGTCGGGACTCGCCTCCGGCAAGCTGACTTTCCGGATGTCGGCACGATTCGCTGATGATCTTCGCTACGATGCCGAGAGCCTCGAGTTTTCCCGCCTGCACCGGGCGCAGCTCGTTTATCGACCGAACAGTCGATTCCGCATCGAGGCCGGACGTCAGTTCATCCAGGAAGGCGTGGCCTCGCTCACTCTCGACGGAGCCCGCGTCGAGTACCGGCATGATCGCCGTTGGCAGGCGACGTTCTGGAACGGCACCCGGGCCCCTTTCGGACACGGATTCGACCTGGCGGATTCCGACGATGCGACGGCGCGCGGCGCCCGATTCGCGTGGACTCCATCCGGATCGATGCGGCTCGGCCTGTCGACGGCCTACCGCAAGCGCGGGGGCGTGGTCGCTGTCCGCCCGGTGGGTCTCGAGTGCAGCGCTTCGGCGACGAGCGGCCTGCGGTTCATGGGACGCGCCGACTATGATCTCGAACTCGAAAGCTGGCGCCGTCTCGAAGGTCAGGTCCTGTGGCGTCAGGCGGAGTGCCTGCCCGAAGTGAGGCTGCAGGTGTTGAACCGCCGGCCCACGATCGACGCAGCCTCGTGGTTCTCCCGATTCAACAACACCGATCGCATTCAGTTGACCCGCCTGGTCGTTCGCCATGAGGTGCGTGACGGCTGGGGTGGCGAAGCCGAATATCTCGGCACCTTCGTCGACACTCGCTCTGCGAACAGGACGGGCCTGGCCGTGTTGATGCCGTTCGGACGGGTCGGCTGGTCGGTGCATCGCGGCGACGTGGGTGATGACAGCGGCCTGTACGGAGACTTGGGCGGCCGCCTGAACTCGTGGCTCCGGGCAGAGGGCTCGGCGTCGATTCTCTCCTACACATTGCTGCAGGATGATCCCCTGGAGGAGGAGCGTGTGGTCACGACTCTCGCAGGCCGATTGCGGGCCGATCTGAAACCGGGCATGCAGGTGACCGCCGAGATCCAGCGGATCGAGACTCCAGTCCATACCCACGACGTGCGGTTCCTGCTGGGTGTCAACCTCGCGGCGTCAGGCGGGGCGTCCCGCTTCGGGCTGATGAGCGGGGAGGTTCGGCCGTGAACACGATTCGAATCTGCATTCCCTTGCTTCTCCTGATGGCTATGCCCTCGATGGCGCAGACTCTGGATCGCATCATCATTCCCCACGGCCTGCATCTGGAAAACGACATCGACTGCGCCACGTGCCACGACGGCGTCGAATCGTCGACCGACGCGTTCGGCAGCTATCGGCCCGACATGGATGTCTGCGCCGACTGTCACGATGTGGACGATGACAAGACCTGTATCATGTGTCACACGGATCTGGACACGGTGGGTGAGTGGGAGCCGCCGACGCGGGCTGCGCAACTCTTCTCGCACGGAGCTCACATGGGCTCAGGCATGGAATGCGCCGATTGTCACGGCGATCTCGCTGCGGCCCCGCCGGCTATTCCCGGCAAGGACCGCTGTCGCGAGTGTCACGACACGGCCGACGATTATGCCGATTGCCGCATGTGCCATGCAGGAGACGAGGACCTGGTTCCCTTCGACCATCGCGCGGGCTGGGAGAATCGCCATGGTCTCGCCGCCACCTGCGATCCCGGGCGCTGCGATCAGTGCCACGGTCCTTCGGCCTGTCTCGACTGCCATGCGGGCGACAACGTCGAGCCTCGTGTGCACGCACTCGGGTTCGCCTATTCCCACGCCCTGCAGGCCCGAGGTCATGCCTTCGAGTGCGCTACCTGCCACCAGGAACAGGATGATTGCATCGCCTGTCACCGGGCGGAGCGTGTGTTGCCCCAGAACCATTCGCGGGGCGACTGGCTGCGCCCCACCGACGGTGGCGCCCATGCCTCCGAAGGCCTGTTCGACATGGAAAGTTGTGTCTCTTGCCACGACGAGGGTGCGTCTGAACCGACCTGCGCCCGGTGCCACGGAGGATGAGCAACGTGAAGAACCGTCTGATCGATTCGCAAGTCGCGCCCACGGCGCGTGGATTTCTCCTGGTCCTGTTGCTCGGGGCCCTGGCCGCCGGTGTTCTGCTGATCGGCGGCTGCGCCGAGCAGATCGAGGACCCGATCCTGCAGTCCCATCCAGACCAATGGAACGCCATCGACTCCGAGGATTTCCACGGCACGTTCGTGCGGGATGCGGGTTCGATCGGGTTCTGTCTTTCCTGTCACGCCCTCGAGGGCTCCACCGTCGATGGCACGCCATCCTGCACGGCCTGCCATGACGGCCCCGGCGGCCATTCCGCCAACTGGGCCGCCCCGACGGCCCATGGGCTCGAGGTGCGGGTCGACAGCCCGGAACGCTGTTCGGCGTGTCACGGCGAGGATCTCACCGGCGGTTGGTCGGATGTTTCATGCTTTACGTGTCACGACGGGCCGAGCGCGCACCCCGAGGGGTGGATGGCCGTGGAGGCCCATGGAGCCATCGCTGCTCTCGATGCCGGTGCCTCTTGTGCCGACTGTCATGGCGCCGATCTCGCAGGAGGCTGGAGCGAGGTTTCCTGCTTCCTGTGCCACGACGGACCTGGGGGCCATCCCCGCGACTGGGTCGAAATCTATCGTCACGGCGCTGCGGTCCGAGTCAACGGAACGACGACCTGCCGTATCTGCCACGGTGACGATCACCGGGGCGGCAACAGCGGCGTCAGCTGCTATCTCTGCCATGCTGGACCGGGCGGGCATATGGCCGGCTGGATTCAACCGTATGAGCACGGCATCGAGGCCGTCGCCGATGCCGCTGTGGCGTGCACGGATTGCCATGGCGCCGACCATCTCGGCGGCTGGACGGGAGTGTCGTGTTCCGACTGCCACAACGGCGCGGGTGGTCATCCCGACGGTTGGGTCGCTGGCACGGATCACGGCCTGTCGGTTCGCACCGCGGGCCTGGACGATTGTGCCTCCTGCCACGGGGCCGACTCCCTGGGCGGCGTGAGCGGGATCTCCTGTTTCATCTGCCACGATGGACCCGGCGGTCACTCGGTCGGCTGGACGGCGCCGGCAGCTCACGGAGCCGCGGCCGGAGCCGATGCGGCCGCATCGTGCGCCGACTGTCATGGAGCGGACTATCGGGGCGGTTGGACCGAAGTCTCCTGTTTCACTTGTCATGACGGCCCAAGCGGGCATCCGGAAGCCTGGAGCGCGGGCACCTCCCACGGAGCCGAAGTTCGAATTGAAAGCGCCGACGATTGTGTCGCATGTCACGGCGCCGACTGGACCGGCGGCGTGAGCGAAGTCTCGTGCTTCACGTGTCACGACGGCCAGGGCGGTCACCCGATCGGCTGGACAGGATCGGCCCAGCACGGCGCCGCTGCGGCAGCCGACGGGGCGACGTCCTGCGTCGATTGCCACGGCGCGGATTTTCAGGGCGGCTGGTCGGACGTCTCTTGTTATGCCTGCCACGAGGGAGCAGGCGGCCACGCGGCCGGCTGGGTGGCACCGGATCAGCACGGGCTGAGTGTCCGGACGACCGGCGCCGGTGTCTGCACCGTGTGCCACGGGCAGGACTATCTCGGCGGCGTGAGCAGCGTTTCGTGCTTCACCTGCCATGACGGCCCTGGGGGACATCCTTCCGGTTGGATCGATGAGGAGGCCCACGGTGCCGCGGCTGCTCTCGACGGCGCGGTTTCCTGTGGCGATTGTCACGGCGAAGATCATCTCGGTGGTTGGACTGGCATGTCCTGTTACGCCTGCCACGATGGACCGGGTGGGCATCCCGTGGACTGGATGTCGCCCTCGGCGCACGGGGCGGCCGTGAGCGATGCCGGCACCAATGACTGTGTCGCGTGCCATGGTGTCGATCTGAACGGCGGCGTGAGTGATGTTTCCTGCTCCGCCTGCCACGACGGCCCGGGCGGCCATGCTTTTGGGTGGGTCGCTCCGACCGCCCACGGCGCTGACGTGAGAACCGAGGGCACCTTGTCGTGCAATGCCTGCCACGGGAGCGATCTGCTCGGCGGCTGGAGCGGCACGTCCTGTGACCAGTGCCACGACGGCCCTGGCGGTCATCCATCCGGCTGGTCCACGGCCGATCTGCACGGCGCCGAAGTCGTATCGTCGTCGCCGAACGGCTGCACCGATTGCCATGGTTCCGACCTTGATGGCGATTGGTCCGGCGTCTCCTGCTTCGTGTGCCATGACGGTCCCGGAGGTCATCCCGCAGGCTGGTCGCTGGAGTCCGCTCACGGTGATGCTGCCGCGACCGACGGCACCGTGTCCTGTGAGAGCTGCCACGGCGTCGATTACCTCGGCGGCTGGAGCGAGGTCTCCTGCTACACTTGCCACAATGGCCCCGGAGGTCATCCGGTCGGATGGGCGGCGGGTGTGCAGCACGGCGGTGTCACCCGCAGCGGCGGTTCGGCATCATGCACGGTGTGCCACGGAGATGAGCTGCTCGGAGGCTCGAGCGGCGTGTCGTGCTACTCCTGTCATGATGGCCCAGGCGGTCATGTTCAGGGCTGGTCGGCCAGCGCGCTGCACGGAGCCGAAGTGAGGACCAACAACGCGCTCGACTGCATCGATTGCCACGGCGGCGACTACCTGGGAGGCTGGAGCGACGTGTCCTGCTCGGCCTGTCACGACGGCCCCGGGGGTCATCCGTCCGGTTGGCAGCTGGCGTCTTCGCACGGCGCCGAAGTGGCCGCCCACACCGCCACAGGCTGTGCCGATTGCCACGGCGTCGACTACACCGGAGGCTGGACGCAACGGTCGTGCTACGACTGCCATGACGGCATCGGTGGCCATCCAGTCAACTGGCGCCGATCCAACTATCACGGAGACCATGCCGAGGACTACGGCACGAACTCCTGCACCGTCTGCCACGGCGCCGATCTTCAGGGTGGTTGGAGCACGGTGTCCTGCTGGGATTGTCATGACGGGCCGGACGGGGACTAGGGAATCATCAGAACGCAGCATGAGTCAAACTCGTCTGGTACACCTTGAACCACGGGCCACGATCGATGCCAATCAATGATCCGCTCCATGGCATCACGCTGGAACTTATCGTGACCAGCCTGGTGGAACACTACGGCTGGGACGAATTGAGCTGGCGCATCGACATCAAGTGCTTCCAAAGCGATCCGTCCGTGAAATCCAGCCTGAAGTTCCTGCGCCAGACTCCTTGGGCGAGGAAGAAGGTCGAGATCCTGTATTTGAAGATGAAGACGAACGGACGGCGGTGATCGGGAGAGGTCGGCGCGTCTTGTCTCGTCTCAGCGATAGCGATCCTTGATCACACCCCACGACACCCTCTGGTTCCCGATCGCCGGCCCCCCGACCTGAATGTAATTCCAGATCCCTTCGGCCCCCTGGCTGCTCATGACCGCCAGGTTGGACGGTACCGGACACTCGGGTCCGTTCTCGATTTTCAGGACCTCGAACGTTCCGAAGACCGTCGGCTCGTCCAGATAGAAACAGCAGTCGATGATGCTTTCGGCCATGAACACGGCGTGAAAGCCGGGATTGTCGGGGCAGTTGATCGATGTTGCGTAATCCCAGGTACCGGCGAAGAAGGGATGGGTGTTCCAGGTCCAGGTGACAAAGTCGCCGAGGTCGTGTTCGGTGCCGTAGGTGAAGCTTCCCCCACATTCGAGACAGGACCCGCCGAGACCGAACGAGAAGGACCAGAGTTCTTCGTGGAGTTCGGTCGGCCAGACGACAAGGTTCACGGTGCAGACGGTGTCCCAGGTGAATGTGTTGATCGTCGAAGGATCGCCGTCGGTGTCGATGTCGAGATAGATTTCGTAGGCGGTGGCGGGAGTGATGCACAGGGTCATTCCGAGAAGCATCAGGATCCTTTTGAATGTTTTGGACATGATCCAGCCTCCAACTCGTGATATTACCTCATTGATCGGGCGATTTCAACAGAAGCTCGAAACGCATCGGATGAATTCTCGAGGAGGATTCTCTGGGGAGGGCGGGGACCAGTTTCGCCGTGATCATGGAGTTGGGCTGGCACACCCCCTGCATCTTCCTGGAAGACAAGAATCGACGACTCATGACCCCTTCCTGGAGGAGGAGGCTAAAGCGTTGTCATCATGCAAATTAATCAGAGGCTTCGCGAGGCGCGTCGAGAGTGATCGACGTGCCTGCGAGGGTACAGGATGAAATCCATGCGCTGGCTGGCAGGATCTCGATCTCAGAGGTGGCCCTTGGTGGTTCTCCTCTGCGTGGTCTGCCTGACAGGCTTGGGGCTTTCGTCAGCGCAACAGCTCGACCGCGCCGACGGCAAGGGCGACGGGTTCCTCCTTGAGAGAGCCGAGAGCGACAAGGCCGCCGTTTCCATCATGTCCGATCAGCAAATGGATTTCGGGCAGGTAGCTGACAACGACGGCTTCATCATCCTCGGATTGGCCGATGCCATCATATCGGACCCCTCGTTCATCTCCTACGGCGGCACGCCTTACTCCGCGATCTGCACCATCACCGGTGATCCGAACACGGCTGTGGACGTCAGCATCTCCAGCGTCGGTTCCAACGGTCTCAGCCTGAGCAGTTTCGTCTCGAGCGAAGGCGCCATTCCTCTTGTTGGCGTGAATCTCGACGCTCTGGGCGAACTGGTGCTGATCATCGGCGCCACCCTGACCGTCGACGATGCCCAGGCGAGTGTCGGCCCTGGTCAAAGCGTCTCCTACACCATAACGACCATCTACAACTAGTCTCCCTCCCACCTTCGGCACATCGATTGCATTTCCTCGTTCTGCAGGGCTACGCCTGAGAGCGTAACTTCAATTGATTCTTGAGATTAGCATCTTGGAGGTTACTGGATGCGTATGACCAAGGTTTCTGTCGCTTTGATTGTGTTCGCTTTTGTTTCGATTCTTGGCGGCATCGGATCACAATCTTGCCAGGCTCAAGGTGTGTCCGTCACGCCTTTGAGGGTTCTTTTTGATGGACGATCACGGTCGACAACCGTCTTCCTCTCGAATCGCACTTCGACCATCAACACCTACAGGATTGCGCTGGTCAACCGGAGGATGTTGCAAAGCGGCAACATCATCGAGGTGGATGACGCGGAGCCGGGTGAGTACTTCGCCGATGAGATCATCAGCTTCTCGCCCCGACGTGTGACGATCGCACCCCAGTCTGCCCAGACCATTCGTCTGCTGGTGCGGCGGCCGCGTGGCGACATTCCGGAGAATGTCGAATACCGGACGCACATGTCGATCCGGTCGATTCCGCCGACGCCGCGCCTCGAGGACATCGAGACGAATACACGGCTGGTCGAGGAAGAGAAGCTGGTGGTTCAGCCGGTTGTCACGGTCGAGACGGTGATTCCCATTCTCGTGCGGTTCGGAGACCCGCAGGCCGGTATCGCGATCACCCACTCGAGGCTGTCGCTCGAAGATCCGAGCCGAGACCATCCGTTGCTCATCGTGGACTTGGAGCGCAGCGGCGAACGATCGGTCTACGGGGACCTCGAGGTCTTTCTCGTCTCACCCGACGGGATCGAGGAACGCGTCTACATATCTCGCGGCTTGGCCGTGTATTCGCCGGTTGCAGTCAGAACGATGAAGATCCAGCTCAAGGGTGTGGACCCGCTGCGACTCACGAGCGGTTTCCTCAGGATCCTTTACACCGAAACGCCGGACATGCACGGCGACCAGGTCGCCGAATTGACCGTTCCCCTTTCCCTGGAGGGCGTCGCGACTCCATGAGGACCTGGGTGACAGGAACTTCCGGGATCCTCGCGATCCTCCTGGCGCTGGGCTGCTGCCTCGGTACCGTCGCGAACGTCTGCGCCCAGCAGACAGAGACGCTTCCTGCCCCGTCCCACATGCTCGACAATGGAAACCATGTTGTGGAATTGAGTGACGAAAACCTCCTCGTCCTCGAAGTACGGCTCGAGCGAACCAGCAGCGGCCATGGCCTGTTGGCCTATCAGCATGAAGAATCCGTCATGCTGCCTTTGGGGGAAATCATCTCGATTCTCGAAGTGGCGATCATGGTCGACGCCACGATCGGGACCGCCGACGGCTGGATCGTCGACGAGGATCGCACCTTCCTTCTGGACATCAACGACGGCAGCCTCGTCCTGGATGGCGAACGGTTCGACTTGCCCGAAGCATCGGTCGGCAACGATGGCGCCGACGTTTTTGTGCGCGCCGAGTACCTGCAGCAATGGCTGCCGATCGACATCGTCGTCAGCTTCGCCCGCATGAACGTCACGATCACGCCCCGCGAGATGCTGCCCTACCAGGACCGGAGAAAACGCGAGGAACAGCGTGCCCGCTGGCTCATGACGCACGGCAAGAGCGACATGGCCTACCCGCTCTGGGTGGCTCCCTACCGCATGTGGAGCTGGCCCATGACCGATGCGACCCTGTCCCTGAATTCGACCGTCGGAGGGGTCCAGCAACGTATCTCCTCCCAGAGCTGGTTCGATCTCGGTGGTCTTTCGAGCAACCTCTTCCTGACCCATGTCGGCACTGAGGAAAGAAGCCGGACGACGGCCCGTCTCAAAGCCGGACGCTGGGATCCCGACGGCGGTCTGCTCGGACGGGCCGAGGCGACCCGCTACGAGTTCGGCGACTTGAACATTTCCAGGATACCGTTGATCTCCGCGAACAAGCGCGGATTCGGCATGACGGTCTCCAACCAGGATCTGCATCGCAGCAGGGAATTCGATACGACCAGCATTCATGGCGATGCGCCGGCGGGCTGGGAAGCCGAACTGTACATCAACGGCGCCCTCTACGATTTCCAGACCGTGGGCGAAGATGGTCGCTACGTCTTTGCCGAGGTTCCGATGGTCGTGGGCAACAACACATTCCGCACGGTCCTGTACGGTCCTCGGGGTGAAAAGCAGACCGTCATGGATCACGCCAACATCAGCTCCGAGATGATCGACGTCGGTGAACTCAAGTACACCGCGACCCTGATCCAGGAAGGATCCTCGTTGCTCGCCGAGCCGCAGACCCCGCACGATGTGGGCAGCAATCCCTGGAATCAGCAGCTCGAACTCGCTTATGCGCTCTCCAACCGAAGTGCTCTGGTGGCTGATCTGTCGAGCTTGAGTTTCTATGGACAGCGGGATCTGTACACCAGTCTGAAAAGTCACAACTCTTTCGGATTGGTCAATATGGAAAGCATCGTGGCGGTGAGCACCGACGGCGGCAAGGCCGCTTCTGTCGGCGCCCGAACGCTCTATCGCGGTCAGAACATCCTGTTCCAGGCGAGCACCAACGACGCCTATCGAGCCGAGTCGCCGGACGGCGTCCAGTACATCAAGCGTCAGACCGTGTTCCGCAGTAGTGGCAACCTGCTGCGGACGGCCAGTCGCGGTCTGACCTACGGCCTGTCCACCGTCAATCGGAGGTACCTCGGGAGCGATCTGCTCAACGAGCACGAGCATCAGGTCCGGCTGTCGGGAAACCTGGGCAGAACGATGTTGTCCCACACCCTTCGCTCGACTCGGCGCATGACCGTCAACCAGGAGAATCAGTCACTGATTGGGACGTTCCTGACACGATCGTGGATCGGTCCGGTCTCGGTGCGCGGCGATGTCAGCTACGAAGTCGGCCCCTCGCGGATCCGCTCGGCGTCAACCACGGCGACCGTCTACAGGGCCGACAGGCTCCAGGCGACCCTTCGTCTCAACCACTATCTGCAAGACGAGTTCGGGCACGACGGCATGAATGTCGAAGTCACCCGCCTGTTCGAGCGCTTTACCCTCGGGGTCAACCTCAACATATATGAGGAAATCGGCACCACGTTCGGCATCACGATCGGAACGTTCCTCGCCAAGGATCACCGCTCCAACACCTGGACCTCGACGCATCGCAGGCTCGCCAGCCGGAGTGCCGCGTCGGTCAGGACGTTCGTCGACCTGGACAACGACGGCGCCTACAACGGCTACGACCTGCCTCTCGAGGGCGTGGGTTTCCTGAATCTGATGGCGTGGAGAGACATCGAGACCAACAAGAACGGCATCGCCCTGCTGCCAGGCGTGCAGGTCCACCGCCCCCAGACGATCGAGTTGGATCTGTCGACGGTCGACGACCCCTACCTGATTCCCGTCTCCAAGGGGGCGAACGTGCTGGGCCACCCAGGAGGCATCGTCGATGTCGAACTGCCATTCGCCTACGCCGGCGAGATCGAAGGCAGGATCGTCGACGCCGACGACCCGGAACTCTCCCTGCGCCATGTGGGACTGGAGCTTCTGAATGTCGACGGCGATCGCGTCGGCTCGACCGTCGCGGAATTCGATGGATACTACTATTTCTCCGACATCATGGCCGGGACCTACGACCTGAAGGTGATCCCGATGACGATCAATTCGCGGATCTACGAGATTCCAGAACCTGTCTCGGTCATCGTTCCAGGTCGGGGCGGGTATGTCCCTGGCCCTGATGTCGTCCTGAAGCGCAAACCGGCCGTCACCAAGACACCAGAGGTGGCCTCGGCGTCCGATGAGGATTCGGGGTCCTGACGGTTCATTCGTATTCGATCAGGAGATGGCAGCTCGCCGCGCCGTCTTCCAGCCTTACCAGGCATTCCCCTGCATGATCGTGCTGAAAGGTATCAGAGGTCGTCTCGGCGGCTGCCGGTGCGTTGTGGGTTGATGTGGTCAACACGATGTTCACCGTACGGTCGGGCGGTCCCATGATGCGATAAACCGTCCGGTCGGTCGTTTCCCGAGGGTCGGGGCATCCGACGTCCACGCACGGTACGATTTCAACGCGTGCGGACGTATGGAGCACGAAGGCGGCGACCGGAGGAACGGTCGTCAGGATCAGCGCAACGGTGAGCAGGATGGTGTTCCGGATGCCCATGGGCGGCACCCTAGCACAGAAACAGGGGGGCGGAAAATACTTTCAAATAGGGCTCAAGTGCTCCACGGAGTGTCCGAAGACACCTCTGGGTTGAGAGTAGAGGTCCAGCCCACCTGCATAACGACGGAGTGATCAACTTGACAAAGGAGTGTGCGATGAAGAACCTCAAGACAGTCTCGACCCTCGTGTTCGTCACCATGTGCGCCGTGAACGTGATGGCTTTCGACCTGCCGGTTTCCGCCGCGGTCGAAGTCGTCGAAGGCATCAGCCTGGCTCAGGTCACCCAGATGGACTTCGGGCAGGTTGCCGACCATGACGGCGCCCTGACCGTGACCACCGACGCCGCCGTGGCGATGACCGACCCCAACTTCATCTCGTTCGATCCGACGGGCTATACCCCCGGGATCTTTACCTGTACGAGTATCATCGGCGCGTCCGTGAACGCTTCGTTCGTCGATACCGATGACGTCGCCGGCCTGAACCTGTCTGCCTTCGCTGTGTCGGTCAACGGTGCCGCCGACGAAGGCAACCTTTTGGCCATCACCCAGGTTACAACCGCTGACACTTGGAATGTGGGCGCGACCCTGACGGTCGTGGCCCTCGATGCCGTCGTCGGAGTGCATGCTCCTGGCTACACGATCACCGTCGTGCTGAACTGACAAGCACCTTCGATGGCAGTGAGGGGAGGCTTCTAGGGCCTCCCCTTTTCCTTGTCCTGTTCGTGGGATCCCGTTCTTGCGTGGTCCGATTTCCTGTGACAGTCTGATCCTGGTTGTCGATGAGGGACCATCGAAGCGGAGGGGGCCATGGGATCGGCAGTGAAAAGAGTCGGCCGCTGGAGCTGTCTTGTCTGGATTCTTCTCCTGTGCGCCTGCGCCGGGACGGAGCCGGTCCGGACCGAGACGGTGGCTGCGGTCCCCGACCGCGACGCCGTCACCCTGCGCATGGTCCAGCTGGCTCAGGCCGGTCGGGTCGGTGAAGCTCGCGAAACTCTGCGCAACCATCTGTCGGACCATCCCGGTGACGGCACCATGCACTACAATCTGGCGTGCCTGGATCTGCTGCTCAACGATCCCGACGAGGCCCTGCTCAATCTCGAGTCGGCCTTGGCTGTGGGATATACCAACTTCCGCCTGATCGACAACGATCGCAGCCTCAAACCTCTTCGAGACGATCTCCGTTTCCAGGATCTCGTCCTCTCGTACGAAACGGCGTTTCGCGACACCTTCCATTCCCGCGCCCTGATCCTCGAAGACGGCTTCAGGCTTGAAGGTGTGCCCCTGCGATCGAGAGATTCGGCGGACGCGGAAACCGCTCGGGCGTCGACAAGCCTGATGTCGGGTCGGGATGGTTTGACCGTTTCGGTCGTCGCCGATGATCCGCCTGACCGCATCTTGAACATGCCATGGGGCGGAGGCCCGGGCATCCTGGTGAACCTGGTTCGCCCCATCTCTCCCGACGACTACGAATCCCAGCGTTACCACTCGATCGGCATCGGCGCCGAGGATGGCGAGCCTCGGGCCTACTTGGTGGGTCACGACGGTGAAGTGCTGCTGAAGCCGTTGCCCGACATCGTGCCGGTGATCCGCAGGAGCGAAGGCGAGATCCGATTCGAAGTGGTGATTCCCTGGAGTGTTTTCCATCCCTACGGCCCGCCCTTGGATCAGGAGATGGGACTCAACGTCATCTATCTCGGACCGGGTTCTTCTTCGACCCGCACCGTGCTTTCGCTCATGCCGGAAGACCGGCTGAGCTTCGAGGCCGATCCCTGGCGGCGCTATGTCCCGGTCAGTTTCAGGACGAGTGAACGAACCGAACCGGTCATCAAGGGCCGTCTTTACGACCGGTTGATCGAAGGCGAGACTCTCGGAGTGGAGTTCGTGCTCTGGTCGAGAACGTTGGGGCCTGGCACCTGCCGACTGTCGATCCTGGATCAAAGCGGCGAGCCCGTGGCTTCGATTCCTCCGGTCGTGCGCAAGATCGAGTGCGTGGAGGAGCTGAACTTTTTCGACGAAGCGCTGGATCTCGGGGATCTTCCGACTGGGCTCTATCGATTCGAGATGACCGTCGAAGGGCCAGACGGCCTCGCCGAGGTGATGAACGAGCCATTCTCCCGGTTCACTCCGGACTGGCTGGAGGATCTCAACGTCCGCATCTACGCGATGACGAACCCCGAGAGCTCCATCCTGCGCTACCGCCTCTTCGTGATCGCCCGCGACCTCGACCGTCGTCATCCCCAGGAGTCTGCGGTCCAGCTCCACGCAACCTACGAGGGCCTGGTCGGCATGATCGAGACTTGTGAGGCGGGCGGATCATGCTTGCCTGAGAGTGGCGTGTTCGTCGGTGGTTTCGCCGTGGACACCATGGAACAGAGAAAGTGCGTCCTGCATCTGCCGAAGGGGCATCGGAGCCTGGAGTCGCCGCGTCTCGTGATTGTCGTGCCGCCGCAGCCCGGATCCGAAGAGCAGCTAGCCGAAGAGTTGGGAGCGGCGCTCGGCGAGGATTCCGACGTGGTCGTCTTCGTGCTCCAGTCCCACGGATCCGCGGGGCTGGCCCTGGACAAGGCGTCACGCCATGCCGAACTCGCGATCGAATGGGCGCGGACTCTGTTTCCTTGCGAGACCGTCTCACTGGTCGGGTTGGGGGGAGGCGCCGACGCCGCGATGGCCGTGAGCCTCAACCGCCCCGACCTCTTCAGCGGGGCGATCATCTGCGCGGACCACCTGTTCCTGGAAGACGAACTGTTCTCGATCGACTCCCTGGGCGACGCCCCAACCGACCGCGGCGCCGGTGTGCCGTACACCCTTGTCTCGCGGCTGATCGCCAGCGAGAGGATGGCCGCGATCGAGTCGGTAATCAGGGATCTGGGCTACGAGCTCGATGTCGTCTCGGTTCCCGGTGGGTCAACCGACGCCCTCTGGGTCGCGGACTGGATCAGGGCCGACGATCGCTAGGGACAGCCTCCAACCTCGATGTCGCGCCAGGTCATTCCGAGGGGTTCGGAGCCGGCGAGGATCTTGACGATTTCGGTGGGAGTGTACGTCTGAGTCGACAACGGAATCGAAGAAGTTTACACTTGTTGGCTCTCGTTGTGACATCAAGGGCCGTTGCCGTCCTGTGACTTCGGGCCGTGACACGACCGAAGAGACAAAGGAGCCGAGTCGATGCCGATCCTCTTCAACACCACCAAGGAACTGATCGCCCGGATCGACGATTTCCTCGACGCCATCAGCGAGGGAGCGCTCGTTTTCCATCAGGGGGTCGTGGATTGCACGTCCGGCGATTGGAACAGTTTCGAGCGGCGCTACGCCCTGATCGACGTTCTGGAGAACCGCGCCGATGATCTGCGTCGGACGATCGAAGGCAACCTGTATCGACACTCCCTGATCCCAGAATCTCGCGGCGATGTGCTGGGCACCCTCGAGACGATGGACGACGTCATCAACACGGCCAAGAACACCATGAGTCTTTTCCTGGTCGAACGTCCGGAATTGATTCCAGACATGGAAGAGGACTGGCGCGCCCTGTCCGAGACGGCGAAGAACACAGCAGAGTCGGTCGTCCTGGCGGTCAGGGCCTTCTTTCGGGACCCCCGCAGCGTGAACGACCACTTGCACAAGGTCTATTTCTACGAGAAGGAAGGCGACAGGAGCGCCCTCGACCTCAAGAGGAAGATCTTCGCGGCCGATGTGGATCTGGCGCTCAAGATGCAGCTGACAAGGCTCGTCGTGAACATCGATCTGGTGTCGGACATGTCCGAGAGCGTCGCCGACCGGATCACGATCTACGCCATCAAGAGGACCGTCTAGTGCTGATGCTCTTCCTGTCGAGCGGGCTGTTCCTCGGGTGGTCGCTGGGCGCCAACGACGCTGCCAACGTGTTCGGTACCGCCGTCGGCACGCGCATGATCAAGTTCCGCACGGCGGCTCTGATCTGCAGCACTTTCGTTGTCATCGGAGCCGTGGTCGGTGGCGCCGGCACGACGCTCACGCTGGGCAAGCTCGGAGCCGTCAATGCGCTCGGCGGTGCCTTCATGGTCGCCCTGTCGGCGGGCATGACCGTTCTGGTCATGACGAAGCTTTGTCTGCCGGTGTCTACTTCTCAGGCCATCGTGGGGGCGATTCTCGGCTGGAACTTCTTCTCGGGATCGGCCACGGACACCAAGGCGCTCACCGAGATCGTGCTGGTCTGGGTGGCCTGCCCCCTGCTTGCCGCTTGTTGCGCCATCCTGTTTCATTTCCTGTTCGAACGGGTCTTCCGTCGTTTCCCGATCCACCTTCTTTGGGAAGATATCGTTTTGCGTTGGGGGTTGATCGTCGTCGGTGCCTTCGGCTCGTACAGTCTCGGCGCCAACAACATCGCCAACGTCATGGGCGTCTTCGTGCCGGTGGCTCCGTTCAAGGATCTCAATATTCTGAATCTCTTCGTGTTCAGCGGCACCCAGCAGCTCTTCTTGATCGGCGGACTCGCCATCTCGCTCGGTGTGTTCACCTACTCGCGCCGGGTGATGACGACGATCGGCAGCAGTCTGATGAAGCTGACGCCGCAAATGGCCCTGATCGTCGTCCTGTCCCAGGCTGTCGTGCTCTATGTGTTCTCGAGCCAGGAATTGAGCGCGGGTCTGATCCGGCTCGGTCTGCCGTCTGTACCGCTGGTGCCGGTTTCCAGCTCCCAGGCCGTCATTGGTTCGGTGCTTGGCCTGGGATTGCTCAAGGGTGGGCGGGGCATTCGCTATGAAATGCTGGGCGAAATCGCCGCTGGATGGGTGACCACGCCGATCATTGCGTGTATCGTCACATACTTTGCGCTGTTCTTCCTGCAAAACGTATTTTCGGTCCGGGTGATGATGTAGAGACGGTTCGGTGGTGACCCGGACACTTCAGCTGAGATAGCGATAGATCGCCTGGAAGTGGCAGAAGGTGCCGGCAAGCACGAAGAGATGCCACACGGCGTGATGAAACATCATTTTTTTCCAAAGGTAGAAAATCGTCCCCGCCGAGTAGGCGATTCCTCCTGCCAACATCCAGATCAATCCTGGCCCGGGGACTTCGGCGATCATCGGTTTGATGGCGATCACGCTCATCCATCCCAGCCCGAGATACAGCAAGGTCGAGACCAGGCGGAATCGTCCCACGAAGAACACTTTGAAGGCGATCCCCACAAGGGTCAGTCCCCAGATGAGGCCGAACAGGGACCAGCCCCAGGCCCCGCGTAGGCTCACCAGCAGAAAGGGCGTGTAGGTGCCTGCGATCAGGACGTAGATCATGGAATGATCGAGGATCTTGAAGATGTGTCGCGCCCGTGGAGGAATCAGGGCGTGGTACAGGGCCGAGGACGTGTAGAGCAGGACCATCGAGGCGCCGAAGATCGTGAAGCTGACAATTCGCCAGATGTCGCCTGTGGCCGCGGCTCTCAGGACGAGCAGCACCAGCCCGACGACGCTCAGCACGGCCCCGATGCCATGGGTGACGCTGTGGGCGATCTCCTCGCCGGTCGAATAGTGGGGAGTCCGGGATGTCCTGTCCTGCATGACCGCGTCCCTGATGGGGTGAGGCGTCAAGATAGGACATTCCGGGACGTTCGCCCAGGGCTGCGACATGCAAAGCCTGGTCCACGATCTTTCTTTACTCATGTGCAACTCGAGATCATCCAGTACGGTGTTACCTTCCGCACATCATCGATTCGGATGATCCCAAAGCGACCCAGAGGAGGACTCTATGAAATCCTGGATCAACGCAGGACTCGCTCTTATGGCTTTCCTGACATTCGCGACCGGCTCGATCGCCGCCAACACCGTGACCAACATGGTCGCGACTCCGGTCTCGCCTGCAAACCTGAGCGCGGACGAGGAGATCCACTTCACATTCGACTACGAGACGGATGATTTTTCGGGGGTACGGATTTTTATCCGAGCGTTCGAATGGGAAGGTGCTGTACCAAGCGAGACCTCGCACGCATCGCCCCTCTATCTGGTGGGGACAGGGACCGGTACTGGCTGGTTCAGGGTGACCGCGGGCCCGAGCCTGTTGACCAGGATCAGGGTCCAGATGTTGGATTCGGCTCAGACACTCGTGCTGTTCGAGGAATTCATCGACGTGGCGTACTCGATTGGCGTGGTGGGCGAGGAGCCCG
>Ga0180007_10002550_pt1 | contig 21537 bp, 26 predicted proteins | sample MM_PC_MetaG_FD_121122 | JGI IMG/M metagenome (GOLD analysis project Ga0180007, IMG submission 121122) | Groundwater microbial communities from the Aspo Hard Rock Laboratory (HRL) deep subsurface site, Sweden - MM_PC_MetaG | ecosystem: Environmental > Aquatic > Deep subsurface > Groundwater... | reverse complement strand
GAAAGTGAAGATGAAGGCATCCATATCTGGACACCAGCTGATCAAAGTGGTCTCCGTAGGGCCTGTCGGGGCGGGGGCCTCGACTTCAGGGTCGACGACTTGCTCAGCTCGACTTCCTACGGCAGGGTACAAATTTTTGACCCTAAGGGTCAAGCAAAAAATTTAGCAACTTTAACCAAACAATTAGACCAAGAAAGAGACAGAGTAGTTGAAGAAGCAAATTCAAGATTAAAAGCAGCCAAACATTACGTAAGAACTGGCAAACTTCCAAGTAAATAAATTTATAGACTTTTTATTTCTTCTTAAAATGCATCAAAGAAAAAATAGTTCCTATCAAGGCACCAAAAGCATTAGCTACCAAATCTCCAGCATTATTAGAGTAATCCCCAACAATAGTACTTTCAAAAATCAGTGTAGCAAAAAATTCAAGTATCTCCACAAGCGTTCCTAACCCCAAACCAACTATAAAAACCAGGGAACCAACAAAGAATAATTTAGACTCATACTTCTCTTTTAATGTAGAATGTATTATATTATAAATTATAAGCGTAACAACAAAAGTTCCAAAAACATGAACAATTTTATCATAAGGAATAAGAAAAAGACTATTTTCATACAACCGTAACCCATTCAAAAGAATATTGCCTCCTGCCAAATGCAAAAAACCTAATACCAACAACCCAAAAATCATTGGTAATTTTAGATGTATTTTTTCATTAAAAAAAAGAAAAACAACAAATCCAACCATCATGGCAACATTATAATACACATACTCATAATAGCTATTCTGTATAGAAATTATCAAAAAAAATAAAGAATAAACTAAAAAAACCAGGCTAAGAAAAATCACCCCTTTTTTCTCACCCCTCTTTTTTCTAAGACCCATTTAATAAATTATTTCCTAAACTTACTCTCAAAATATTTGTAACCCGCAAAAACAGAACTTCCAAACAACCCTAAAATTAAATCCCACATAGTGTCATCAATAGGTTCTGAAATAACTTCATATTTAACTAATTCAGCAAAATCCATTAAATAAACTCCTTGATGCAATGTGCCAAAAAACACATCAGATAAGTACTCTCCAATCTCAAACAGCCCTAAAATACCAAATACCAGCCCAACAGTCATCAATAATTTCCATTTCAAAGATATCCCTAATCGATCCAGTATGTAAAAAACTATGGCGCTGCCCATAATTGGACTAATAAAGTGGAGTATTTTATCAAATAGGATTATCCTATAATAAAGTGCAAAAGGAGTACTCCCACCAATAATAGTCCCCAAGATAAAAATAATAAAAATAAAGACATAAAACCCATCAGGAAAATTAAGTTTAAATGATCTGTCAATATACCCAAACAAAAGTAAAGCAACAACCGCAATCAAAAAAGGTATAGCAATAAATAAGTTCCTTGAAAAATATAATAATAAAAGGAATATAGAGACCAATACGATAACTACCCTCCTTTTGTTCTTAAACAGCATAAGTTTACTTATTTATCTATAAATATAAATGTTGCTACAAACAACTCTCAATCAAATCTTTGATCTCACTATAATTTTTGGCTCCCGACAACCCATCCCTTAATTTCCTCGCTCCTTTCATACCAGAAATAAAATACATACTCATTTTTTTCACTTTGCTAAATTTATACACTTTAAACCTCTTACACAAAGCAACATACTCAAAAAAACTTCTAATTCTCTCTCCATAATCAGTTTTAACAGAGTCAAGAATCTCTCTAAAAATCATTGGATTCCCAATAGCCCCTCTACCAATCATAATCCCATCACACTTCTTAAGCAATTCTTTAGCACTTTTTTCATCAAAAACATCCCCATTGCCAATCACAGGTATCTTAACACTTTTCTTTACTTTTTCAATCCAATTCCAATCAGCTTTTACTTTATACCTTGCCTCAGCAGTTCTCGCATGTATTATTAATCCATCCGCTCCAGCCTTTTCAATTTTTTTAGCATTCTCCAAAACATTAATCTTCTTTCTACCCAATCTTAATTTAACAGTTACAGGAATATCTAATCTTTTCTTCAAAAACTTAACAATCTCACAAACTTTATCAATATCATCTAACAAAGCAGCACCAAGTTTATTATTAACAATTTTAGGAACAGGACACCCGCAATTTATGTCTACCAAATCAAATTTTTTCAAATAAGGAATAACTTTCTCTAAATTATCAGTTTTATTAGTAACAATTTGCACTCCAACAGGTCTTTCTTCCTCACAATGTTTAATAATCTCAAAAGAATGTTTATTACCTCTAGCCAATCCTTCAACATTAATCATCTCAGTGAATACTAAACCAGCACCATATTTTTTACAAAGCAGTCTATAAGCAATATCAGTCACATCAGCCATCGGTGCAAGAATTAATTTATTTTTTAATTTTAGATTGCTTATTTTCATATTTCCAAATATAAATAATCAATAAAAAGATACCTATAGTATTATAGCTATCAGCCAGATTAAAACTCGGCCAAAATCCTACGTCAATAAAGTCTCTAACATACCCTAAAAATACCCTATCTATTAAATTCCCAATAACACCAGAAAATAAAAGAATACCACCGTAAAACCCAATACCTTCTAACCTTTTTCTATAAACCAAAAGAACACCAGCTACAAGAACCCCAATAACAATAAATAAAACATTAAAACCCTGAAGAATCCCAAAAGCGGCCCCACAATTAGTAGTCCCATCTATGAAGAATTTAGTTGCCTGGTCAAGAATCACCAATACAAGCGATATTAGCAGCAATTTCTTCATCAAAACCTTTAAATAGAAACTTCCATTTATAAACCTTAACAAAAATGGAAGAGGAAAAAAAGCCGGGATTCTTTGCCAGAGTCAGCGAAAAGCTGGTCGGTTCAAAATCTGTAGTAGAGAGGGAAATAGAAAAACCAGAGGATGTTATAGAAAAGAGTAAAGTCACCAGCCCCTGCGGACCAGACGGTTGTTATTTAGTCCTGGAATCAATGCAAGGCGGCGTAGAACCCCATTACTATTGGATGTTAAGGTTTCTAAGATCAACAAATGCATTCGGCCTCGGTTTTAAAGATGTCAAAAAAATAAAAGATATATACACAGCAGCAGAAGCTTCCTCAATGTGGGGCTCCCAGGAACAAAGAAAAGGCTTACAGCAAGACAAAGTATCTCAATACATGGCAACAGTAGGAAAACTAATAAAAGACACATTTCAAATCATAAGAGAACTGAGAATTCTTGATGAACGTTTAACTTTATATGACGAATACAATGCCTATGGTAAGGGAGAAAACGAAAGATCCTCTGGCGCAGTAGCATTAAAAGGAACCTGGATAGACTTAGTTGAAGGAGGAACAAAAAATCCAGCGTCTGTTTATGGTCTTGCATCTCAAGTTGGTTTTGCAACATTACCCGACTTATTTTTCATAGTCCACCCAAAAAAAATAGAAGACGTGGATAAAGAAGTAAAAAAACTAAAAAGCAGGGGGATTAACAGAAAAGTTCGTGAAGTTTTAGGAAGAAAATTAAAACAATTCATTATTTGGAAAGAAAAAACAGAAAATGAACTAAGAACAAGAAAAAATTTCGTTCTAAAATATCTAAGAATGCATTTCAATAACATCAAACTTTACACAAATTGGGTAAAACCTTACCTAAAGGCAATAAAAATGTTGCAATCTCAATCCTCTGAAGGAAATCCTGATGTCTCTGCAGCATTTGAAACCTCCCAAGTAGAATTAGAGCTTTTAGCAGTTGGAGAAAAATATGTAGAACAAACTCCAGAAGGTTTCGATGTAGAATACAAATTTAAAAAATATTTTGCATGTTTAAGATTAGTTTTTAATCATGTAGCTTTACCTCAAATGGCTTTCCAAAGAGAATACCAAAGAGGCCCAGTGCACGCAGGAAGAACAGAAATTAAAATAATCCCCTATGTTTTAACAAAAAAACAAATTGATGAGTATCAGGCAGCAGTTGACAGAAAATCCTTTGAGGACATAGAAGACCTAATCCCTTCAATAGAAGGTTCATTAAGCGCCATCGGAGATGAACTGCAAAAATATCTCGAAGAAGCAGGAGAAGTCCAAAAAAAAGAAGAAAAAAAAGATAAACAAACAGAAGGAATCTTAACACCTTTCACATCCGTATTCAGGGGTATAGGAGATATTTTTAAAAAAGAAAAATCTTCTTCTGGTGAAGAAATAGAGAAACCACGCAAAGGGGAAAAACAAGCAGCAGAAGCAATGGCAAAAATACAGGCCTTTACAATATATGATATCTACAAAAAAGCTCATGGTATGTTAGCACCTTAATATGAAAATAGATAAAATCAAAGAGCGATTAAAAGACTTAACCCCCCAACAGAAATTAAACATTCTTGAACCCCTTTTTGAAAAAGAAAAAGATAAGAAAAGCAAAAAAGAAATTCAGTTTCTAATAAAAAGAACAGAAGAAGAAAAATTAGTTCTAGAAGAAGAAATATCAAAATTAGGAAAAAAACCCAAAAAGGAAGAAAAAGAAGAACCTCTCGAAAACATAGTTGAAGAAACTCTGGAAGAAAATCCAGACTTAAAAAGGAAAACAAAAGATCTTCAAAAATTATACAGCCTAGAAGAAAAGAAACCAGATAATTTATACGCAGTAGGAGATATAAAATATCTCTCATCAAATGGGGCAAAAGAACAAGAATACAAGGCTGAACCAGAAGGTTTAAATGTGGATAGATTCCAAGAAGTACATATGAGTGAAACAAAAAAATTAGAAAAAGCAAGAAAAAAATATGAGTCCGGAGCAGCATAATGGCAGAAAGTTATTGGAACACAGATTATTGGCATTCAATGGATAGATCAAAAGGTAAAGAGGATACAATAAACATAAACCCTTCCCAAATAGGTATTTCCCATGGCATAGGTGATCCTCTACAAGGCCTAAAAGGCAATATTTTTGTTGGAGCATCTCAAGTAGAATTAGGTTTTATGGGCCAAGGAAAAGGATTTAGAGGACAACCAACAGGCTGGACTCCTGAATCAGTATCCGCACCTGAAAGAGAAGCAATAAGACAATTAGCAAAAATAAACGAAGTAAAATTATCTACTCATGCAACTCCCAATGTAGCTATTTCTGGAATAGGCGAACAAGGATTTTCAGAAGAAAAAAAAGAACAGGCTATACACGAAATAAAAAGAGCAATTGACTTCGCAGCAGACACAGCTGGTGGCGGACTAGTAGTACTACATGCACAAGAATTTCCACGGTCTATTATAGAGCATTTTAAAGAAGAAAAATTTGAACAATATCCGACAGAAGAACAAAAAGCAATTCTTCCTTTAGTTGACAGCAAAACTGGCCAGTTAATTAATCTAAGAAGAGATATCACAGTTGCAGAACCTGTTATAGATGAAAAAACAGGAGAACCCCTTAGAGATGAAGAAGGAAGAATAAGAGTTGAAACAAAAACTTTCGATGATTATGAAAAGAAATTTAAACAATTATCCGATGAAGAAAGAAAAAAATATGACAACCATATAGGAAAATATTTCTATGCACAACATGAAAAAAGAAGCATTGAGCAAGCAGAAGGACAAGCAGAATATTATGACGAAAAAGTAAGAGCTTTAGAAAAGGAGAGGAATATTAGGAGAGAAATTATAGAAAATTTTGAGAAAGTAATGTCAGAAGCAAAGAACAAGGAGGCTGCAAAATCCTTTATTATAACCAGCCTACAAGAAAGAGGTATTTTCCCACATCCAAGCAGACAGCCCGAAGATTTCGAAGAAGCATTAAAAGACCCTTTAAAATATTTCAAACAGGAATTCAAAGAAGCTGAACGCTCTTTACAAGGTTGGAGAGAAGGAGTAATCTCTGCCCGTAGGCAAGGTCACCAAATAAGAGAACAAATTGAAAGAATTAAACCTATAGAAGAATACGGAATAAAACAATCAGCAGAAGGAATAGCAAGAGCAGCAATGCACGGTTATGATATTGAAAAATCTCGCGGTTTAGAAAAGCCCATAACTCTAGTCCCAGAAAATTGGTCACCAGAAGTATATGGAAGCCATCCTCAAGAACTGAAACAATTAGTCCAAGAATCAAGAAAAGCAATGACAGAGAAACTAGTAAAAGAAAAGCACATAGAGAGAGCAAAAGCTAAACAACTCGCCCAAGAGAGAATTAAAGCGACATTCGACATTGGCCATATGAATATGTGGCGCAAGTATTTCCAAGGCACTGACCAAGAATTCAAAACATGGATGGATAACCAAGTTAAAGACCTATTAAAAAACAATATAATCGGCCATGTCCATCTTACAGATAATTTCGGTTACAATGATGAACACTTAACGCCTGGAGAAGGAACAGCTCCTATAAAGGAGTTTTTACAAAGATTAGAAACAGAAGGATATAAAGGAGAAATAATGGCTGAACCAGGAGGACAGCCAGAAGGAAAACTTTTCCAATCCATGACTGGAGCCTGGGGCCTTTCAAATTATCCCATGTACAGAGTTGATGGTATGTCAAGATCCTGGTCAGATATAGAGCACTCATATTTCGGAAGAACAGAAGGACCAAGATTTGTAGTCGGCGATTTCGCACCATCAAAAGACTGGACATTATGGTCAGAAGTCCCTTTAGAATAAGATTTAAATAAAGCAAAAATCTTCAATAAATTAAGAGGTGATTGAATGAAATTTCCCTTAAGGTGGAAAGAAAAGAAAACTGTAAAGAACTTTGTTTCCCAAGATCTAGAAGTTGCAAGAAAATTTGCTAAAATAATGTATACTGAATTTGGAACCTTTGTCTCAGCCCTAATAGTTTTTGGTTCTTCAATAAAGGATCCGTCCAAACCCCAAAGAGATATAGACATCTTAGTAATATTGGATGATGTAAAAATAAATTTCACTAGGGAATTAGTACAAACCTATAGGATAATAACTGAAAAAGCAATCGCAAGAGTAGACCCAAAAAGACTCCATATCCAATCTATGAAGTTTACAAGTTTTTGGGAATACGTTCGCTCAGGAGATCCAGTAGCAATAAACATTTTAAGGCACGGAGTTTCATTAGTAGATACAGGATTTTTCGATCCTTTACAAATTTTATTAGAACAAGGAAGAATAAGACCAAGCAAAGAATCTGTTTACACTTATCTAAGTATGTCTCCAGCATCAATGAAAAGATCAACTCAGCACATGCTTACAGCAGCAGTAGACCTATACTGGGCAGCAATCGATGCAGCACACGCAGCATTAATGTCCATAGGGGAAATTCCACCAACTCCAGACCACGTAGCAGACCTATTGCAAAGACATTTAGTAAACAACAAAGAAATAGCAAAAAAATATTCAGACACCATGAGAAAACTCTATTCAACATATAAAAAAATAACAAGATTTGAATTGCCTGAAATCTCAGGAAAAGATTATGATAAACTAAAACAAGAAACAGAAATCTTCATTAACGGAATGAAAAAATATATAGAAAAAAAGAAATAAAAAGGAAAAGAGAAATTATTATTTCTCTTTTACAATTTTTTCAAGCACAGAATTGCCAAGACCTTTTACTTTATCTTCATCAGTCATTTCAATTCCTTTCTCAGCAGCTGCTTCAACTGATGCTCCTAACATAGGTTCTAAAGATCCTAAAAGTGCATCAAAAAGAGCCTTACCGCCGATAAGCTTACTGTCATCATTGTATTTCTTAAGTGCGTCTGTTACTTTATTTTGATAAGGTAACGAAAAACCCCTTACCAAAGCGTCTTGATCAACTCCTAAAAAATCCTTATGAACCTTCAACACTTTCTGTGCGGCCTCATTCGGAGTCAAAGTTCCTGAAAGAAACTTCGGAACTTGATTATTAAGAGCACCATACGCAACTTTTATTCTATCGTATTCTCCAGCCATTTTACCTAACCTCCCTATTCTTTCTATTTATATTCTTTATTGAAATAAAATCTAATCTTGATTTGCATCTAGGACAAGCTTTGGGTTCAGTAACCCTGCCTTCCCAAATATAAGTACATTTAATACATTTCATTTTCTAATTTCCTCCATAGGAGCTACTTTTAATTCTATACCATCATAATCCCCGCTAAGTCTTCTAGCAAAATTCAATTGCTTTGCAAGAACCTGAAGATTACAAGGAACTCCTTCATCACGTATCAATTCTTTTAACTTCGCTCCCAAGCTACCTCCGGATAGAGGCACGACTTGTTCACTATTAAGTCTATAACCCTCCTTTTCAAAGTCCTCAACATATTTATCTAAAGTTATAACAAAATTCTCTGCACCAGGTTTAACAGCAATCAATCCATTACCTCTAGCATATTCATCATTATCAAGAACAAATCTTACCTGATCCAAACTTAATACTAAAACTGGACAAGATTCTCCATCATGATTAAGATTCTTTCTATTTATTGTAATAGATCCCTTCATTTTACTCTCCTTAAATCCTCTATAATCCCATCCATCATTCTAAAGGAAGTTCTTATCTCTTGATTCAAAGAACGGAATTGTTTAGTAAAATCAGTCAATTCCTTTTTTGTTACCTTTTTATTAGTTTTCTTTGCCATTTTTAATTAGGTCTCCAAGTATGTGCTCTATCACCCTGAGTCCAATCTCTAACAAAAGCCTTAATTCCAAGCCTAAGTTTTAAGTTAGCTATTTTACTAGGATGTTCACTTTCTTGTTCGTCAACTATTGAATCAACATAGTTAGTAATGTCTCCACTTTGAACTCCCATTTTTAAAAATTCACTGTAAAATTTTCTATCCCCATCACTTTCTAAAAAAACAGGATGAACAAAAGAACCATCTTTTGAAACTACTCTCAATACGTCGCCACCATCATAATGGACATTAGCAAACGTTCCTTCGTATTTTTCTTGTTTCATTTTTACCTCGTTTAATTAACATAATGAACTTTAATTCTAGGTGCATAAGGTCTATTTGCACAACGTCCAACCACGTTCTCTACAACCGGATTAGGGACACAAGTAGAAACTAACACTTTTTTACCAGTTGTATCAAGTTTAACAATAGTTCCAGCCATTTTATGGAACCTGCCCCAATCTCTAATCCCCTGTTCTAATCTTTTTGCTACCCCCCTTTCCCTTGTTAGGATAGCGGTACAATCCAAATTTAATCTTGACATTTTGATTATCCTCCTTGTAAGGTTTGATGGCTAGCCACACCAAAGTGCAACCTAAGCCATCAAGTGAATACCACTACAAAATAGTGATAATATTAGTAATAATAGCTAGTATATAAACCTTTCGTTTTTTAACTACTTAGAAAGAATAACAAATATAACCCAATTTCTAACAAAAATCATAAAAATCTCTTAATTATGAGAAGAAAAATGATGTATAGCCAATCCTAAAAGCAGGAACATTATCCCAAAAAGAATATTAAAATCAGTCTCTCCACCACCGATTATAGCTCCAGTCACACTAGCCCCAAAAGCCCCAGCAATCAAAAAAGCAGCAGATATAGCAAATATAATATAAACGGCAGCCCTTATCCAAGAATCACCTTCATCTACCACCTTCTCAAGAGCCCTGGCCGCCTTTTTGGCACCTTTTCCATGTTCCTTTATTCCCTCTTCAAGCATACTTTCAAATTTCCTAACGTCTTTCTTCTTTATTATCCCCTCAGCAACGAGTTCTCGCGCCATCTCCCCATACCTTCTATTATCCCTCACTGCCTCATAAACAGAAAGCGCAACTTCTTCAGGCCTTATACTGGGTTCTCCACCCGTCTTTTGAGCATTAACTATCCCCATACTAACAGCTCTTGAAAGAACTCGTTCAGGCATACCATGTTCATGCAAATAGCCTATCTCTTCGCGCAGATTGGTTTTTTGAGCAAGAAGAGTTTCTACAGCTTCTGCCCCCACATCCATCCCACTTCTTTGAAGGATTTTACTAACATCTTCACTTAAGTCACTAAGATATTTATCATCTACTTTAGAAGCATACTCTCTTTTTTTCATAATTATAATCAAAATATTTTCATTTATATAGTTTTCTCAAAATATCAGGTTCTGTAAACTACTCAATTAAACCTACTTAATAATAATCAAACTATTTATTAATTAAGATTGACTCCCCAAAGAACCCTATTATCAAAAAACGTATCTAAAAGGTTCCATAGAACCTTAATTAACGATCTAACCATTAATTAATTTAACATAGCTAAATATCAAAAGGTTTATCTTTTTTTAAAACATATAAAAACACATGCAAAAACCCACTCTCCTCAAATATTGGGAAAAAAATAAGTTAATCACAGACAAAGAAGTCCTAAAAGCTTTCAAAAAAGTAAAAAGAGAAGATTTTGTTTTAAAACAATACAAAAATCAAGCTTATGAAGACATACCTTTACCAATAGGTTTCAATGCAACAATATCCCAGCCAACAACAGTAATGATAATGACCCAAGCACTACAAGTAAAAAAAGGAAATAAAATTTTAGAAATTGGTACAGGCTCAGGTTATCAATCAGCTTTATTATCAATCCTAGTAGGACCAAAAGGAAAAGTAATAACAACAGAAATAGTCCCAGAACTAACAGAGTTTTCAAAACAAAACCTAGAACAATACAAAAACATAGAAGTAGTTCAAACAGACGGTTCAAAAGGTTATGAAAAAGAAAAATCTTATGACAGAATTATCTACACAGCAGCAGTTCCAAAAGTAGAAAACTTCATTTTAGAACAATTAAAAGATCCAGGAATTTACTTAGCTCCAATAGGAGACGAGTACTCTCAGGAATTAATTAAAGTAACAAAAAAAGATCTAAAAATAGAAAAAGAATCCTTAGGCTATTTCCAATTTGTTCCATTAAAAGGAAAATTCGGATTTAAATAGCTTTTTTGCAACTCTTCCAATAAAAATCATACCACATTTTTTTTAGTTCTCTAGACGATTTATGAACATACTTCCTCAAATAATCACAAAACCCATAAAAATTTCTCCGACGTTTAAAAGTTTCATGCATTAAAAGACCAAATCCTTCACTAGCCCTATAAACTTCAGCCCGTTTTTCTCTTAAACCAATAACAACTCTAGAACGGTTTAATGGAAAGCGAGTTGCATCACCCTTAGACTGCCCAGCATCTTCCTCACCACCACTAAAAACCTCTAGCCACTCAAGAGGCTCATCTTTTGCTCTCCAACCACAATACAAACAAAGAGCATTAGCAACAGTTACCACATCAACAGTCTCCAAAACTCTTTTTTCTAATCCAGAAAGATCTATTATCCTAGGCTCAATTTTTTGGCGCATACTAAAGAAAGGGATGACACATATAAAAGCCTTTATTAAGCCCGTTATATATTTTATAACCTGGAAGAATAGCTTTATAAATAAAATCTTAACTATTCTAGAATATGTTTGGAGGTAAAAAATAAGTGATTAAAAATATCGAAAAAGGACAGTCTGAAATCAATATTGGGATGGTTGGCCATGTCGATCATGGAAAAACCAGTTTATTAAAAGCCATTTCAGGCATCTGGGCAGATACGCATTCAGAAGAAATCAAAAGAGGCATAACAATAAGATTAGGTTATGCTGACGCTATTTTCTACAAAGATAAGGATCAATACACTGCAAAGAAAACAAAAACATCCAAACCTCTAAGAAAAGTTTCTTTTGTAGACGCTCCAGGTCATGAATCCCTAATGGCAACCATGCTTTCAGGATCAGCAATAATGGATGGAGCTTTATTATTAATAGCCGCAAATGAATCATGTCCACAACCACAAACAAAAGAACATATAATGGCATTAGAAATAACCGGTGTAAAAAACATAATCGTAGTTCAAAATAAAATTGACCTAGTAACAGAAAAAGAAGCCTTAGAAAACTACAAACAAATAAAAGAATTCATTAAAGGAAGCATAGCAGAAAAAGCCCCAATAATTCCAGTATCCGCACAGCATAATGTAAATATTGATATTTTAATAGAAACAATAGAAAAAATCATACCAACACCAAAAAGAGATACTAAAAAAGACCCTTTAATGTTTATTGCAAGAAGCTTTGATGTAAACAAACCTGGAACTGAAATTGAAAAATTAGTTGGAGGCATCTTAGGCGGAGCATTAAAACAAGGAAAACTAAAAATTAACCAAGAGATTGAAATAAAACCAGGAATCAAAGTAGAAAAACAAGGAAAAGTATTTTATGAACCACTCAAAACAAAAATCATCGGTTTAAAAACAGGTGCTGCAAGTTTAAATGAAGTTTATCCTGGAGGCTCAATCGGACTTCTAACAAGCTTAGATCCTAGTTTAGTAAAATCAGATTCCTTGTCAGGAGATATAGTAGGCCTCCCAGAAAAACTCCCGCCAGTATATTATGACCTAAACATAAAACCCCATCTTTTAGAAAGAGTTGTGGGAACAAAAGAAGAACTAAAAGTTGAAGCTCTAAAATTAAATGAAAGTTTATTATTAAATGTGAACTCCTCCCCAACAGTAGGTATAGTAGACGAAGTAAAAAAAGATAAGGTCCATGTTAGGTTAAAACTTCCAGTTTGCGCTTCAAAAGAAGACAGAATTACAATCTCAAGAATTCTCGGTGGAAGATTTAGATTGATTGGATATGCCGAGATAATTTAATTTCTTAACAAAAGATTTATATATCCCAAAAAATCTCAACGAAAATTCACAAGGGGAAGGACAGTTTACAAATTGGCAAATGATGATCTTTCAAAGATAGTGGATACTACCGCTTCAGAACTAATGAAAAGATTCGAACATAACCTTCCAAAAGGCGCAATAATAATGGGCACAGACCACACAAAGAGAGGTGATTTGGAATTGCCTAGAAGAATTGTTGTGGAATATGAGGGTTTGGCAAAGTTACCTAAAACAAAATTAAATGGTTTGTATAGGAGAGAGTAAAATCATTCAACGCTCTTAACAACCTTGCTAACATGAGCTACTCTATCACCCTCTCTTAACCTAATAACTCTGACGCCCTGGGTATTCCTGCCAATCCTAGAAATACCTTTAACTTCCATCCTAATTATCTGCCCTTTATCACTAACACACATTGCCTCATCAGAATCTCTAACAGCCTTAATACCAACAACTCTACCAGTTTTCTCAGTAATTTTAATATTCCTAACTCCTTTTCCACCTCTGCTAATTAATCTATATTCATCCATCTTAGTTCTCTTACCATAACCATTCTCAGTAACAGTTAACAAATCACTATCATCTAAAGCAACTTCCATTCCAACAACCCTATCACTAATTAGTTTAATACCCCTGACACCAGCAGCAGTTCTTCCCATCTCACGAACATCTCCTTCTCTAAATCTAACAGCTCTTCCATTTCTGCTACCTACTATAAACCTCATTCCACCACTACACAACTTAACAGCAACAACCTCGTCACCTTCACGCAATTTAATAGCCAATATTCCACCTCTCCTAGGATTGTCAAACTCACTTAAACTAGTTTTTTTCACAATTCCCTTTTTAGTTCCAAACATTAAATTCAAATTTTCATCAAAGGATTTAATAGACAAAACAGCACTTAAACTCTCATCTTTACCCAGTCTTAATAAATTCACTAAATTTGTTCCTCTAGCATATCTCCCAGCTTCAGGAATTAAATAAGCTTTTAACCAATGAACTTTTCCTTTATTAGTAAAAAACAACAAATTACTTAAATTACTTGTAACAAATACTTGGTCAATAACATCTTCTTCTTTTACAGTCGCAGTTCTTACTCCAGTTCCACCTCTAAGCTGACTTCTGTACATATCCAAGGGAACCTGCTTAACATAACCAGACTGTGTAACAATCACAACCACGTCTTCTTCATTAATCAAATCCTCGTCCATAATCACCTCTTCATTAGCTTCACTAATCTCAGTCTTTCTCTCATCACCATACGTTTCCATAACTTCTTTTGTATCTTGTTTAATAATCCCATAGACTTTATTCTCGTCAGCCAAAATACTTTTTAACTCCTCAATCAATTTCAATAAAGAGTTATATTCTTCTTCTATTTTTTTAGTCTCTAAGGAAGTTAATTTTTGCAATCTCATTTCCAATATTGCATTTGCCTGTATTTCACTCAGCTTAAAATTCTCAATCAAAAACAATCTTGCTTTCTCAACATTTTCGCTTTCTTTTATGCCTTTAACAACAGGGTCTATATCCGTTAATGCAATCCTTAAACCTTCTAAAACATGCGATCTTTTTTCAGATTTATCCAAATCAAACTTAGTTCTTCTTGTAACAACATCAAATCTATGTTTAACAAACTCTCCAACCATATCTTTCAAATTCAAAACTCTAGGTTCTTGATTAACCAAAGAAAGCATATTGGCCCCAAAGGTAGTTTGTAAATTACTTAACTTATACAACTGATTCAATATAACTTCAGCATTCGCACCCCTTTTCAATTCAATAACTATCCTCATTCCTTTTCTATCACTTTCATCCCTTATATCATGGACACCATCCACCCTTTTGTCTCTAACAAGATCAGCAATACTTTCAATTAGCAAACCTTTATTCACCATATAAGGAATCTCATTAACAATTATCTTAGAGTCTTCAATCTTAGTTTTAGCTCTTACAACCAACCTTCCTTTACCATGCATATAAGCACTCCTAATCCCACTCTCGCCTAAAATAATGCCGCCAGTAGGAAAATCAGGACCCCTAACAAACTTCATTAAATCCATAACAGAACACTCTTTATCATCTACAAAATGAATAATAGCTTCACAAACCTCTTTAATATTGTGCGGAGGAACATTTGTAGCCATTCCAACAGCAATACCAGAACTTCCATTTATTAACAAATTAGGAATTCTTGATGGCAACACAACAGGCTCTTTAACACTCCCATCAAAATTATCAACCAAATCAACAGTATCTTTTTCTATATCAACCAAAACCTCTTCAGCGATTTTTTTCAATCTCGATTCAGTATATCTATATGCGGCAGCTCTATCTCCATCAATATTTCCAAAATTTCCATGTCCATCAATTAATGGATATCTTAAATTCCAATCCTGAGCCATTCTAACCAAGGCATCATAAACAGAAGAATCTCCATGAGGATGATATCTCTTCAAAACTTCTCCAACAACACCAGCACATTTAGAATATTTTTTATTACTCAATAAACCCTCTTTCAACATAGCATACAAAATTCTTCTATGTACAGGTTTCAACCCATCCCTAACATCAGGCAGGGCTCTGCTAATTATAACACTCATAGCGTAATCCATATACGCCTGCTTCATTTCCTCTTCAATCAGTTTTTCTTGTATTTCTTCTGGCATTTTTAATCATCCGCTCTTGGCCCACCATACCTTCCAAGAACCAATTCGGGAGGAAGCGTTCCCTTCGTTAGATATTTTAATTTTGTAGTCCTAACATGCATCCTATCTCTCTTACCCAGAGGAGGCAAAGGATCATATCTACATGTAACAGCGCCCTGTTTATCATCTACCCATACAACAAACCCTACATAGCCAAAACCCTTTACAGGTACTTCGTCCCCAGCCTTTCCTTCCCTATCAAATTCAGGAAGAGGTATCGATTCCCTAGGACCAATCTTATGGTCTCTCATGAATTTTAGTATTTCCTGCTCCAACGCCAATTTTTTTTGGAATCTCATTTTAAATATCCAAATTCCTCACTTCTTTAGCATACTTAGAGATAAATTCTTTTCTTGGCTCAACTAATTCTCCCATCAAAACAGAAAATATTTCATCAGCTTTAACAGCATCTTCTATTGTTACTTGTTTTAATTTCCTACTCTCAGGATCCATTGTAGTATCAAATAATTGATGGGGATTCATCTCACCAAGTCCTTTATATCTTTGCAAACTAGCACCATCCTTCCCAATTTCACCAAGTAATTTTTCCAATTCTTCTGCACTATAAACATAATATGTTTTTCTATTTTTAACAACCTTATACAAAGGAGGCATTGCAACATACAAATACCTCTGCTCAATCAACTGTTTCATATATCTATAAAAAAATGTTAATAACAAAGTTGAAATATGCGCACCATCCACATCAGCATCTGCCATAATTATTATTTTATGATATCTAACCTTAGAAACATCAAAATCATCTCCCATACCACTACCTATAGCACTAATCAATGTTGAAATCTCTCTATTAGAAAAAATCTTATCTAATCTAGCTTTCTCAACATTCAAAACTTTCCCCCTTAATGGCAAAATAGCTTGTGTTTCCCGCATCCTTCCTGATTTACACGAGTTATGTACAAAAACACCAGAGGCCAAAGCAAAATTGTGAGTGTTTGAAACCTCTATATCATAAACATCCATTCTTTTATTAAGTTTTATTAGACTCTTTATCTTGTGGTTGTAATTAACAATAGCTTCCCCCATTTTTTCCTCATAACCACTAATAGTAATCCTTCCTCCTTTTTTGGAAATCTTTCTATTTAATGGCATCAAAGAGTCTATTCCCGTCAACTCACTAGCACTCGCATAACTTCCATCCCTTAACATAAATTCGTGATAAGGAGTACATACAATTTCTTCATCATTATCCAAGATTATCTTCACAACCTCTACATTTCTTTTAGTAATTCTAGGATTTTTTATTTCTTCAATTCCAACACTCCCATCCTCTAAAATAGTGTAACAATAATTTTTCTTACCTTGTTTATCTTCCTCAACTAATTGTTTAAAACTAATATTCCTCCCATCCGCTAAAGCTATTTCGGTATCACCGGAAAAACATCCCCCCGCCGAATCTCCTTCCACAATAAACAATTCGCTTTTAGCAGGGTCTTTTTCTTGACAATCAGCTAATTTCCCAGGTAACCCGCCAGAAGCTAAAACACTTTTTCTCCTAGTTAATTCTCTAGCTTTTCTAGCAGCATCCCTAGAATTTGAAGCAGCAATACTTTTCCCAATAATAGTCCTGGCAACAGTTGGATTCTCTTCAAAATACTCAGTTAATTTTTCAAAAATAGCTCTATCAACCAATCCTTTAACATTACTATTACCTAATTTTGTTTTAGTCTGCCCCTCAAATTGAGGATTATTTAACTTAACTGAAATCACAGTAGTCAAACCCTCACGAACATCTTCTCCCATTATTCCCGTATCTTTCATTTTGTGCTTCTTAATATAACTATTAACAGCCCGAGTCAGAGCAGTCATAAAACCAGAGTAATGTGTTCCACCTTCAGTAGTATTTATATTATTTGCAAAACTATGAATGTTTTCACGATAACCATCATTATATTGGATTGCAATTTCAACATCCAAACCATCAACTTTCTTTTCAAAATAAATAATATCGCTAACAGCATTTTTATTTTTGTTCAAATATTCAACAAAGCTTACAATTCCACCCTCATAATAAAATTCTTTTTCAGTTTCATTTCTTTCATCCTTAATTTTAATTCTTACTCCTTTATTCAAAAAAGCTAACTCTCTCAATCTTTGTGCAATAGTATCAAAATGAAAATTTGTATCTTGAAAAATAGAATCATTCGGCAAAAAAGTTATTTTTGTTCCAGTGCTTTCAACTTTTCCAACTGCAATTACAGGACTTTGCGGAACACCATTTTCATATCTTTGTTTGTAAATTGTACTGTCTCTTTTCACCTCAACTTCCAACCATTTAGATAAAGCATTTGTAACAGAAATACCAACACCATGTAATCCTCCAGAAACTTTATACGTTTTGTGATCAAATTTTCCACCCGCATGCAAGGTAGTCATAACAACTTCTACACCAGATATTTTTTCTTCTGGATGTTCATCAATTGGTATCCCTCTACCATCATCTTCCACAGTTAAAGTTCCATCTTTGTGAATTGTTAAAGAAATATTTTTACAAAACCCAACTGCGGCCTCGTCCACCGAATTATCGACAGCTTCATAAACAATATGATGCAAACCTCTTACTCCCGTGTCACCTATGTACATACTTGGGCGTTTTTTAACTGCTTCCAAACCCTTCAAAACTTGAATACTTTTTGCATCGTATTTGCTGCTTTTTTCTTCAACTTTATTTTGAGTCATCTTACTAAATTTCATTTATTTTCTTTATCAAAATCCCCCATAAAAATCGTAATTTCTTACTAAAAAAAACATTCCAAACTTTAAAAACCTTTCTGCTCCTGAAACCTCAAAATTTAGCCTCTAGACGCCTTCTACTATCAAAATTTTTTTCAGAAAAGTAGCCTTAAAATACCCAATTTAAGTTAAAATACCAGCACTACAAGAACAAAGAATTATTCATTGTATATTGATTCGATTGCATCTATTCTAAATTTACTAGTTCCACTGTAACTGTCGTCCCATATCCCTATCGTAACTCCAGGTGTCTCAGAGGGCCCAAGAATAACATTGCCCATATCAAGACTTAACCTCCCCCCATTTCTATTAAGATTGTCTATTTCAAATATATGTGACCCTCCAGTTATAATCCTTTCAAGAATCGATCGTTCTGTTCTGAAATGTACTGAAATATGAAAGCCCCTTTCAGCTTCAACAGAGCCGTAGTGTATAAGAATATCATCTCCTGGTCCATTTTTTGGGGTATTATCAGTAAAAAGATAGGTCATAACCAATACATTAAAGCCTGGGGCTTCAAGAACTGCATACGTACCATCTGGAGCACCCAATCCCGAGGACTGATTTGAGGCCTGGCGAAAATAACCAAGTTCATCAACATAAGGATCTCCACTTGATGAAGGACCATCACCCCCACCATCTGGCACATCACCTTCTTTCCAAACACATAATGACTTTATTGCAACGTCCGCTTCTCTAGAAACAGATCCAAAATTTTCAGGTATTGCTGTAATGCCATAAAGTGTCCCATCAACAATTACATCAATAGCTTTGAATCTAAAAAAGTCATCTCTCCACTCCGAAAGAACTCCTATCTGTCCAGAAGAAAGAACAAATGGCTCTCTCCTATAGATTTCAATAGCATCTCTTAATTCTCGATCAATTAAATCTTCAATATTTGAAAAACGCGTAGGCAACGCATTATGTTGTATTTCTTGTCTATTAGTTGAAAAGTCATCAGGTCTCCATAGATTAGTACCAGATGATGAAATATGGTCCCACCCTGTCGGCGGATTCCATCCATAAGAATTATTTTGATCTTTCCATCTAACGTCACACCCCTCAGAACCACCATCATAAAGTTCACAGGGCAGTATTTCATCAAGTCCCTGAATCATCCAATCGGCAGCCCGCGCAATATCAATTAACCCAGTTGAATTCAAAACATAAATGTCTAGCAAGAAGGATAAGGATCGAAGAGGATTCTCTTCATACAATTCCCGTGCTACTTCAACAGCATGATCATTACCATATTGCAATTCTCTATTGAACTCATGATATACTTCTCTTGCCAAAAGACAATCTTCTTCAGAAATTGAATTATCCGGCCTAGGTCTCTTGCCATCCCAGTCTATAATAGGATCATCATCTGTAACTTCTCCTATAGCTTCTTCAATAATATTTTCAATAGTCTCTATAGTATCTCCATTATCTTCAGTCTCAAACCTAGCAGAAGGAGGACAACCACTAATATTCCAACTTGCAGCAATAGAAGCAACACCAATAGCACAGCCCCTACCCAATCTCGTATTTAACAAGCTCTTTAACATCTCACCCTATATAAGAGAACAATATTAATAAACCTTCCCCTCATGAATATACCAATGAAAACAGTCATATTAGACACAGATTTCATATTAAATTCAATAAAAAATCATATTGACATAGAAACCTCAATAAAAGAACTTTGCCCATACAAACTAAAAATATCAATATTCGACAAAACCCTAAAAGAACTAGAAAATAAACCCTTAGAAAACATAGCAAATAAAATCATCTCTAAATTCCACATAATAAAAACAAACAGCAATAAAATAGTGGACGACCTTATTTTAGACTACGTAAAAACAAACAAAAACTCCCTTATAGCCACCCAAGATAAGAAACTAAAGGAAAAGCTTAAAAAGGGAAAAATAGCAATCATTACCATAAGGCAACAAAAGCATATCATCTTTGTCTGAGGGATAAACAATGTTTTATGAAATAGAAGTTCGCAGTCATGTTCGTGTTTCTCCAAGCGATTTCACAGAAGATACAAAAAAGGCTGTTCTAAAAAGAGTAAACGAACAATTCTCAAATTTCATATCTAAAAATCTAGGCATAGTTGTAGGAGTAACTGAAATCCTCTCAATAGGAGACGGAGTGATTATCCCAGGAGACGGAGCAGCATATTATAACACTAATTACACAATATTGGCATTTAAACCAGAAATGCAAGAAGTCATCCAAGGAAATATAACAGAAATAGCAGATTTCGGAGCCTTTATTAATTTAGGACCGCTCGATGGAATGATCCATATATCCCAAACAATGGATGATTATGTAAGTTTCAGCAAAGCAGGAGTATTAACAGGGAAAGAAACAAAAAGAGTTTTAAAGGCTGGAGATAAATGCCGGGCAAGAATAGTAGCAGTTTCATATAAAGATCCTCAAAATCCAAAAATAGGACTTACTATGCGCCAAGCATGGCTAGGCAATAATTTATGGATTGAAGAAGAACTAAAAAAACAAAAACAAGCAGCAAAAAAAGAAAAAAAGACTGAAAAGAAAAAATGAGCAAAAAAGTATGTAAAAAATGTAGATTGTTTGTAGAAGGCAAAGAATGCCCTATCTGTAAGGGGACAGCCTTTAGTGAAAATTGGAAAGGAAGATTAATTATATTAGATCCTACAAAATCAGAAATAGCACAAAAAGTAGGCTTAAGTGCAAAAGGAGAATATTCAATTAAAGTGAGGTAATTGGAAAATGGCTATACTCAATGAATCCGGCGGTAGAAACGTCCCGTGTCCAGACCATATCCCGCCGAAACATATGACTCCTAATCAAAAAAGGCACCAAATCGCAAGAGACAAAACTGTAAAGGAACTAGTAGTTGGACTTGAAAGATTAGCAGAATGTATTGATATCCAAAATCTAAACCTTTCACGCAGACCAAAAACCCGTTTGATGCAGGTATTTAAAAGAGATCCGAGAGGTTGGCATGCTTTAGCAATAGAACTTTTAGAGTATGTAGCAACAACCTTTGGTATCAATAGAGGAACCATTTCTTCTGAACGTTATGCTAATTTAACATTAAGACAAGCAGCAAATCTTATCCTTGAACAACAAGGTCGAGCAAATTTAAGAGTCTATTAAGATGCAAATAAAAAAACTACAAGAAATAGATAGCAACCTTCTGAGCAGAAAAGAATTAGATTTAGAAGCAACGTATGATAAAGCAACTCCAAGCAAAGTAGAATTAAAGAAACAAATTGCTTCAGCACTAAAAGTAAAAGAAGAATTAATAGCAATAAAAAAAATACACCAAATTTTCGGAACAAAAAAAGCTAAAATAAAAGCGTATTTATACAAAGATGAAAAATTAATGAAAAAATTAGAAGCAAAAAAAGAAAAAAAGAAAAAAGAAGAAAAAAAGG
>Ga0180007_10002549_pt1 | contig 21545 bp, 22 predicted proteins | sample MM_PC_MetaG_FD_121122 | JGI IMG/M metagenome (GOLD analysis project Ga0180007, IMG submission 121122) | Groundwater microbial communities from the Aspo Hard Rock Laboratory (HRL) deep subsurface site, Sweden - MM_PC_MetaG | ecosystem: Environmental > Aquatic > Deep subsurface > Groundwater... | reverse complement strand
TGTTTGTTAGGTTTAATGAAGAATTTGGGGAAGACCAAGCTGTGGGAGAAGTGGTTCATAATGCTAGCTGGTATCGCTTAGGTTCTTCTGAAAAGAGGGCTATGATATCTGCAAAGAAGTTTAAACTTTTGAACTATTCCTATTACGCAGATTATCGTGACTTGAAGAGTCAAGAAAACTTCAATCTGCCAGACAGGGCGGATTTTGGTTTTTCCCTAATGTTTGATAACGGAGACGGCATTGTTGCAGAGAACACCATCCCTGCGGACTTTGAAGTATTTTCGGACAGCAAAAGGGTGGAAGTTTTAAGGGAAGATGGTTCAACTGTTTTTGCAGATCTTGTGGTGAAAGTATGGTAAACAAGCGCGGTTTTATGAGGGTGGTAGAATCGACGATTGCGGTGATTTTAATTTTGGGGGCGTTGGTTTTTTTGTCTTCACATAGAGAAGCTCCAAAGAGCAGGGACCTTGGAACAGTTATTCCGCCATTGCTTGACGAAATTGCAAGAAACCTTACCTTTAGAGAAGATGTTGCAAACTCCTTAGATGAAGAGATTATTGAAGAAGATGTTAAAGAGGTTTTAAAAGAAAGGCTAAATGCTCCGACATTAAACCTCTCTGTTGAACTTTGTAATGCCACAGAGATGTGCTTTCTTGAGCCGTATCCGGACACTGACGGAGATATTTTTTCTTCTGAGAGGGTTATCAGCGGAAGTATCAAGAATAGTACGACCGAGACGAAAAGATTAAAAGTTTTCTTGTGGCGGAATGCCCTTTAGAGCCCAATAAGTTTTATAAAGTCCTTTTGATTAAAAAAAGAATGAAGAGGTTGTACTTTGCACTACTGATTTTGCTATTTTTTGTGCTTAGTTTTAGTGGGCATGTGAGGGCAGAGGATTGGTGGCAATGCAGCAATGGGCTGGGTGATGGACAGGAGATGTTTGCTATCAGCGGAGTTACAAATGCCCATGCGGAAGCTTGGAATGAGAATCAGTATGGAACCAATGCAGAGAATGGTGTTGAGATTTGTTTTTATAGATACTTTAGAGGATTGTATGATGATACCTCCTCGGACCCTCACGTTGGAACAGGCATGAATACAATACTTCGTCTTTCTGGAACAACGAACGCACATGTGGAGAATATAACTTTTACTACGCCGGGGTATGTGAATATTTCTTACGGAAATCTTGATTGTTTTGTGGCGGATAAGACGCAGGATTGTGATGATGCGGCTGGGGGAGATATCACTTACTGTTTGATTGGTTCTCTTTATGGAGCTACAAATACCCATTTCTCTTTGGAAGATGATGATGAAAGATATGCTCTTTGTTGCAAGGCCCCGGGATACGGCTGTTGGTGCGACTATGATAATATCTGTGAAGACGGAGAAACTCCTGCTAACTGCCCGGATTGTGCTACTACTTGTGGGGACGGAGTTATTGAAGGAATGGAGCAGTGCGATTGCGGAGATCCTACTCAGTGGAATCCTCTAAATCCTTTGGCTCATTGGAACTGTGGTGATGGGGCGGGTGGTGAATTGAATGGGGCTATGTGCATAGACATCCCTGGATACTTTGGGGGTGATTTGGGCTGCTATCCTCCGGGGAGCACTGAGGGCAATGGGGAATGCTGGTTTAATACGACAGATTGTGATGAAGCGCAATGTGCAGACGGGTCAGATAACGACAACGATGGGGCTGCCGATGCTTTGGACTTCAGCTGTTGGGACAACGAAGGGCATTATAATGCTTCGGATAATGATGAGACTAATCTAAGGCCTGAGTGTAACGACAATATTGACAACGATGGAGATGAACTCAACAATTATTCTGCAACTCCGGGAGAAGGAGACAGCGGATGCATTGATTTACAAGATAATTTAGAAGCGAATTGCGGAGATCTTCATAGAAATGATCCTGAGGAGTGTGACGGGGCTGATTGGCTTTATGCGAATTGTAAAGAAGCGGGTTATAAAAGTGGCACATTGACTTGTAATACTGGAACTTGTCTGCTCAATAGAGATGATTGTGTGGGCTTTCAGGGATTTTGTATAGACAATGAGCCGTTCTTTTATTGGGAGGGGGAGATTATGGTTTCTCCAACGAGCTGTCAAGATTATAATTTAGTTTACCCTGGAGAACAAAACGCTAGTTTAAGGAGAGAGTTGTGCATAAATAGCTGTGTTGAGGGCGCTAATGACGCGGCAAATAATGGGGCCGGTGGGTTGCCGCTGTTAGAAGGGGGCTGCGCTTGGGATGATAGCCCTAGTGCGGCAGATGGAGGAGAATGCTACTTTAATTATACTACGGTGGACCACGGAGATACGCCCTGCCGATTAGATTATACTGTTTTGAAAGAGTGCACGCCAGATAATCCGTTTAGAACTGTCGAAGTGAGGGGGGATTCTTCTCCCAGAGACCAACCTTGGCGAAGTTCTTGTGCTTGCTTTAGTCCTACTTGTACAAAAGAAATTCGATGTCCGCGAGTGCTGCAGTTGCCATTTATTGGCAATTTTGGTTTGGCGCTTGTCGTTGTTATCATTACCGCTGTTTATATTTACCTAAATAGAAAAAAATGAGACGACTTGGATTTTGCATTGTTGGAATTTTTTTGCTGTTAGAGGTAGTGACTGCTGCAAGTTTTACAATTCATCAGAACTCTTCTTCAATTGAGCAGAACTATCTTGAGGGGGACGTGATTAGGGGCGTTCTTAATATGAGCTTTGCTGGGCAGTTGAACCAGGATTTTACTTATAATTTGGGAAGCAGCAAAAGTAGATTGTTAGATGTGCTTAAACTAATGAACTACACTGCGGGAAGGGATTTTACCTGCGATCCTTTAAGTTGCAACAGCACATACAATGCGTATGACCCTGAGCAAAGTAAAGAAATTCTTCTTGGAGATGACGCGGACTATTATGGGTTTAGGATAAAAAATAATAACCCATTGGAGCTCGTGTCAAAATTGAAGTTTACTTTGGATGTAAATGCGGATATGGACTGCGTGAGCCAGGTTTATGTCGACCTTTTCAACGATGGGACTATTGACTTTTTTAATACAAAACCGTACACGAATGTGACTAATAGCCGATGTTATGAGTATGAATATGAATCTGGGCCGGGATATAGAAGTGGCTGTTTCAATAGAGAAGAGGCTGAGAATTATGTTTTCTTAGAAGGAGAACCTGATGTCTATTGTGAACTCATGGAGAACATTCCGCCCTCTGGGGCATATGAGGTCGGGGGTAATTTCAGAATATATAAGGGCGGGGGAGACATCGGATTTTATCTTGCTCCGGTGGAAGGTGAATGTGACTGGATTGCAGGAGGGGGTTTTGGGAATATTCCCGGCCCGCTTCCTCCTGCGGAGTATCTAGATAACTTCCTTCTTGAAACGAATATAACTTACCCTACTTTTGAACCCTTTGATGCTTTTCTTTGTGTTTATACTTCAGTGCAGTATGCTGGAGATTATATTTCACTGTTGTCGGAGGATGATGGTGAGAATTGTGGAATGCCTTCGGTTGGACCGCCTTGCTTTTTGCCTTCGTATGACTATACGGAGGATTATGACTTGTTCATAAAACCTCTTGGGTACGATGTGATTACCTCAGTAGTGTTTGACGCAGATACTTACGACTCTTTCAGAAATAGAGATCTTGCTAAAGATCTTACGAATTATTTGAATGTTACTTACGGATTGAACTGCTCTGGCGAGACTGGATGTATTATTCCGGTTGCTGTTTGGGGCAAACCGCCTTATGAGGGTTTTGATCAGAAAATTAAATCAGTGGACTTGAAATATAAACCCAAGGGGAGCGGGACTCTTCTAGAAGACAAGGTTTATGACTTGACTGAGAGGCCTGCTAAAATAAGTTCAAATTATCTTAAGATTTTAGCTGAAAAATTGGAGTTTGCTGTGCCGGACAGCAATGGAAAACGTACTTTCACTTTGTCTCTTGGCGGGCAGGAAGTAATTGAAAAGGATATAGATGTAGAAATAGGATTCTCCTTTAATATGATTCCTCGGCTGGCCCTTGTGGAGAGAGAGACCTTGTTTACAATCAGGAGCAATGCGTCTATCGCTGAAACAATCTGGGATTTTGATGATGGAACTGCAATTGAAAGAGTTACTGGCGCAAGTGTTAAGCACGCCTATGCTCAACCCGGAGAATATGGTATAAAAGTAACTGCAATAAAAAAGCAAACTGGAACAGGAACTCCGCAAAATTCGACGAAAAGATTTAAGGTGCTTGTTGGAAACGCCCGTGATTCTGTAGATCTCACGTTGAAAGACCTAGAACAAAAGATAAGCAATCTTGAATTGGACCTGACAGGATATCCGCCGTGGGTCGCCACAGTTCTTTCTTCAACAATCGGCCTTGATATAAAGAAGGCGCTTGTTCAAACAAAACGGCAGGAATTTAAAACTCTTACAAATCAGACGGATGACAGTGTTTACATTGCAATGATTAACGCTCTTCTGGACATAGACCTGCCATATCAGATTTATACCAGCGAGAGTTTTACGCTTCCGGGCGATTTTGGCTATGACTATGCAGATATGTCTCACTTGCAAGAAATTTCGCAGACATCTATTCAGGAGGTGGATGAATTGAAAGCACGGGTTTTTGATTTTATGAATCGTTACTACAACGTGGATATCAGCGCTGACACGGTGACTGCTCTTAGAGACTTTAATGAGGAAGTAAATGTTCTGAAGAAATACAAAATTACATTCCCGGAGATAGAAGACTCTGGGAAGAGTCCTGTCTATTTAATAATTAGTCAGCCGAAATCGTCTATGTATTTTTCATCCAACAACGAATCTTTTGTGAGCACGGGCCTTGGCGGGGGAACTTATTTAGACATGAGTGCAGAGCAGGTTTCGTCTGTGGAGTTTGCAATTACCGGGCCGTCTGCTCCGGAAATTGATGGGCTGGGAGTTTATATCAGCCCTTCTGCGGCCAGTTTTGGAATTAGTAACAACACGGTGATTAAAGAATGTTGGCTTGGAGGAGATATCTGTGATTATGCTGCGTGGAGTTACTTCTGGAGCTGGACTGGGCTTGGAATTTTACTTGCTGTATTCTTAATTGTCTATTTGCTTCTCCAGACGTGGTATAAGCGGCATTATGAAAAATATTTATTCCCGAATCCGAATGACCTTTATAATTTATTGAACTTTATTTATAACTCTCGTAGGAATAATTTAAGAGACGTCGATGTGAGGAAGAGTTTAAAACAAAGGGGATGGAACGGCGAGCAGATAACTTATGCGTTTAGAAAGCTTGAAGGCAAGAGAACCGGGATGTGGGAAATCCCATTATTCAAGTTTGCTGAAAACCGAAAAGTTAGAAAAGAGCTTCAGCAAAGACAGGGTGGAAGGCCTTTGGACACAAGATTTATTAAACGACCTAATCTATAGATACCATGTTTAAGATACTCAAGAGATTCTCTGCAAGGGTGTTTGGAGGATTGTTCAAGAAAAGAGAAAACTTCAAAATAGGGTTTTATGGGCCTCCAAATGCGGGTAAAACTTCTTTGGCCAACCGCATCTGCAAGGACTGGACTGGCGAGGAAATAGGGGTCGTGAGCGGAGTTCCGCATGAAACGAGAAATGTTCAAATAAAAGAAAAGGTCGAAATTGACTACAAAGGAAAGACTTTGATGTTTAAACTTGTTGACACTCCTGGAATTGCCACTAAGATAGACTATGAACATTTCCTGAAGTTTGGGCTCAAAAAAAAGACAGCAAAAAAGAGGGCCAAGGAAGCGACACAGGGAATTATCGAAGCGATTAAGTGGCTTGACGATGTGGACGCGGTGATTGTTGTTTTGGATGCATCGGAAAATCCTTATTCGCAGGTCAATATAACAATTATAGGAAATCTTGTTGCAAGAAAAATTCCGGTTTTGGTGGTGGCTAATAAGACTGACTTGAAGAAAGCAAATGTAAAAAAGGTTGAAAGCGCTTTCCCGGAGTACGAGGTTGTGGGCATTTCCGCAAAGGACGGAAAGAATATGGATGAGTTCTATGAATCACTATTCAAGCTTGCGAGGAGAATTTGATAATGGGGAAAAAAACAAGTAAAATAAGCGGGTTGAGTTTGCATGTGCTGCCTTTTTCAGAAGTTCAGAGTTTAACGATTGCGCAGAGGGTTAAGAAAATTTTGCAGCTAGTCCTAGGAAATAGAATTGTTATTTTGCATGGCAGATTAAGGCCTGAAGAGGAGGCGAGATTAATCGAGGATACTATGGCTATGGTGGACCATATTAAGAATTTTAAGGGCATTGAGCTTGCCGTGATTGAACCTAACTTGAAGAATGAGGGCCTTATCGTTAGACTAAAGCACAATGTCGCAAAACGGTTGGTGGGAGATAATTCTGCTTTAACCGTTATTGGACCGGCCACGGTGGTTAAGGAGATTAAGAGAGATCCAAAGAGGCTTGAGGTTATGTTAGGTTAAAAGGGTTGGATAAGTTTACCTTGTGAATAGATTTCTTTTAGGACAGATTGCCGTAGCCTATGGGCATTAGCATGTTTTGCATAGGCATTCCATCCTTGAAAACTGCTTAAGATTTGTTCTTTAGAGACTTTTCCATTGCTGTAGCATTTAACTTTTGAAAGCATTTTTCTGAGATTTCTCCTTCTTAAAAGCCTAACATAATAAAACTTTCTGAATCCAACAAAATCAATTCCTCGGGCAAGCGGAGCGATATGAGATTTATCTTTATGTAGTTCTAATTTCAAATTTTCTATTAAGAATTCTTGGATGCGTTTTTTCCAGATTTCTAATTGCTCTTTTGAATTATGCAAGATAATGAAATCATCAACGTAACGGACATAAAATTTTGCTTTCAGTGTGTGCTTGATGAAATAATCTAACTCGTTAAGATAGACGTTGGCAAAAAATTGAGAAGTCAGGTTGCCAAGAGGCATTCCTTTCTCACCAAAATTATTCTCTCTCTCTCTGCGTTCGGAATTCGGCTTAACGATTTTCTTAATCAGCCAGAGAGTTTTTTCATCAGAGATTTTCCTTCTGATGGTTTTCATTAGAACTTCGTGGTCAACCTCTTGAAAGTAATGTTTTATATCTGCTTTCAAAATATGCCCTTTGACATGATTTGGATGAATCAAACTGTTTTTTATTCCATTACGAGAAACTTTTTTGATAAATTGGTCGAAGCGCTTTAATGCAAATAAATTTCCCTTGCCTTTTTGGTTTGCGCAGGAATCATAGATGAAACTTTTTTCAAAGAGCGGGCCGATGACGTTGATTAAAACATGATGAATAATTCTGTCTCTAAAACTAGATTTTGAAATGAGTCGTGTTTTGGGGTCGCGAATTGGGAATGTGGTTAATGGCATGGGCTTATAAGTCTGAGATTTCAACTCAAACTGTAAATCGAAGAGATTTTGTTTGAGGTTTTTTTCAAATTCTATTACGTCTGGCCTTTTTGTTTTGCCCTTGCGGGCTTTTTTCCATGCGAGAATTATGGTGCCAAGAGAGCAAACATTTTGATAGAGGTGTTTGTAAGGTTTTGGCATTGTTGGGGTCTTAGCGGCTGGGGCCATTCCAAAAACATAGCCGTTGTTGTTGTCGAGCGAGTAGTTGCCATTGACATTCAGCCTTCGCCTGTTAGCGTTCCTGTTGGAATTCAACCTGACAACCGAACTATGTAGCCATCTGCTTGAAAATAAATCACCAACGCTTCATATTTCACTTGACAACTTTCGTTTCTTCATCGCTACTTAATGTCGCGTTTGTATTTGATACCCTGTTAAAGGCATAAGCAAATGGCGTGTGGCCCTAGCAAGACGCGTTAGCGTCAACTAAGACTTTTTTATTAGAAATTAATGATTAATAAAGACTTCTATTTTTTCGGCGCGCTGCCTTTGGCAGCACCACGATACACCCCAAAAACATAGCCGTCGTCGTCGCCGAGCGAGTAGCCGCCACAGACACACAGCCTCCGCCTGTAAGCGCCCCAGTAGGAATACAACCTGACAACTCTTTCGACAGGTTCTTCAACAGGAGCAAATCCCCAGACATCTACGCCACAATCGTAAATTTCAGGATTTGAAATAACTGCAAGAGCTTCTGGTCTGCCTTTTGCTTGTTCTAATGCTCTTGCCAAACCCCCTTCAAGAAATGTTCCCGCCTTTTGAACTCCTTGTTTGAAAGTATCATACGGGGCGAAAGCAACATCTTGCCAAGCAGGGTTTTCGCCTTGGTAAATCAATATGCCATTGTGTTCTTCTGAGTGTCGCTCTAATTCATCTAATGCCTCTGGGTTTGTTGTCCTTGCATTGGAAAAGACTCCTTTCCTTGTTACCACACATCTTCCTGCCTGAAGCCAAAGGGGATCAAAAACTTCTGGTTTTGCTCTGGTTTCAAATTCATAAGCTGCAGTTGCAAGTGACTCTGCTGTTGTTGGCTCATCAAAAGAAAAGCTATCAATTCTTAAATTGGCTGAATTGTGTGAAAATGGCCCATTTAGTCGTGCCAGATTGTTTCTGTATGTGTCTGGACCAACGGCCCTGGGACTAACGATTAATCTCCCTCCACGGAAAGGCACTCCGAGTAGGTCTGTTGGCTCTGCTTTTGGCCGTTCTGTTTTGATTAGTCCGAATTGTGCTTCGTTTGTCATGGTTTTTTTTGAGAATTCAAGGTATTTAAAGTTTTCGCTTTGTTACTTTTTAGTAATAGTTACAACTTTGTTGGTAAAGTTTTATTAATTACACTTTCATCTGAATAAAATGCCCTACAAATGCGTTCACTGTATGAAGATGTATGACGATGGTTCTGAACAAGTCCTAAAAGGATGCGATAGTTGCGGAAGAAGATTTTTCTTTTATATCCGCAAAGAACAACTGGAGAAAATAAAGAAACAAGAAGATACTGAAATAGAATTCTTTGGAGAGGACAAGAAACAGATTGAAAAAGACATTCGAGAGATTGCGGGTTTTGAAGATGAAGACGCGCCGGTGTTCTTGGACTTTGAGAGCGTCAAAGTTGTGCGGCCAGGAAAATATGCGATTGACTTGGGAAACCTCTTTTCTATGGACAAGCCGCGCGTATACAAGCTGGAAGACGGCAAGTATATAATTGATTTATCAACGAAAATAAAAAAAGAACAAGCTTAAAAGTCGAAGATTCTTTGTAATTTGATGAAAGTAAAGAAATTTGATTTTTCCGTTGGAAAAGAGGAGTTTAGGAAGTTAAAAAAAGAAGTAGACTGGTTTTTAGAAGTTTTGAAATTTAAGGTGAACAAGAAGTATGATGCTGATGTTTTTCTTGGAGGGAGTTTCGCTAAGGGAACGCTCGCGCTTTCTGAGACTTATGACGCGGACATTTTTGTCAGGTTTGATTGGAAGTATGAAAATCTTTCTGATTTGCTTGAAAATGTGTTGAAGGAGATTATTAGAGAACATAGAATGAAGATGAAGAGAATGCATGGAAGCAGAGATTATTTTCGAGTCTATAAAGACAACAAGTTGACCTTTGAAATTATTCCGGTTTTAATGATAAAGAGGGTGCGAGAGGCAAGGAACGTTACCGACCTGAGCTATTTTCATGTGCGCTATGTTAAAAAAAAGTTAAACGGGCGCATGAGGAAAGAGCTTGCTCTTGCGAAGAAGTTTTTTAAAGCTCAAGGAGTTTACGGAGCTGAGTCTTATATCAATGGTTTTTCTGGATACGGATTGGAGTGTCTCATAATTTATTACAAGAGCTTTGACAAGATGCTTAAGGAATTGGTCAAGGTTAAAGAGAATGGACGCATCGTAATAGACCTTGGGAAATTTTACAAGAAGAAAAATGAAGTTTTTTTTGAGCTGAATGAAAGTAAACTTCATAGTCCTGTTGTTTTGATTGATCCGACTTGGAAGGAGAGAAATGTGCTTGCTTCTCTGAGTTTAGAAACTTTCAAGAAGTTTCAAGGGGTCGCAGCTGCATTCTTGAAAAAACCTTCTGAAGAGTTTTTTTATAAGAAAGAGTTTGATGAGAGCGAACTTAAGAGGAATAAAGGCGAATTTGTTCACCTCGAGCTTGAGACGAATAGACAGGAGGGAGATATTGCTGGGACAAAGATGAAAAAGTTTTCCAGACTTTTAGAAGAGCTGCTGAAAGAGTATTTTGAAATTCTGGACAGAGAGTTTGTTTATTCTGGAGAAGGAAACAAGGCAGATGTTTATTTTAAACTGATATCGAAAAAGAAGGTTATTAAGAAAGGTCCGCCCTTGGAAAAGAAAAAAGATGCTTCAAAGTTTATACGGGCACACAAGAGCGTTTCAAAAAGAGCAGGTTTTGTTTATGCAATAGTTAAGATTGATTTTGATGGCAAGGAATTTTTGAGGAGATGGAATTCAAGTAGAGAAGGTATGTTCAAAAAAAGCGATATGGGCATAAGCAAAATGGCCGTAGTTAAGGTTTAATGAATTTCCTTAAATTGTTCCTTTCTTTTTCTAGAACCGGCGTCAATTATGTTTGAAAGAGATTGTGCAAAAAATGGCGAGTTCAGCCAAACGCCAATTTCTTCTTCAGATTTTTCTGAAGTAATCATGAATAATACCTCTGACCTGTCTGCAATGTACATTCTAGCTTCAGATTCGTTGACTGCTGGTTTGAGGTTGGTCTTAATAGCAATCTTTTTTATTTTTTCTACCGGGCCAGCTAGGAGGAGATTTACTTTGACGTTGTTTTTAGTTGCTTGTTCTAGGGCAGGAAGCAGGACTCTTGACTTGTCTTCAAAATCGAAAACAGACGTGGAAATCATGATTTCTTTTTTTGCATTTTGGACAAGCTCCCTTAATCGCGACACGATGTTTGACCTGCCTCTTAAAGAGCCGGTTATTTCGTGGGTTTTAATCGGGGAAATTCCAGATTGGTGAAGTTTTTCAAGTTCCTCGTATTCTGTGGTGTCTTTGAGAGTGGACAGGTTTTTGACCTTTTCCTGAGCTTCTTGGATAGTCAAGGCTTTCATTTTTTCAAGAACTTCAGTTGGTTTGACTGCGATGTATTTCACAGGTTTACCGATTTTTACGATTGCGAAACCCCTTTTTTCTAGGGATTCTAGGACATCATAAGTCCTTGATCTTGGAACTCCGGAAATGCTTGCAATTTCGCCTGCGGAAGCAATTCCCTTTGAAAGTAGAGCAATCCAAACTTTTGTTTCATAGATATTCAAATTAAAGTATTCTTTGATTCTCTTCACTAATTCCTGCTTTATCATCATTAAGGGGCAACAGATGACCCATTTATAAACCTTTTGGTATGTTGTAACTTAACAATGACAAACTAGTTTATGAGCCGAGAGATGCCTAAAGCAATGAAGCAGCCGGTGGTTATGAAGGGCATTGCTGGGTAAAACTTGCCTTTTTCAGAAAGGTAGAACAAGAGAGCAAGCGCGATAGTTGCACCTAATGAGACCATTAGCGCAGAAGTAAGGCCAATTTGTATCATGGCTATTCCTGCAAGAATTATTGGAAAGACTACATCGCCGCCGCCTAGAATGGCCACACCCGCGTTTACTTTCTTTTCAGTCTTCTTTTTGGATTTTGTTTTTGCTGTCTGTGTGACGATTCTTCTTTCTTTTTTCCCGATGTAAGGAACAAAGAACCCTGTGAATATTTTGAGTTTTTGAATTTGATATTGAGCCATTTTTTGCATGAAGCCGGCGTGCCAAACTGCGTACATGTCATAGATTGAAATTAGGATGAGGATTACTATGATTGCTGTTAGTGGGGCGGATGTCCAGGATAGGAGCATGACCACAAAAATTGCTGCGATTCCAGGATAGACAAGTAGTTCGGTAACGTTGTGAACTACCAGATTTCTTTTAAAAATCTTAAAGAAAGCAAGAGGGAGTGCTACGATGAGAGCAAAAATAGAGGAGTTTGGAACAAAAAAGAGCACTGAATTAAGAGAAATTCCTAATGCAAGAACTACGACTGCAAAAAACCAGATTCTCAAGAAAGTCTCTGCGTTGTATTTTGTTAGCAGGAGCATTATTACAACTACCAACGCAAAGGCTATCGCAAAGCTCAATACTAAATCGAAAGCAGAGCGTTGTTCAACTTCTGCAGGCGGCTCCATCCCATAGGGAAGGGGGTTGTCGGAGGAGATATACTGGCTCATCACGAATAGGCCGAGAAGTTGAGTAACAAAGAACATTGCTAAAAGAAGCAGGGTAATCGACCATGTATGTTTCATGTGTATGTATGAGGCGAGGGGTTTTTAATTGTTTTTACTTGAGTCTGATTGTCTCAAGGTTTTTTGGGACGGTTGTTTCTACTTTGTGTGAGCGATAGAGAGTTGAAGCGAGATCAAGGGATTTTGATATTTCTCCGTGGTTGATGATTATCTTTTTTGGTCTGGGGGTCATACGATTGATATATTGGATAAGTTCGTTTCTGCCCGAGTGAGCTGATAGGCCATACATGGTTTCGACTCTTAGGTTGACTTTTAACATATCGTTTCCGTAATCTTTCCCGAGATTTACTTCTTTAGCGCCATCCTTAACTTCTCTTCCTAGAGAACCTACTGCCTGATAACATCCAAAGATTATTACATTGTTTGGATTTTCTGCGAGGTTCCTGAAGTATTCTACAGATGCTCCGCCGACTAACATTCCGGAGGTTGCTATGACCATGCAGGAGCCCCCTTCTAAGACTTGTTTTCTTTCTGCCGCAGAACCGATTCTTTTGAAAAGGTCTGAGAGAAAGGGATTATTGTCCTGAAAGACCTGGTTTCTAACATTTGCTGATAAGAAGTCTGGATAGGCCGTGTGAATCGCATTGATGTCCCATATCATGCCGTCGATGTAAACTGGAATTTTTGGCAGTTTTCCTGACCGAATTGCTTCTTCAACCCTCAGCATGGTTTCCTGCGCGTGACCTAGGCCAAGTTCTGGAAGAAGGACTTTTCCTTTTTTTGAAATGGTTTCGTTGACTATCTCAATAAATTTTTCTTCGACTTCTCTTAGTGGGGGCAATACGTCGTTTTTGCTCCCGTAGGTAGATTCAAGCTGAATTGTTTCGACTCTTGGGAACCTGTTCATTGCCGGATCAAGGAGTCTTGTTTTTGCATATTTTGTGTCTCCGGTGTAGACGAAATTGTGCAGGCCGTTGCCGATGTTGATGTGAACTTGAGCAGAACCAAGAACGTGACCGGCATTGTAGAGCGTAATCCTCATGTCGGGGGCAATGTCGGTTACCTCCCCATAGTCTAAGCAGATGGAATGCCTTACCATCTCTTTGATGTCCTCTGCTTTGTACAGAGGGAATTGTGCTTTTTTGTAGGCTACCCCGATGAGATCTAACTGAAGCAGAGCAGAGATGTCTCGAGTTGGGGCAGTCATATAACAAGGGCCCTTGTAACCCATTTTGTACAGGTAGGGAACCAGGCCAGAATGGTCTAAGTGAGCATGAGAAACGATTACCGCGTCGATTGAATTAATGTCCCCGATTTCAGAAACATCAAGATAGGGATATTTTTCTGGGCCCTCTGCAATCGCTGGGTTGATTCCGCAGTCTAAAATTATTTTTGAGTTGGGGGTGTGCAACAAAAAGCAGGACCTGCCTACTTGCCCGCCGCTGCCTAAAACACTTAGTCGCACCCATATCTCCTTTTTTTCTGGGCTCCAATCGTTGTAGATTTTTTTACCCACGTCGTGCAGGAATTTTCTCCGATAGATGTTGTTAGCGTAAAGAACCGAGCGGATTTTTTCTGTAATCTTTGAGGGAATTGCCGGAGATCTTTGGACTACAGGGAGCCAAAAAGTCGATCTTTTTATGTCGTTAAGAATGGAGCCTTGTTTTCCAATTACCATGCCTGGTTTTTTAGCTTCGATGATTACTATGCTTCGCTGCACGTCAAAGATTATATTCACTATTTCTGCATCCTCTTGAACTAGCGCCCTGATTGTTTTTTCCGTCTCCTCTTCACTTGCAAGGATTTTCTTGTCTGCTCTTAATTCGACTCTTTTCTTTATTTTTGATACGACATCTTTAATTTGTTCATCACCGTTCTTGAAAAATTCCTTATCTTCGGTGTAGAGAACTATGTTGGCCCCTTCAAAATTAGCATCACTAATCGCTTTGGGCAATTCTTCTTTAATTGTCTTTAAGATGTCTGCCATTGTTTTAGTTTATGGTTATTTATATTGCGGAATTATTTCTTCAGAAACAACATGGTTGATTCCGTCTTTGGTGATTGTGAAGACGTCGATTCCGTTTCCTGAGCCGATATCTCTCTGAGTTGAAGATTTAAGGCATTCTTTTGCTAGTTCTATTCCTTCCTTTATGGTCAAATCTTTTTTGTATTGCCTTTCCAGGAGCCCTAGGATGTAGGGCATTCCGGATGAAAAGTTTGCGTCATATTCCTTTACTTTGTATACTCCGCCAGCAGGTTCTATAGTGTAAAGTTCTACCATCCCGTCTTCATCAACGCCGGCTATTAGGGTGCCGACAATGCTTGGAATCATTGAGGGGGTACGGATATTTCGGTAAACCATCATTGAAAGTAAATGGGCCGTTTCTTTGATGGTGGGGGTATCTCTTGTTTTTAGCTGTTTCAGCCTCATTTCTGCGGCAATCAGCTTATTAACTAATTGCGCGTCTGCAACTCCGCCAGTGTATGCAACTAAAACTCGCTCGTTTACGGACATGATTTTCGCATAGGACTTGTCCATAACAAGAGTTCCAGCTGTAACTCGTCTGTCTGCTCCTAAAACTATCCCCTCTTTACAAACAATGCCTACTAGGCTTGTGTTCGATTTCAGCATGTTTGAAGAGATTTCGCTATTTATTGTCTCCATAGTAATCAGAGAATTATTATACTTGGGAGATAGACTCAAGGTATTTAAGTTTTTTGGTTTAACGGCTGTTAGCAGAACATTTAAAATATGGTCTTGTGAAGTGAAAATATGGCTGGAGAGGAAGAAAAAAAAGAGGATGAAGACAAAGAAGATGACTCTTCTGAAGATTCTGATGACGACGATGAAGAACCGGCGTTATTGGACTAATTCTGTTTTTTGAGTTAGAGTTTCTTCTATTGAAGAAACATCTGTTTCTTTATTTACCTTGATGACATTGTCTACAAAACTTTCTATTTTTTGTTCGTGGCTGACAATTATGAGCTGCTCGGCATTCAATTCTTCCAAAATGTCCCTAATCTTGATTATTTGCGCTTCTGAAAAGCCGTCGGTGGGTTCATCTAGGATGATTATTCCCCTTGTTCGTATCTTGCTGAGCAAAGAGTTTATTGTTTGGTTTAAAGCGAGACGGTACGCTAAAGCTACAGCTGTTCTTTCGCCGCCGGAAAGGTAGCCATAATCCATTTCTATTTCTCCCTGGAGAATCAAGGGTGTGAAGTTCTCGTCTATTTGAGAGTCGAGAGAGTTCTCAGATATGAGCATGGAAAACCATTTTCTAAACAGAACTGAAAACTCTTTTCTCAACTTCAAGAGGACATTTCTTTCAATAAGGCCTATTAATTTTAGGAATTGTGCAGAGAGCCAATCGATAAGCTCGTTGGTTTTGTACAGCCTAATCTTGGCTTGTTCTTTTCGTCTGATGGCCTCTTCAAAAAGAGAAATTTCTTTGCGTGAAAGTTCTAGTTCTCTTGTTAGTTCCGCCAAGGTGATTTCTGCGTGTTTCTCTTCGAATAATGCCTTCTTGAGTTCGATTTCTTTATTTTTCCATTTTATTTCAAGGGGGGAATGTTCCAGAAGCTTCTCTTTTGTAGCATCAAGGTGTTTCATTAACAGCTCTTGGTCTTTGTAGATTAGCTCCTTATGTCTTATGGTCTCAAGGAGTTTGTTTTTTGCTCTTTCGGTCTGCTCCTGCCGAGCCCGGAGAATCTCCATTTTAACTCTTTCGTTTTCATGTTCAGAGATTTGTGATTTGCACAGGGCGATTTGTTCAGATAAGAGTTTTTTTTCTGTTTCAATCCCTTCAGTTTGATTTTTTATTGCGGCCATCCTTGATTCGGTTTCGTTTAAGATGTTGTGTTTGTGACTCTCGGGGACATCTTGTAAACAAGTCGGGCAGATTTCTATTCTAAAAATCCTTTCTTTTTTTGAAAGCAAGTCTTGGGTTTCTTGTCCGAGTTGTGAACGCTTTGCAAGAAGCTCTACGTTTTTTGAAGTTAAATCCTCGAGCTCTTGTTTTATTAGAGAAATCTTGGTTAGAAGTTTGCTGTATAATGCGTCTTGGAAGATATCTGAGGCTGCTGCAATCAGGCGCCTTAATTCTTCTTCATCTCTTGCAAGGTTTAAAAGATATTCTCTTTTTGTCGAGAGTATTATCTTTGTTTTCTCTATTTCCTGTTCTAGCGCCCGTTTTTCTTCAATGAATTTTTCTAGCTCTTTAAGTTCAAGCTCGGTTCTCTGTTTGTTTTCTATTTTTTTTGAGAGAGTGGATTTTTGAACGACAATTTTCTCATCGAGAGTTTTTATCGCGGACTTTCTTGCCTCTAAGTTTTCGCGGTCATTGTCTAAGCTGGAAATTTCCCCCTGCAGTATTTTAGACTCGCCCTTCAGGGAATTTACCAGAATAGATAGATTGTTTTTTATCAGGCGATATTTATCCACGCCGAATATGTGCCTCAGAACATTGACCCTTGTTTCGGCGTCTTCTTCTATGATTTCCTTCATTTGCTCCTGCGCTGTGTGGACGGTGTAACGGTAAAGAAGGTTGTTTTTTTTCACGAATTCAGCAGGGTAGCCTAAAAGCGAGACTATTTTTGATTTTACTTCGGTAACAGAAGACTCGTGTTTTATGCCATCTATGGTTATCGAAGCATATTCGTTGCTTACTCCCTTCACTGTGCGCTTGAGTTTTCGTTCAATCAGAACATTTCTTCCTTGGACTTCTAACTCGAGAGCCACGCTTCCAAAACTTTCGTTGTTTCTAAGGAGGGCGCTGCCTTTCTGACCGGGTTGGAGACCGAAGAGAGCATACTCCAGGGCCATTAAAATTGTTGTTTTCCCGCAGCCTACGTCGCCAGAAAGCAGAAGAGATCCCTCTGGAAAAATGACTTCTTGGTCTTTGTAAGACCGGATGTTCGCGAGTTTAATTTTCTTGAATCTCATCTTCGATTATCTTTCTTGATTCTGAGAGAAGTTTGTCCTCGAAAGTTGCCTGGGTTTCTGCTTCTAGTTTTTCTATTTGAAGAGACTTTATTAGTGAGGGGATTAGATGGTTAAAGTGGTTGGGATTTCTTTCTTCAAATTGTTTAATAAATTCTGATTCTATATCTTCTGAATGAATTATGTTTGATTCTGTCTCTGTTTCTGCTACGTGCAACTTGGAGGTGCTCTTTAGGAGAACAAGGGCGCCTTTACTTTTTGCAAAAACCTCTATCTTTTGAAAGTCTATGTCAGATATTTTGCCTTTTTCCAAAATTCCTGCAACTCTTACGATTATAATTTTTCCTTTTAGACTTTGTTGCGCGAGAGTTTCAATAATTTTCTCAGTTGCATCCAGGGAATTTTTTGTTTCGTATTTAACTGCGAGAACTTCTGCCAGTTTAATTTCTTGTCTTTTTATTGCTCCGTTGTCAAAGATGTAAAATGAGCCGTATTTCAATTCCTCTAATTCCGAGATGCTGTTTGGAAATATTGGTCCGGAGTAGACCTTTCCATTTTTGTTATAATTTATGTGAAGATGGGCTAGGGCGGTGTAATCTGCAGCAGGAAGTTTTTTTTCGTCGACTGCCTTCATGGGAATATTTCCTATCGCATCTTTTATTGTTGTGTGGAGCATGAGAATTTTAAATAGCCCGGGGGAATCTTGCAAAGTTATTCTTTCTAAATCATCAACCTCGAGGCCAGATTTTCTTCCGGGATAACCATAAATGGCGACGTTGCTGAAAACTGTCGGGAGGAGCATTATTTTTCCGTTGTGTTCTTCAAACAAAGAGACGTTTTTTGAGAAGCCTGCTTTTTCTAGCACGTCTAAAAACGTTTTTCCAGATACAGAATAATCGTGACTTCCGGCTATTAAAAATACTGGGATTTTCTTTTCCTTAAGTTTTCTAAATTCTTCAAAAGTTTCTTTGAGAGTTTCAATCGGCGGATAGGCTGTGTCAAATAAGTCTCCAGCTATGAGAATAAATTCAACTTGTTCTCTGACTGCTTTCTCGAGGGCAATTTGAAAGCTCTTGAAATTTAATTCCTTTAACTCTGGTTGTCGCCAGCCTCCGAGATGACAGTCGCCGAGGTGAGCGAACTTCATGATGGTTTAATAAGCAAGAGTTATTTAAGGATTGTTATGGTGACTATCCAGATACAAAATCTTGCAGTTGATTTTGCATAAGGATTGTTATGGTGACTATCCAGATACAAAATCTTGCAGTTGATTTTGCATAAGGATTGTTATGGTGACTATCCAGATACTCGCTTCGCTCGCATAAGGCTGAACAAGGTGGCTGCCAATTTGTATCAACTATTATGAACTCTCTTGCCACCACATGCCTTCTTCGTAGAAGAGAAGGTTGTAAAATTGGTTTTCATCCCCTTCTCTGGCTAATTCTCTCCAATCGCCCAACCCTCCATTCAAGGCGTAGTCATAACAAGAGAGTGCGATATATCCTGGAGAGGCTTGCCTGTTGATTTCTACTGTAAATTGAATTTTATCCTGGGCTGGATAATCCCAGCAGTGTGAGAAAGATAGGTAAGAAAAGTACTCGTTGTTTCTCCACATACCGGACCAATTGCTTTCAGGCCATTTGTAGTTGGGGGCGATAGTGTAGTTTACACGAAAGGTTGCAATTGAGCCTGGGGCTGCTGTTGCTGGTGTGTTCCAGAGCGTATCATGAATGTTTGAACAGCCGCGGCCGTTTGCGTCGTCCCAATCGCCTTCACAGGAAAATTCGTCAATAGGAGATGGTTCATCCTGGAAGAGCCAGCCGATCATTGTAGATATGCATTCGATTGATTGAGTAATGATTTTTCCAGAGCAGGGGACTAAAACCCCTTTTTTGTAGACTGCAGGTTGAACTTCAAGAATAAAGCTGCCATTTTCTGGGAGATAACCAAGGCTGCCTACTTGGTATGTGACGTAAGCAGTTTCCTGCCCCGGGGCTAGGGGGGAGGTATCGCTTGTTCCTTTAATGAATATTTCCCGGTCGCGGTTGATTTGGTCTCGCACTGTGCGATTTTCGTGCGCAAATCGAATGAAGGCGCCAGTGACATTAAATAGGCCGCGATTTAGAAGTCTTACTGAAACAGACCAGTCTGCGCGATTGCAGGCTGCTTCTTCGATGGACAGGCTCATGTCTGGAGGGCACTCGGCAAAATCGGGCGGGGTGACAATGCTCTTCAGGTAAGGATAGGATATCGCTGCGACGGCAATTCCTATGACTACCAGCAGCGCATAGGAGACCATCATGCTGACTGCCCTCTTGTTTAAACGCATTCTCATTTTAGGTTTAAAGTTTATTTAAACATGATGTTATTGTTTATTTGCTGAGACGAATTGTTCACCTTGTTTTTCTTTCTTCAGGATTACAAAAAACATTTCGCCTGGTTTAACATCGAAGGTGTAACGAACTTCTTCTGATTGGCTTTCATCTAAGACGATTGTTACAGAGTTGTCTTCAGAAGGTATTTCAAAAGTGCTGCTAAACTTTCTTACCTGGTCGACTTCGTGGGTGAAGCCTGTGCCTGTGCCGAGATCTACTCCGATGCTTCCGGTATCTGTTGTTGTGTAAAACAAGGCGGTCATGTTTGTTCTGTTTCCGTAGATGAAAATCAAATCTGAGCCGAGGTTGGCTGAGCCGTAGTGGTCTGTGAGATTTTGCACGTTTGCGTCCATCTCTTCCTCGGTTTCTGCGTTGAATATACCGCTGTCTACTACAGCACCGGATTCGTATTTTATTTCTTTAGTCAGGTCGTAGATTGAGTTATCCTCTCCCGGGGTTTCTATGGATGTGTAAATCATGGACAGGCCGTAGGCTATGCTGATGATGACCAATGCTGCAACTAAAAAGAATTGTCCTCTTTTGTTCATTTTGATAAAAGACGAGGAGAGTATTTAGGGGTTTTGGTTAGAACGTTCTTCTCAACAAGAGTAATCCAATTAAAAATAAAAGAATAAACAGTGATGAGATAATCAACGCAAATATCGCATAGCCCTTACCATCGCCATATTTTTTTATTTTTATAAGTCCAAATATCGATAAAATAAATGAAGTTATTATTGAGAGGATTGCAAGAGGATATATAATAAGTATAACGAAACCAATTGTGCGATACGTGGCCGCAAAGATAATTGTGAGAATATAAAGGCCAATTCCTAAGATGGCAAGAGCAAAAGAAATTTCCGCAAGTTTATTTTTCATATCTCTGAGAGTTTTATTTGAAATATAAATGTAGCGGTGCGGCGGGGAAACTACTGTTCGTCCTTGTGATAAAAGTCTAGAAATTCCAGAAGATTTTCGCCTTGATGGAAGGCATACGAAATACGAAAATGACCGACGTAGACTTCTCTTGTCCCTTTTCTCACGTTGCGCATTGGCTTGCCTATTTCTGGGTTTTGAACAATCTTTCTGATGTGATTTTTGATATTTTTCTGAACTTCTGCATCTTTAATTTTTGAGATAATTCTTTTGAATCCTTCATCGAATCGGACATTCACCATTTATCTAATTCTTTCAGGAATTTTTTTTCATCTATCTGTTTGAACTCTCCAGATTCGTGTCTTTGATAGGCTTCCTCAGTTCTTCGCGCAAACTCTAGGTCTTCTAAATATTGATCCATTTTGTTCATTTTCAGTTTTAACTCCAAAAGGAGATTGTAAATTTCATTCAGAGAGATTGGTTTTTGTTCCATTTTTTTGTTAGTTTGTTGTTGTATTTATATTTTATGTAGCGGTGCGGCGGGGAACTGGCTCGGCAGCAAGCGTGAAGTGACCTTGCGACTTCCTCAGCTTTGCGACCCTGCAAGCACCATACTTCCTACTTAGGGCTGCTCCGATCAAGGCCTGACCCGGTTCGCAAGAGTACGGTCGAGCAGGACAAAACCTCAACGTTAGAGGCAAGACTCCGCGCTTTTTGCGTCACGCGTTCCTTTAAGTCCACCATGAAGCCCGTTTGTGAATTGCGCGGGGCTAGCGCGCAGACTCGTCCGCACCGGTTTTAGAAGATGAGGGGGGTTTTTAAGTTTGGCGGTTTGTTTACGAAATCTATTTAAGTTATGATCCACTAAATTTGCGATGTTGAAAGAAAATGAAATAATTCCCGTATGGAAAATTGCCAACGAGTTAAAACTAGATAGGTCGCATTTGCTTAAGGACATTAAATCTAAAAAATATGGATCAATAGAATTAAAGTTTATCAGAGATGTAAACAAACAAAATCAGAAAGTCGTAGCTATTTCTAAAAAAGATTATGAATTAATAAAGAATTATAGAATAGAGAGTTTTGAAAAACCCCCGCATTGATTTGTATACTGCAGTATATAAATGATTAAATTATCGACGATATTATCTATGTTGCCGTCGGCAAAAAGAGAAAAAATGTCATTTGAATCTTAC
>Ga0180007_10002547_pt1 | contig 21556 bp, 43 predicted proteins | sample MM_PC_MetaG_FD_121122 | JGI IMG/M metagenome (GOLD analysis project Ga0180007, IMG submission 121122) | Groundwater microbial communities from the Aspo Hard Rock Laboratory (HRL) deep subsurface site, Sweden - MM_PC_MetaG | ecosystem: Environmental > Aquatic > Deep subsurface > Groundwater... | reverse complement strand
GGACTATATGTGTTACGTTGATATATAATATTTTCGGTATATGTCGCTCTATTCCAAGAGGTACGATTCATCCTCATCCTGAAGGCGTGAGGCTTTCTCTACCTCTTGACCCCATCAACGTAAAAACAATTACCGAGTCAGTTCCGTTATCGTAGTAGCGGTATCCTTTATACATCCATTTCTGATTATGTTCTGCCCCAAAACGATGCCAGAAAGCCAATGGCTTGTCCGGGAAGTTTCCTTTATAATCAGCACCGCTGACCCGTGGGTCTTCGCCGTTGATATAAACAATTGTCCTGCCTGATGATGCCATGGTGTTTCTTGCTTTAATGCTGCACTCTTCTTGACCCATCGGTTGTGTTAGCGAAGTCTTTTATACGTCTCTTGCGATTTCTCTTTGCTGCGCCTTTGTCTGTTGCGTTGCGGACTCCGACTTTCCTTCTGTGGATTTTTCCTCTCGTGTCTTTCCATACATTCATGTCCCCGATGCCCTTATATCTTCGGACTGTTGGGGTTTTCGTTATCGGTGCACCTTTTGGTTTTCTTGTTGCCATTTTCTTTTACCTCCGTGAAAAGTTATTATATAGTCCTATACAACTGTTGGTATAAAAAGAGATTGGTACTTCATCTATCCTTACACTCGTTTCCTGCTCTCGGCTCTTTCCCTAAAAGTTTTTTGAGAAATTTCGTGTCACAAAATAATGATTCTGGGTCTTTCCATGGTTTTATGTGATGGAACTTAATGGTTTTTTGCTGAACTCGTTTTATGATGATTCTGATGAAATGGTTCTGTACGATATGGTTTTTCACGAGTTTTCGAGAGATATCAATATGTTGTGAATGTGTTGTTCGTTGATTCGCTTCGGGTTGACCTATGAACCCGCATACAGAACACTTATACCCGCAGTGTCCGTTCGATATAATCCAATCCTTGTACCACCCCACACCCAATCGCTTATCAACGTATGGGCTTCCCTCTGCATGTTTCTTGAGGAATGCTACGGTTTCCAATGTTCCCTCAGCTTATAGCCTTGTTTCGGTTTTCTTGTTCCTTTGTTGCTATCTCTTTCCGAACTGCAAGAATCTCAATCACTACCTTGTTAATAATTTCAAGTTCTGTCGTTGGTCTTGCAATCAAAATCTGTCTTAGCTTTTGAACCTCATTTTCATCCGTTTTGACTTAACCTCTACTAATTTACGCATCATGGCATTTTTTCTATTTTCGTTTTCGGGGTCTTGACAAGTTCGAGTTTGCGCTTGTAGTATGCGATTTCTGTATCGCATTGTGATTGATTGAATTTCGTCATGAAACTGTCTTTTTTTGTTTTGTTCCATTTCTCCACACCCGCCAAATTCTCTTTGTAGACCTCGTTTACGTTGTCCAACAATTCGGTCAGTTCGGTTTTTTCTTCATCGGTTAGCATATTGTTTCTCCGTGTTTGGTTTTACTTTTTCGCTTGATTCACAGCAGGCTACCATTGCTTCTGAAGGGCAGTTCTCGAAGGAATCAAAACACCAACTGCTCATTCCGGTTCCTCTTTTCTTTCTGTTCTGATTCGTGCCGCCAACACCGATTTCCAATTCGGGTTCGTTGCCCCATCGAATTCATAGCCCAACACCTTGTATGTTCCATCTTCCCTCTTTGTGCTATCGAGTTTCGTTGGGTCTTCGGGTATCAATCCACGAACGAGGAACGATTTCGGCTGTGCCGATATTATCCCTACAATCTCTTCTGCTGGGTCGATTTCAAGAGTTTCCGGGCTGTCTTCATCGTGAGTCAGTGGGTACACCAATATCGTGTCCATTGCGTTTGTACTCCCCGCTTTCGCTCTGTGTCTTGTTATCAGGTAGCCGAGTACGTGTTCCTTTAAGATGCTTTTTATGTTCGCCTGTATCCAATAATCTATTGATTCTGTCATATCTATCCTTCCTTTTAATATAAGGAATATAACATAATTACTATAAAGGTTTCGGTGGGCATCTGTACGTACATTCATGGGAAGGTTTATAGTATTTAAGTTTGGTTTTACTTGATACATGAGTTTTCGATACTTCAGTGCATTTTCGGGCATCGGTGGGTTTGACCAAGGAATTCGGTTAGCCTTCCCGAATGCTGTGTGCACGGGGTTTTCAGAGGTCGATAGGTATGCCACCAAAGTCTACGAAAAACACTTTCCAAACCGAATTAATTACGGAGATATCCGAAACATCGATGCAAAATCCTTGCCAGATTTCGACATTTTTTGCGGAGGTTTCCCGTGTCAAGACCTTTCTCTTGCCGGAAAACGTGCCGGACTTCAAGGAAATAGAAGCGGTCTGTTCTATGAAATCATCAGGATTATACGAGAAAAACAGCCTTATCTTGTATTCCTTGAAAATGTTAAAGGACTTTTTAGCTCGGACGGAGGAAGAGACTTCGCCCGAATCCTCATTGAATTGGATGATGCTGGGTACTCAGTTGAGTGGCAGTGTCTTAACTCAAAAGACTTCGGGGTTCCGCAGAATCGGGAAAGAGTGTTCATTATCGGACATTCTCGAACCAAACCCGGAAAGCAAATATTTCCTCTCGGATGCGAGTCTGGAGTTCATGAAACGGAACAACAATCTCCCCAAAGACAAAGAATCAATCGCATCGACTTTAGCAACGAACGAGTACAAAAAGGGAATGAGAATCAATCTTGTACACGAATAGTTCAGTTTCAGGATGAGTGTTTCGGGGTTGATGGGTTCGGTGGGGTTTTGATTGATGAAGATGTCGGTAGCTTGATATTAGCTCCGAATAACTTCGGTCATAAAGCCGGGGATGGAACGGCGACCCGAAAGCATACGCTTACCGATACCGTTCCGAGTTTACAGGCGTGTTGCGGGAATACCCAACAGAGTTATGTCGTGACTCCCACGTACCCCGTTCAGATAGGACAGGGTAAGGACAGCAGAGCCATGCGGGCTGGAACGTGTATCGGGAATCAGGATGAGGCGTTCACGGTTCGGTCATGTAATCCCAACGGGGTCATGCAGAGAAATAAAATCAGACGGTTGATGCCTGTGGAGTGCGAACGGCTTCAGGGATACCCTTCGGGGTGGACTGCTGTTGATTCTGATGGTGTTCCCATATCTGATTCGCAACGATATAAAATGTTAGGGAATGCGGTCACGGTAAATGTTATTCAGGCGATTGCGTCTCGGTTTTCTATCTCACATAAGCTAATGGGTGTGTTTAATTGAAATTTCGAGAAAAACTATATGGTGATGAGGGAGTTAACTTTGTTCATTGGTTAATTGCAAGGTTGGACTTGGAAGGACACCCATATAATTATTGGTATGACCTTTTTTTAAATGACGTTGTTATACCTAATCAGCAGAAAAAACTTAGTAGAGGGAGGTCTTGTTTTTTTGCATATAATCCTTCATTAAAATTGTGTAAAGAATTGTGTCGTCAACGTGAGGTCTGTAAAGACTTATCATCAAAATTTCCGCTTAGAATACGATGCTTGGAATGTTCACGCACCATAAAACCGGGTAAAAAGTATTGTGAATATCATTATGTATTGAAGCAGAAAAATGAAAAGAGGATACGTCAAGAAAGAATTCGGTTGGGAAAGTGTGTACTTTGCGGAAATATTAATGATAATAAAGACAAAGTAGCAAAGGCGGGACGAAAAGTGGGAAAACCCCTCACAACATGCTCAAAATGTCGAGACCATATTAGAGACTTACAAGCCTTAAAAAAGAGGACTGTTTGTGAAGGTGAGAGAAAAGGTTTATAGTAGTTAAGTTTGATTTTACTTGATATATGAGTTTTCGATACTTCAGTGCATTTTCGGGCATCGGTGGGTTTGACCACGGAATTCGGTTAGCCTTCCCTGATGCTGTGTGTACGGGGTTTTCAGAGGTCGATAGGTATGCCATCAGCATACCGTAATGGTTATGAAAATGTATCTTCGCTTTGAGACATTTAGCGAATGCCCGTTCTAATGATTTTACTGCTTTTCTTTGTTCATCATTGAGTTCAATGTCCGAATTTTCAGCATCTATCATTTTCTTTCCTCCGTAGTTATGATTTTTTTTGAAGCGGAAATCGCTTAGAAGCCACCCGAAAAGGCAAGTGCACCACCGAAAAATTCGGTTTGGATAGGATAGTGGTGGTGTGGAAGCCGATTCGTAGTGAGCATATTCCCGATTTCCGTTTCAACCTCCTTTTTCGAATATTAATGCCATTATAATTCCGCCGCCGAGAGCGACCGCTAACAGTAAGATAATTCCGACCGTTATTACTATCGCAACCCCATATCTCGTTTCCTCGATTGGCGTATTAAGCCAGTTCCTTATTCGGTCTCGCATAATTTAACTCCCCTTCAGTATCATAAACCATCTTTTGAAGGTTTCGAATAAAGTGAATTCGTGATAACTCTCAAGCACTTTCGGTGTGGGCGGAGTTAGGTTCATCAGTTGCTCGACACCCGTTTTCTGTTTCGGGCTTGCGTTCACGGGGATTTTCGTTCGGCTTTGAGTGGCAACGTACCCTGATGATATCGGTATCTTCGTGATGTTGATTATCGGGAATGTGCCGTTGCCGACCTGTTTTCCAGATACTTTAACCAATAGCGATTGGCGTATGAACTGGTCAGTATCAGTTACGGATTTCATATACTCTACTTGACTTGCCTTGTCGTTCAGGCGAACCGTGAGTGTGTGGCAACTGGTATCGTTCACATCGTATTCCTCTTCATCATCGTACCGCTCGCCACCGCATACTGTGTAAGTTCTCGTCAGGTCAGTCCTGTTCTCGCTCGTGAAATTCGATGCGTTCAGGGAAACGTGTGTGTTCTCGGCAATGCGAAATCTGAAGTTGCCTGAACTGTTGAACGTGAAGTTGAGTTTCTTTCCCGTTCCGCTCAAGATTTTTCCACCTTCCCAAAGGTTGTTTTCGCTGATGATTGTGATTCTGTCATCGTTGCTGTCCATGTTCACGAAATCGACCACATCGCCTGTGCTGATGCTCAGGGTCTTATTCACGAAATGGGTGTTGTTGCTCACGTTCTCTGCACGTACAGCCCAAAACCCGAACTCACGGTCTGCGAAGACTCTGTACAGTTCTCCTGTAGTCGAGAACGAGAGAAGTATGATGAGAATGAGAATGAAGTTAGTCTTTGCCATAGCGTGCTACTCCTTCCTTGATTCTTCTTATCATCGCTCGATTCAAGTGCATGTAGAACTTTTCGTTGGCATCCCGTGAATCCTGAAGTTGAACTTCTACACTACTCGGACTTATTCTTATGTCCTCGACAAGTAGGCGGGTCGGGAGGTTCAGGTCTGTAGTGGGTTCTTTATCCTTGCCCTTGCCCTTGAACTGTCTTGTCAGTTGAATCACGTATACACCCTTTTCCTCAACGAAGTCCTGAACTTCCTGAGCATTGTAGGTGCTTGGAACATCAACGCAAATTACGACTTCCCATTTGTCACTCATGTTGCCATCGCCTTTTTTAATTTTAGTTTCCTATCTTCCTTATCGGCGCAATCCATACAGATTATGTCCACATGGTCGCCTCCCTGATTGGCTTTACCGAGTCTGCAACCACACATCTCACAGTACACGAGGACACCGTATCGCTTCTCCATTATGTCGCCCTCTTGAATTTCGATGGAGTTTCGGTGTGACTGAGTTCGTTCTTCACAAGAAACCATATCCACACAGAAACAACCATTGCAGCCGATACATTTGTTTCAAGACTTCTTTCGGCAGAATTTATATATTCAAATAGAACCACAAAAATTATAAAGAATGTTAATAAGTATTTAATGTGGTTTATTATATTCAATATCATTTCACCATCTCCTGATACTCCGATTCTGTCAGATAACAATTATCTGAATATGATGTGTGCACTTCACCCAACATACCACTTATAAGTGTTGCCTTATGGTGAATTACCGCCTGCACTCCTAATTGGTCGGGTTCATGAAAATGTGACATTTCAACTATATCTCGTTTACACTTCGGACACTGCATGGTGGTTTTGGGTTTCATTTCACACCTTCCCTATTTTTAACAAATTTCGTGCGTACCGTCGTCTGCATCGTGAACCCGTGATTTTTAAGAATGGCATGAAGTACCAGTTTTTCTTCGTCATCGAAATAGAATCCGAAATTGTTTTCCAACTCTTCCAGAGTCATCATCGTTCCGCCGTTGGCTGCATCAAGAACAATATCGAACTTGATGAATGCGAACGGCTGCAAAAATAAAGCCAGTGATTTAATATCAGTTTCAGTAAGGGCTTTGTAATGGTGTTCCATTATTTCACCAGCTTTTGGTCTTCCTTATCAGCGCAATCCATACAGATGATGTCCACTCGGTCGCCTCCCTGATTGGCTTTTCCAAGTCTGCAACCACATATCCCGCAGTAAACTATGACGCCGTATATCTTTTTCATTGTTTCACCGCCGGTTTCCTTGTGGTTATATTAGTAGATGAACACAATGCCAAATGCATTGCATCTATCCCACTCTGAACGACGAGTTTTACGCACTCTCCAAGGGGAACCTCGGTCTGTTTGGATATTGCAACAGCCAATGCATAGGGGGAGTTTTCCAACTCATTTCGTGCGATTCTTCCCCAAAGTGCAGCAGTTATCATGTGTCCGTTAATTTGAGATTCATTCATTTCACCAACTCCTGAAGTTCTTTAACGTACATTGAATCTGCTTCCTTCTTTTCTCTCCCGAATCTCTGCCTGAGCACGAACATAATCGGTTTCAGGTCGATGAGCTTGTATCCTGTGGTCACGTAGCTCGCCCATGTGAAGTAAGTGTATATGTAGATGAATAGGAATAGGAACAACAGCCCTATCATGATGTTCAGACCGTATATTGCGCTCATGATAATCCCAACTGATGGGATGATTAGAATCGGGATGAGTGCCCATACCCATGCAGTCATGCTCCCGAACATCTTATATTCTATTGTGATAATGAGCCACCAGCACAGGTATATGACCATTATGAAATAATGAACCACGCCGAGCGGGTACGATGATACGTAGACCAATGCTGCGAACGTAAACATTATCAGGACAAGCATTTTTGATATGAATTTGAATGATATGCTCGGAACTATCATGACCTTCTCTGCATCCATGTTCTGCATCTTCATGACGTAATCGAGTGTGGTGTCTACTTTCTTGTCTGTCCGCATGACATCTTCCTGTAATGAGTCCACTTTCCCTGCGGTCTGTGTCAGTAACGCTATCAGGGGCTTGACCCTATTATCAAAATTGGTGTCTGCGTTCTGAGATGCTATCCTATCGAGTGTGGTGTACTTGATGCCCTGCCAAACAGTCAGGTACGATACAGTCATTACCGCAATGTCGATAAGTATCGCCATCGGGTTCTGGGTGCTTATAAGGTCAATCAGGAACGATGCTGTTGATACAAGAGCTACTGCCCCGCCTAAGATTATTGATGAAATTGAACTTATTGGTGGCAGTTTCATGATATTACATCCTTTGTTAACCGCTTCTTATTAAACACATAGCTGATATTCGCTATTAATGACCCTATAAAGAAGCCAAGATATATCATCAAATGGCTTTTGCTATAAAGATTTAAAATGATTGTAATCGCTATGAACAGCACTAAAACCACTACTGTTCTCACTATTGCCTCACCGACTATCTTCATAGCTATTATTGTGTTGGGTTTAAGGTTGTGTATTGCTTCTTGGTATTCCATTGTTATCTATCCTTCCATATCGTTTTTATGCAACTTAATTGAGATAAAGGTATCGGTTCGCCTATATTTCGGTTTTATGAGTTGTCCAAGCGGGATGAACGACAAATATGAGGCTATCCGGTGCGTTAATGCAACTCGTATCGCATTCCAAAACGGAGTTCTGCGTGAGGTAAAGGTCGTTCCGTGTCTTTGATTGAATTTGTAGATGTATGTTTTCTGGAAGTTGATTGCTGTTATCTCGGTCATGAGGTTGCTTCTTAGTCCTATCCCGCCCGTGATTGCGACCTCGTGCCCGTATTCGTGGGTTAGGTCGTTGAATGCTTCTATGAAGGATTTTCCACGTCGAATAACGATTTCTTTACTATTGTAGAATGCAGAACTGTTCCGTATGAACTCTTTTTCTTTTCCGAACCGAACGGGGAATTGCCTGATGTTCCGTGTTATTCCAAGCAAGGTGAAGGTCGGCATCATGAGGTGTTTGATTCTACTCAAATCTCTTTTTGACCTGATAATGTCAGTCGTCCTGAATCCACGTTTCCTGTGCCGAATGTGAATCATGTGCCTCCTCGCCATCCCTTAAACTCGGTTTTCGCCATTGCTTTTGACCGCTCTGAACCGTTGAGTTCGATTTCTCTCAATACTTCTCTTTTACCCGCCGATTCAATTATTTCTTTAAAACACGTACCGTAGTCGTATATTGCAACAACATCTAATGCGGCAACGATACCTTGTACGAATTTGATGTCTTTTTTTTGTTCCATCTATCCAAAGCACCCGCCTTTCCGATTCGATTGTTTCATGCGCCTGATATTACTTCTGAAATACGGGTTACTTTCCTCACCCATGAAATGCCGAATTTCCCGAATCCGGGTTTCTGATACTGCTTCCATATCTGCAAGCAGTGATTTCAGTTCCGTTTTGATGGTTTCTGCTTGCGTTTTTGTAGATTTCGAGGTAGTCTCACCACTTTCATTGATGATGAAATCGCAGAATTTCATACCATCTTCTATCATCGGGGTGGTCTTGTCGTAATCGGTTTTGAAAATCACGTATTCAAGCCCGTATACACACTTGCTTGCAAGATTCCAAATTTCGAAGTCTGTTAATGGTTCAGGTTTGGGGTTATACCCGATTTCTTTGTTGTACGCTATGTTCTGTTTATCGAATGCTTCTTTACAGTCGGGGCATCGGGCTTCAATGATGTTTGCTGAATGCCCTGTGAGTAGGGTCAGGACTCGATGACAATCTCTGCACGGAATTGCCACGATTTTTGTGGTTTCTTTCATTGGTTTTTCGTCGTCTTCTACGTGCCTTGTCCTGTTTGGTATCAATCGTATAGGCTTCCAATCCGCTTTGAGTTTCGGATAACAGTGGTCGAATTGTTCGTTGGAACAGTCTCCACCATAGCAGTTACCCACGTTCTTTTCTTTCGCTTTGCATTGGTTCTTCTCTTTCATTTTTTCTCCTTCTTTTCCTCTACTTTCTTCAAAAAAGGTAATTTTTCTAAGAATCGGTCGTCTTCGGTTTTGAATATATTTCGCTTTTCTTTTGGTTTTTCTTCCCATTTCGGTTTCGGGGTCGCTGAAATATAATCGATAATCATACTCTCTGTCAATGGTTTCCCGCACGTTGCACAGTGGGGTTCCCCTCTTCCGATGAATGCCTGAACATCTTTACATGCAGAATACTGACACTGATATATCGGGGTCAGGGTAATTTTTCCATCGGTTATTCCCACAAGTTCTCGGTCTAATTTTTGTATTACCTTCTTGATGTGGCATCCCCTCTCTGTTGTTTCTAATAACCCCTCCCCTTTTCTCCGATAGAGTAATCCGTATTTCTGAAGTTGGTTCGCCCGAACGTTTGTTGGCATTTTTGTCAGGTTCAGGGCATCCATGACCTCTTTTATAGTCGTGGGGAGCATGGTCAGTATGCGATAGTTCTTCGGGCGACTCGCTACTTTTAAGATTGTTAATACGGTGTCTGATGTCATTTTTCTCCTTCCTTGATGACTATTGGCATACAGTTCGGGATTTTTTGATATATCGCCAATGCGCAATCGCTCACTTTTGCGGGGTTTTTGAGGACTTTGCTTTCTAAAATGAAATTCTCAATTCCGCAGATTTTTTCAAGCTCATCTATTACTGCTTTTTTGGATGCCTCAGTTAAGCTGTATTTTATTTCTTCTGTCATTTCTTTTTCGCCTCTGTTTCTATTCTGAATGTTAGTCCGCAAGACCAACATTTCCGATTGTGGTCGCATGTCGGGTCTGCGGAAAACAAAATTAGAACATTGTTGTAATCGTTTGCCATATACTCCGGGTCTTTGATTCGGTGACTCCCTCTCGCCTTTGAAAAGGCGAGCATCCATTCTTATGCACTCGCATGGGGTTTTCCTCCTACCATGGTCATCTGCACTTTTAGCCAGTCATCTCGGCATTGAGTCGCTATATTGTATCCAGCATTAATATCTGCATCTGTCTTTCCACCGCAATCGTGGCACAGGATATATGAGTACCCATCACCCCACTTCCTTGTAGTTAACATGGAATGGCAATGGTGGCACTTCCTTGATGTACCATATTCATCTCTGAGTTCTGTGGGGTAGCCTCGTTCTGCTCTCTTCAGAGCTATGAACTTTCTCTGTCTTCCGTAACTCCATTTGCCAATACGTTTTCTTAATGTCGGCATACCGTTGCCACGGAACTGTGTCTGTCTGAACCGGCTGTTGCCGATAGCTATCATACTGCCTTCCGTAAAGTCGGCAACCTGATTCGCCAAACACCAATCATGATACATCGAAACATTCTCTCGCTTGTTCCTGAGTTCCCTGAGTTTACCCCATTTCTCAGCTTCCTGCAACGATGATACTATTGTATCGTACTTTTCAAGAAGCTCTATCTTTGCTGAATCCAATAATTGCTCCTCTCGTGGAAACGGTTCTGTTAACAGCACGGCTGCTATTGACTTATTTAAGCCTTGGTCGATTCCACCAATGGAACTTATTGGTTTGTTTTCAATCACCTTTGTTATGGTGACATGAACGTAATACTTCTTTCTGTGTTTGATTAGCTCGAAATCGTCTATCTCTGAATTATGAAGTTCATTAAGATGGTATTGAGATGGATTCAACGGAACATCAATCGTCTTGTTCTTTTTAAGAGTCGATACATGCATCCAAAGAGGAGTTAGTTTGCTCTCGCTACTTTCTATTTTTCCTGTCCTATAATCTATCCGGCATGATGTTTTGTTCCTGAAATCAGGTCTTGATGGTTCTCTCTTTAATAGCTTTTTAAACGACTTCTCTCTCTTTAATTTCTCTTTTTCATCTCTTGCAGAGGCTATCCGGTTCTCTGAAGATAGTACCTGAGTCTCCCATCGCATGTGCTGCTTTGTATATGACTTCCGGTTCCAGATGACTTTATCTATACATTGGTCACGGAATCCGTATGACACCCCGGTCAGTTCAGCAATATCGCTGTTCTTAACCATCTTTCTAATTGTTGTTCTGTCAAGTTTTGTGGTTTCGTCTATCAATGCTGATATAAGCCGAATGCAATAAGTCATCCGTGAAGTGAGCCTATCAAGTATGCCTATCTTGGTATTTGTAGTGTCATAATGAATGGGTATTTTGATTGTTTTTCTGACTTTCATAATATCATCCCAAGAGGTGCGCTAACCTGCGATTGAAATCGCAGGGATGCGCTTACCTCTTGACTCCAAGTTATCCTCATGATTTTCTCCCGCTTTTCGGGAACTTGGAATACATACAACATACCGATATGCCGTTCTGTCTTACATATTCTTGATATTCAGCCACCTTTTCTTTATTTTCTAATCTCGGCATCTTGAAAAAATCAGGATTTTTAGATTCAATATCCTTCATTCTTCTCTTTGTTTCGTTCTCAGTTAAATTTAAGAACCGTTTCAGGCACGACCTGTAATGCCTTTTTAAATCGTTTTCAGAATCACGATGTATAATCATTATCTCTCTTAAAACTTGTTCCTGTTGACATGGGTTTTTGAATACTGACCGAATATAATCTATATGTTCAATATTATTAGCTGACCAATCATCTATTTCGGCTTGAGTAACGTTTTTCGGCATCCATGGGGTCATATCCAATACGGTGAAAGCATCACGTTCTCGTTTCTTCCTACACCACTCTTCTGACCGAGCAAGTTTCGCCTTTACCTCTTGAACTTTTCGCTCAAATTCTTCCGGAGTCATTAGTTCCACGTTCCTTTATAATCAAAATTGTTTTTGAACCTGCATTTTTTACACTCCAGCACGATACCGTCTGGGGTTAAACAAAAGTCTGAAAGTCCTCGCCTTTGTTTTAAACATAGCATACGCAACCACTTATTTAAATGGGTATAATTTGCGATAATCATCTCTATTCGGTTCATTTTTTCCTCTCCCCCGCCATGAGAATCAAGTACGCCACGATTGCCAATGCACTGAGGATAAAGCCCCATGCCTTGATTGTTGCTGATAAGTTGACCATAAATTGGTATCTATCTCCCCATTTATAGATTACACCCGTTCTGCTGTAGTCAGTAATAAAAAGTGCCCCTACCTTTTTCAGCACGATTGGATGACCATCGTACAGAATGGCTTTCGCTATAATGTTTTTCTGCGTAATCGTTCCGTAGTTGTCGATTTGCGGGTTGTTATCCCCTTTCGTGATGATTCGGTCGCCTTCTATCCTCACGACCCGGTGACTGATGTTCGTGTTCCTCTCTTTTACCGTGAACGTGATGATGTCACCAACTTCAGGTTTCGTGACTATTGATTGAGCTATGAAGATATCGCCACGCTGAAATTCAGGAACCATCGAGTCCGAGATGACGACCATCAACGTGATGAGCTTGATACCGAACATGACAACCATGAACAGCATCAGGATGAATAAGAACCAATCCTGTTTCTTCGTGTCCTTCGGCAGTTTGGCGGGCTGTGGGCGATAGAGGTACACGAGCAGTTTCATGAGATATTTGTTCTCCCGTTTGTACGTGAAGTAAAGAGCGAGGAGCAGAACGAATATCGCTGATATGATAACGCCTTCGGTGATATCGGTTCGCATGTAGCGGATGGGTTCGAATTCCATTTCAGTTCACTCCTGCCCTGAATCCCCCATGACTGACATGACATTGATTGCAATCTCTTGGATATGAAACCTGTCCGTGACAATCACTGCAATATTTGGTCTTGGCTGAGTGGTATTCTAATGATGTTTCATTCGTCTGCCCAACAGTCATCCCGCTACCCCGATGACAGCCCGTGCATCCGAACGCCATGTGTTCAAGGTATGGGGTTGCGTTTTGGTTCAAGACCTCGTATACGGGCATGTGACAGTAGATACACTCTGCGCTGTCCTGAAAGTTGTGTTTTCCTGAGAAGAACGTTGGTTGGAACGTGGTCGTGTATGACCCATCGTATACGAGGCTTGTATTCGAGGCTATACTGTCATTCTCGAACGCAAAGACCTGTCTGTTCCTGACCTCAAAAGAACCATACATGGTTGTGTGACACATCATACAGGCTTCGTTTATGCCGAGAGCGAGGGTTGATGTGGCTGCGCCCCTGATAATCACGGTATGGACTTCCTGCGAGCCGTATAGAGTAGCTGAATTGGTATGGCACTCAATACATTCCGGGGCGTAAGCTGCGTGATAGTCTTTGGTGTAGTTCCTACCCATTGTGTTATTTGTGTTGGAGTGACATGCCTTGCACCCGAAGTCTGCATCGAGGGTCGCATGAAGTTGAGTGACCCGATTGATATCTTCAAGTTGATTCTGTATATCCCCATGGCATTTTGTGCATGGGGCACTACCGTTGTAGTATGTATGGTCATTTGTGAATAGGGCAAACGTGCTCGGATATGACCAAAACATTGCTCCGATGAGTCCCATCGTGATTAAGATGTATTTTTTTTCCATGATTTTTTTCCTGCCCTGTGTAGCTCGACCATTTCGGTGTTCGTGTGTGGTTTTGGACAGTCTTCTTTTGGTGTTCCCTCGTGACTTATATCGTACCCAAGATAGCAAGTGCATCCATCTCCACAACTGCCTTCTATCAGGGCACGACATCCGTTGCACGTTTTTTTCGGTCTTGGTCTGCTCATTTTTATCTGAACATGCTTATTCTTGTCATTGCCGAATCTTATTTTCATACCCTACGACTCCCTACCCAAACCTCAATCGGTCTTGCGTTCTCGATTTCTGCCATCGCTATTGCCGTTGCGAGTTTCTGCTTTTCTTCTTCGCACTTGGGGCATCTGAGCCTATACCAAAGGTTGTGGGTGAGGCACGTTCCCATAAGTGTCGCCTCATTTCCAAAGGTGGAACGCCGTTGTCTTTTTCACGACACTTCCCCTGAAATCCGAGAGGCGTATCGCAAGAATAATAGTATCGTTGACCTTCGGTTCTTTGCCATCGTAGAACGTGACCATCAGGGTATAATTGCCCTCTTCGGGTCTGAATACGCCCGACCTATAGGCTATCGGTTCGCTCATCATTGCGTTGGCTTTGGCTTCTATCGTGATTTCCGGGAACTTCGGGATTGAGTCTGCCCTTCTGTAATAGAACGGTACTTCTGTCTGCTCTATGGTTGCATTGGTCACTGTCGGGAATCCCGTTGATTCGTTTATCGCCGTGCTCACTGAAACTTTCAGTGCGGGGTAACTGCGTAGGGTTTCTCTCTGTGAGTATGCCAATACCCCTATAATGAGGGACAGTACGAGCAGTACCGTTAATGTCTTCGCTATTCTATACTTAATTGTTTTTGGTTCATTCTGTGCGTTTTCCATAGTTATCTATCCTTCCTATACTGATTCCTTTGCAACCTAATTGAGATAAAGCTATCGGTCAGTTATCTGTACGTACAGTTAACTGTGATACGTTTATATGGGTATCAGTGATAGCTTGAAACTCTCGTTGTGCAAAACATGATGCTGATGGTCTTGGATTCCCTTTTTTATCCCATTCTGTTGTCGTCCCCAATCCGTCGAGTAGGTTCCCATCTGCGATGACATAGTAGCGATACTCGGTATCCCCTTCTCGCTGTTCATCTTCGGGCGTTCTCAGGATGGCATCGAGTACCTGAAGACAGGACTTCCCCATCAGGCTCTCGTAAGGTTTCTGCCATGAGTGCCGCATGTGGAATATGTTCTGTACGAGCCGAATCATTGTGTTCCTCTATTTTTTAACAATTCAGCCCTCAGTTCTTCATTCAGGCTGATGATTTGCTGTGTCAGGTTTTTGATGTAGTCCGCATAGATTCCTCTTTGCCGGATGTCAGGAACACTATTGTCTCTGAAAATCACAGGAAATATCAGTGGAAAATTGTATTGCCCGTTTGCATTTGAGCGGTTCAGGTCTGTTGCGAGTCGGTTGTATTCTTCAAGGTTTCCTATTCCTTCTTCCATTTTTTGATATGCATCCCGTTTTTTTATCAGTTCTCTGATTTTGGTTTTTAGTTCTTCTGCTGTCATTTCTAATTCCACCCGAAAAGGCTCTTGATAAGCTCAAGAATCGTGTATTTCTTATAGTCCACTACCGTTGCGTATATCTGCTCTGTAGGGCTTTCTATTGAGGTCTGAGAGGGTTTTGATGGGGCTACCCCATGACAGTTCAGGCATATCAGGTCAATGTTATCCTCGTGGATATCATGAACTTTTCCGCTGTGACATCCCGCACAATCGTTGAACTTGCTGAGGGGAAGACCCTGACCCGTTTCTCCATGACATCTGTTGCAGTAATTTGCGCCTTCCACTGCTGCCGTAACGTTGGCGTGAAGGGTGTGGTATTCGTTCGTGTCCTGAACGGTGTGACAGAGTTTGCAGATGTTCTTGTTGTGACTTCCTTCCATTGTCGCTATGTCGATTTTTCCTTTCGAAACATACAGATGGCATGAGCCACACCATTCCGCACCCGAAACCCCGAAACTGATGCCCCGTTCTGTGTGGCATCCGTTCGTGCAGACCGGGAACATCATACTTTCTTCTGCGCTTGTGATTTGAATGAATGAGAGTAATATAATAATCAGGCTGACCGAGATTTTGAGAGTCTTGTTTTTCATACTATGCTCCTCCATATTATTCGATTAGTAATTCTACCGATGTTTTTAATTCCATACCTGCTTTCTAATTGTTTTAGAGAATATCTTCCCGTAGAATGTAGTCGTCTAATTTCTACCACCTGTTCCGCTGTTAATTTATTCGTATTTACTTGTTCCCCTTTCGCCTGCCTGCCCTTATTTACCATATCTTGTTGATTATCTTGAACTGTGCCTATAAATAAATGATTTGGATTACAGCATCTTCTGTTGTCGCATTTATGACAAACGAACATTCCTTTTGGCACTTCGCCCCGTGTTAATTCATATACCATCCGATGTGCACGATATTGTTTGCACGCTATGTTGAATACCCCGTATCCACTTTTATGAAGGGTGCTGTTCCATTCCCAACATTCTGATTCACCACCACGAATTATTTTAGCCCAAAAATCATCAATAGTATTACGAGGATTTATTGTATGCCCTTTCGGAAATGTGTGGCGCATAATTATCCTCTTTTAGAAAAAAAAGGGAGATGGGATGAACCCATCTCAGTTTGGGTATTTAATCTACTTTCACCGGAGCCGGAACGTTGTCGCTCTGTGAAACTGTGTGACCATCTGCTGAGAAACCCGTGAGGTCTTCAATTGAGTCTACAGTCATATCGACATTAAAGCTCAGTGTGTTCGGCTTGGTGTATTCGATGTCTACATCCGTGTGCGTATGACAAGCGATACATGCGCCGTTGCTGTATGATGCAGTTCCGACCGCCTTGTATTGAGTCAGAGTGTCATCAGTTTTCTGGAATTCCATGTGGGCTTCCTGAGCACCTGTATCTGCGGAGTCAATCGCATTAGTGATACCGAAACCGCCTGCTGCGAGTGTGATAACCCTGTTGGTGTAGCCATAGTGACAGATACCGCACTTATCGTCGTTTCCGCCTGCGAATGTAAGTTCATCATCTACCACTCTGCTGTAGTGTCCTGCTGGTTCGAATCCATCGTGACATTCAAGGCATGATACCAATGAAGCTGCGTGGTATTCTGTACCGGGGGTGACTGTTTTTGACCCTGCATTCAGAAGGGATGTAGTCCATGAGCGACCGGTCGGTGTTGGGGCTGCTAAAACAACACCACCAGTTCCGGTTCCATACCAACCATTCACGGTCAAGTCTGTACCTGCTAACTGTGGAATCTTTGACAGGTCAAGTCCTCTGTTTTTAGATGCTGCGTTCTGGTCGAACGGGGCTGCTCCGCCTACTGCTGCACTGTTGTATGTTGGTCTCTCATACTCGTTATAGAGTTTCAGTACGGTCGTATCCGCTTCAGTTCCAGCTATTCTTGGGCTGAGTGCATATCCCTTAGTTGGTCTGACACCAGCGGGCTGTGCAAGTGCTTTGTCGAGAACATCGTTTTTAATTCCTTCATTGGGGTATTTTGGTGAGCCGGGGAAGTTCTCTTCCTCAAAGTCAACCATAGAAATAACCAATGTTCTCATCGGTAGGTTTGTTGCCGAGCGGTCATTACCTTTGCCATTTAAGTCTGTATCTACAGTATAGGTTATGGCTGCATAGGCGTTATCGCCTGTTGCTGCGCCCGCTTCAATTCTGTGACAGTATTCACATTTGAACGCTGCGTGTGGTTTATCTGTTCCTGTCTTGACACCCACTGTACTTACCATTTCTGCCTGCACATCGCCGTGGCACTTAGTACATTCAATCTGGTTGCCCGTTGCATCAATGTTCTTGAAGTCGTGCTGACCAGAGAACAGTGCTACTGTGCTCGGTAATGCGTACAACCCGATGCCGACTATGGCTATCAGGAGGAATGCTATTTTCTTGTTCATTTCTTTTTCACTTCCTTTCCCAATTGGGATTTGTTTTGGTGTTTTTTGAAATGGCCTCTCGGCTATGACTTGAATTTTGTGAGGGGGTTGAATTTATTTGGCTCATGTTTCTATCCTACACCCAACACTTTGAAACATAAGGAATATAAACCTTTCTGAAAGAATCGGGGAAAATTGTGTTATCTATCACGATTTCTCTAACTTTACGTACAGAAAGGCGTACAGAAAGGAGAGGGTTGAGTCACCACAAAACTGGTGTACAAAGGATTGTAATGGCTCAATCCAATATAACTGTTGAAACTTAAAGGATATAAACTTACCGATTGTGGTTTGTTATTATACCGATTCCGTACCCGTCCTGTTCTGGGTCATCGATGATTTCGATATGCTCGTACCTGAGTTTCAGTTCATCCCAAAACTGTTTGACTCCGTTGTTGTGCTCGGAAAGGGGATTCACAATATCGTGGAATGCTATCAGACCGCCATCTTTGATAAGGGTTTTATACATTTCGAAATCCCGTTTGACACCTTCATACGTGTGGTCGCCATCGATGAACAGCAAGTCGAGAACACCCCCCGCCTTTTCAAAGACCGTATCGAACGTGGGTAGTTTGTGTGAGTCACCATTGATGAGGGTTACGTGCCCGCTCGGAAGGAACGATGAGAATAAAAATCGTTTCGCCAACAGCATCAGACCTGCGAATTTCGTGTACCCGTAATCAAGACTGATGATGTGTGCGTTCGGGCGAATGGTCTTGGCTATCATGAACAGCGTACCCCCGTTCGCAGACCCGATTTCAAGCACGTCCTTTATATTCTTCCCTTCGATGAGGGTAAGGAACGTGGTTATCTCGGTTTTAATTTGTGATGGGGCGATTATCCTATTCTTCGGGTCGAATGCAAAATCCACAATTTCCTTGACCGGGGCGGGTTTGAAGTTCCGTATTCTGTATACGGTTGGAAAATATTCCAATGCTAATTGTAGGTATGATACCATATTAGTTTTCTCCGGTTCTTTTGGGGTTATCCATTATTCTGAATGCTGTTTCTTCGGCTACCATACGTTTCAGGATTTCAAACTCCTCATCGGTCATCGCTGTTATAGTTGCACGATTCTCTTTTCTCTTCTGTTCGAGCCGTTCGGCTTCCCGTTCCTTGAATGATTTATACTTTTGTTTTTCCATAGTACGATTTTGATTTGTCTTTGAGCGTGTCTGCTTTGATGGTTTTCTTGAGTTCCTTGAGTTCCAATATCCGACCGCTGAACCGTTCAGTGATGTTCGCCCTGTGTTTCGGCTCTGTTGTCTTCAGGGCCTTCTTCATTTCCGTTTCAAGATGCTGAATGCGGAAAGCAATGTACGCATACACATCTTTTTTTTCCATGAGCAAATCAAGTATTGCCATCTTAGTCCTCGTGGGTCATGCATCCAGATTGCGTTTCTATCTCTTTGACCATTTTTCGTATGATATCTTCTTTTCCTTTGAACAGGTCTGTCAGGTCTAAGGCTTCAGGACTTATTGCGATTTCAAGAGCATCGCACACGAGTCCCCATGATTCCGGGTCGTGCTCTGCGTTGTCTATTCCTTTTCCGCTGTTGATTTCGGTTGCGATTTCCTGCATGATGTCTTCCATCTGCCAAAATCGGTCGTTCACAGCGATGACATCGGGGCGTGTTGCGACTTTTATTGCATCGCAGAGGAATTCTCGGTCTGCCACATCTAAATTTCTGATATCCATGAAAGTCTGAATCAAACTTAATTGAGATAAAGGTATCGAAAAATCAGGTGAAACTTAGGGGAGTGGGGTGGTATTGTTCTAAAAAATGATTTTGTTCCACCTGACAATACTAAATTGGGTGTCGGTGGATATATAGATTTTGATGGATAGGAGAGTCAGTTCGGGGAGTGGGAGTGGGGGTTAGTAAAAAAGTTTGCCTCACTGACTCTCTATCTAATCTGTAACGATTAATTGATTTATATAGTTTTCTGTTTGTACAGCTTCGACAATCTGTACGTACAGAAAGAGAGCACGGTAAGTAGCACGGCGTTGAACCACGAGTTCAGGTTTCCCGTAAAATATCCGAGCATCCCGTTAAGGAGTGCACCTATCCAGAAAAACACAGTCAGGAATTGATGGAATTTTGCGTTGTCGTAGGTCGGGAAGTTCATGGCACGAACCCTCTTGACATTTGTTTTAGAAATTTTCTTCTTTTGATGTTCTCATCTTTTTTTTCTGTGAACGTCAGGTTGTCTGCAATTGTGCCTATTGATTTTGCGACTATTATTAATTCAATCGTGCTGTCATCGATTTCTATTTTCTCACCCTGAACCGATTTGATAGTTCCTCCGTATAACTTGCCCACTCTCCTGAACATCACCCGGTCGCCCACATTTAGTTCCGTCATGTCAATCCCTTCGTAGTGTTTGACATCGCTGCAAGAACCAAAACATATACGGGTGCTTCTATATTTCCTTTGATATGAGCGGTTACGTTGAAACCATCGAACGATGAATTGATTTTCACGGTCGGCATTCCGATTTCAGTGCCGTTATAGAGTTCAATGGATTTCCCGTTCAGCGGGTTCTTAAATTCTAATGAGGGAACGGTCACGGGTGGCGAATCCGATTTCGCTACTGTAGTGATGTCCCCGAACGTGCCGACCACATCGGCTTCGAAACTCAATTTCACGGGCTGAGTGACTATAATGGCGATGATTACGAACAGAAAAGCTATGAGGACTGCGATAAAAGCTAAATAGAGGTCTTTGTCATCGGTCATTTTTTCGCTCAACGTAGTCGTGCAGTGCCCGTTTGAATGCGAATTCCTGACCTGTTTCGGGAACTTCCTTATCGGTTTTGGTTTTGATAGATACTCCAAATGCCGTTTTTGAATTTATTGAAAACATCCACCATATACTTTCGAAAAGGGCAATGCAGACCGTAACTCTCGGTGTGTGCCGCTCATATCTCACAGACCTGACATAAAGGTTCTTTTTATGTTTCTTGTTGAATTCGGCGAGTATCTGTTCCTCTTTTTCGTTCAGTGGTCGTTCTTCCACATCAAGCCTATGCTGGTGTCTCATTTTTTGTCGCCCTCCGCCTCTACACGTGGGGCAATCATATATTCCACACGCCCTTTTCCTTCAGCTATCGGGAAACTGAGTTTAATAGGATAATCCGTTCCCATAACGATTTTCAGGTCGGTCGTTTTCTCTACCAATTTCTGAATCTTAGTGAGATAGTCCGATGCGAACATGGCTTTGGCGTTCGATATTTTTGTAATCCTCGATGCTTCTATCGGGATTCGCAATACAACATCATCCGTATCTCCTGCTGCTGAAATGTTGAACTCGGATTTGTCCAAATCCATTGCGAAATATATATAATCCCCGACTTTTTCGCACGCTTTCATCCCATACTTGAAATCCGTGCCATTCAGGAGAATGTTCACAGGAAGGTCGAGTTCAGGCATTTTCGGTTCTTTCCTGATATTGTTCGGGTCGAGAAGCGACATGGTATATGTCAGACCCCTGACCAATATTTTGAGTTTGTGCGCCACTTCATCAAGTTCCAACTCTACTACATCTTCGTTAGTCGTGTCATCCGTGAAACTTGATAGTTTCGTGAGGTCAATACCGATGACACCGTCGGTTGCATAGAATGATTCGAATGCTTCTTTTTCAAGATTCACAGCGACCATTGCCACGTTTGCGGGGTCAACTGCACGTACAGATATGCCCTCCTGTGTGATGTTCAGTTTCCCTTCATCGACCATGGCGGTCAATACGTTCATCAGTTCTTTCAGATATATTCCTTTAATACTTATTCTAAACATTTTATAGCTCCTTGCGTTTGATTATGAATGATTTGTTTTTCCGACATCGGAGAACGAGTATCATGATAATGAGTTGCAGTACGATAGT
>Ga0180007_10002546_pt1 | contig 21564 bp, 24 predicted proteins | sample MM_PC_MetaG_FD_121122 | JGI IMG/M metagenome (GOLD analysis project Ga0180007, IMG submission 121122) | Groundwater microbial communities from the Aspo Hard Rock Laboratory (HRL) deep subsurface site, Sweden - MM_PC_MetaG | ecosystem: Environmental > Aquatic > Deep subsurface > Groundwater... | reverse complement strand
GCAACACCAGGTAGTGGAAAAGTCCATGATGGGAAACCTTCAGGAATTTATATGTTAATTAATAATAAAAATGTAAGAAGCCCAATTGCTCGAGAAATTTTAAAATTTATAGAAAAAGAATATAATACTTTACCTTTCTGCTCAAGATGGATTATAAAAAAATTTACAACAAAAGCATTATTTGGATTAAAACAATTAGAAGAAAATGGAAACTTGCACCATTTTCCACAACTTGTAGAAACATCACACTCAAAAGTTGCTCAAGCTGAAGATACTATTTTAATAGAAAAAGATAATGTGATTGTTACAACAGAATAGATTTATCCCAAATAACTATTTACTTGCGGAATAGCTGCTTTTGCAGACTTAAAAAAGTTGTCCTCAATTTTTTTATAAGTTTCAATAGTTGATTTATTCACACTTGGATTAATCTTTCTCAAAGCTTCATCAAAATGTTTTTTCTTTACTTGTTTAGCATCAATAGACTCTCTCAAAGCAAGCATAGCAGCTTCCCTAACCAAAGCTTCTAAATCAGCTCCAGTATGCCCAATAGTTTTTTTAGCCAAACAATACAACAACTTTTGCTTATCTGTTAATTTTTTAAAATCAATTTCTTTCTCTTTAGATTTTGTTAATTCATCTTCTTTAATTGGTTTATCAGAAGCTATTTTAGAAACAACATTCTCCACTTTCACATTTTTAAACTCTTTATCTAATTTTTTAATCTCATCTTTGCTAATTTCAACAGGCATCTTCTTTGTATGAATCTCCAAAATTTTAAATCTTCCTTCTTCCTCTGGAGCATTTACAAGCAAAATCTTATCAAATCTTCCTGGCCTTAACAAACCAGGATCAAGCATATCTGGTCTATTTGTAGCCCCAATAACAAGAATATCATTTAAATCTTCCAGACCATCCATCTCTGCTAATAATTGATTCAAAACTCTTTCAGTAACCTTTGTCCCAACTTCTACTCCCCTCTTGCCTGCCAAAGAATCAATCTCATCAAAAAAGACAATACATGGAGCCACTTGCCTTGCTCTTTCAAAAATCTTCCTCATACCTTCCTCTGATTTCCCAACCCACATGCTCAATAATGAAGGCCCTTTAACCTGAATAAAATTAGCTTCTGATTCATTTGCAACTGCTTTAGCCAAAAGAGTCTTGCCTGTTCCAGGAGGACCATAAAGCAAAATACCTCTTGATGGGCGAATCCCCATTCTAGCAAAACTATCAGGATATTTCATTGGCCATTCCACAGCTTCTTTTAATTCTCCCTTAATTGCACCTAAGCCCCCAATATCTTCCCATTTAATATTTGGTGTTTCAACTAAAACTTCCCTCATAGCAGAAGGCCGAACAACTTTCAAAGCATCCATAAAATTTTCTTTTTTAACAATTAATTTTTCTAAAATCTCATGGGGAATTTGCTCCTCTTCATCTAATTTCATTTGAGGTAAAAACTTTCTTAAAACACTCATAGCAGCTTCTTTACTTAATGCTTCTAAATCAGCTCCAACAAAACCATGAGTCACAGAAGCTAGCTCATCTAATTTAACACTTTTGGTTAAAGGCATTCCTCTTGTATGAATCTTTAATATTGAAAGTCTCCCTTCTTTACTAGGAACATTAATTTCTACTTCTCTATCAAACCTTCCAGGTCTTCTTAAAGCAGGATCAAGAGCATTAACTCGATTAGTTGCCCCAATAACTATAACCTTTCCTCTTGACTTAAGACCATCCATCATAGTCAACAATTGACTAACAACTCTTCTTTCAACCTCTCCTCCAACATCTTCTCTCTTCGGAGCAATAGCATCAATCTCATCAATAAAAATTATAGTGGGGGCAGTCTTTTCTGCTTCTTCAAAAATGTCTCTAATCTTTTTCTCACTTTCCCCATAAAACTTTGACATTATCTCTGGTCCATTTAATAAAATAAAATTAGCTTCTGATTCATTTGCAACTGCTTTAGCCAAAAGAGTCTTACCTGTTCCAGGAGGACCATGCAACAAAACACCCTTAGGCGGTTCTATCCCTAACTTCTGAAAAATCTCAGGATGCTTCATAGGAATCTCAACCATCTCTCTTATCTTTTTAATTTCCTCAGAAAGTCCACCAATATCTTCATAATTAATCTCAGGAATTTTTTCATCACTTATTTCAACTGCTTTTGGATTTAAAGTTACTTCAGTATTCTCTGTTATAATAACGGGTTGACTAGGATTACTATTAACTACTATAAATTTAATCTGAGTGATTCCCCCTCCTAAATTCCCCAAACCCATATTCTCAAAAGTATCTCCAAATAATCCTCCCAGCTCTTCACCAAGCCCCATCTCTGAGAATAAATCTCTCCTTCTTTGAACTCCTCCTAAAACAACAAGATCTCCTTTCACAACAGTTCTCCCTAAAAGGCCTCTCCTTAAACTTTCAGGATCTCCCTGAACCATAATTCCTTTTTGTGCAGGAGCAATCATTATTTTCTTTGCTTCCTTAATGTCTGCTTTAGAAATCGCGACAACATCCCCAATACCTGCTTTTGCATTTTTTCTTAATATACCATCAATCCTAATAATTCCTTCACCAACATCTGCAGGATAAGCTCTGTCAGCAATTGCAACTGTCCCTCTATTTCCTTTAATCAAAACAACATCCCCTCTTTTAATACCTAAATCTCTCATTATTTCTGAGTCCAGTCTTGCTATACCTTTATATGCATCATCTTGCAATGCTTCAACAACCTTTAACTGAATTTCTTTTTTAGCCATTTATTTTCCTTTTAATTTATTAAAATTTAAACTTAATCTCCCCATTTCTTCAAAACACAAATTAACCATATTATTCATCATTTTTTCCTGTTCTTTCATAAAAGAAACTATCTCTTTTGGAATTGAAACAGTATAACTATTTCCTACAAGTCTCATCTTTACTCTAAATTCCTTATTTTTTAGATTTATAAATTTATTGTACTCTTGTTCATCAACAGGATGAATTAATTTCCCATGACATTTTGGACAAATCATTGCTCTAAACAAAAATCTATTTTTAAGTATTTTTGCTTTTTGCATTCGAGAATTGCATTTTTTACACAAAATCGTGTTATCAAATATGTCTTGCATCATGAATATAAAACCGTGTCTTTTTAGACACGGAGTTGAAAAGAGGTACACAGAAATATGTATACCTTATGTGTATACATGAAATATATACTATTTAAATATTTTTATAATACAGAATATATAAAACATTTTAAAAACTAAAAAAAACTAATCTCCTTATGAATCTTAAAGACATAAAAAAAGCAGGTGTTAATGATGCTAAAGAAATTAACATAAAAAATATAGACATTAAAGACAAAAATAAAGAAATAAAAGTTGAAGAAATAAAAATAAAAAGAGATGAAGAACCTAATAAACCAAAAAAAATAATAAACTTTCTAAAAAAACTTTGGAAAAAATTCTGGTTTATATTATGGAAAGATGATAGTCTAAAAGGGTGGATTTTCTCAATTATATTTTTATTTATCTTGATAAAATTCATATTTTTTCCAACATTAAGTTTAGTTACAGGAACTGCTTTACCATTGGCAATTGTTGAATCCTGCAGTATGTATCATGAAGGAAATCTTTTATCAAATTATGACAAATGGTGGGAGAGCCATGAATCAAAATATTCAGAATACAGCATAGAAAAACAAGAATTTGAAAATTTCAAATTTAAAAAAGGATTCAATAAAGGAGATATTTTATTTATAATAAAAGCAAAACCAGAAAAATTGAAAATAGGAGATGTAATAATCTTTAGTGCAGATAAGAAAAATCCTATAATTCATAGAATAATAAAAATTGAAAAAGAGGGCAATGAATATGTCTTTTCAACAATAGGCGATAACAACAATGGACAATTAAGTTTTGAAACAAATATAAAACAAGAACAATTAGTTGGGAAAGCTGTTTTCAAACTTGCGCCTTATGTAGGCTGGGGAAAACTAATTTTTTATGAATATCTAAGACCTGTTTCAGAAAGAGGCACATGCAATCAGAACTAAATAGAAAAGGTTTTTAAACAAGATTAATCAAAAACTAAAATGGAATTTTGTCTAACAACAACCAAACTTATTGATGCAGAATTAGTAAGGGAGGATATATAATGGAATTCTGTCCTAAATGTGGTGCTGTACTTATTCAAAAAAGAAAAAATGATGGATGTCCCAGATGTAATTATTCTGTAAAAGGAAAAATAAAAATAAAAACATCTGAAAAAATAGAAGAAAAAAAAGAAGTTGCAGTAGTATCAAAAAAAGATACACAAGTTTTACCGATAATTATAGAAGAATGTAAAAAATGCGATAATGACAAAGCATATTTCTGGACAGTTCAAACACGTTCTGGGGATGAAGCAGAAACAAAATTCTTCAAGTGCACAAAATGTGACCACACTTGGAGAGAATATCGATAAACATATAAATAAAATATTTCTAATAAAATTATGGCTCTGTAGCTCAGCCTGGTTAGAGCACCAGACTCTTAATCTGGGTGTCGGGGGTTCAAATCCCTCCAGGGCCATAAACAACTTCAAGAAAGTTTAGGGACTGCAAACGAAATTTTAATTTCAGTCCAGGATCATTCATTCGCCTAAGCGTGGTCAAATGAATTAACAAATCCTTATTAGGATTTTTGCTTAAAAAATTCAATCTGCCTGAATCTTTTCATAACTTGATTATAACTTCCCTTCTCAACAAGAACCTTGGTTTTATTTTCATTTAACAATCTAAAATCATATTTGCTAACAGAATACTTTAATTTATCTTTTCCAAGATATTTTTTCCATCTAATTTCAGATTTCAATTTATATTGCAAAACCATTTTTTTAATAACTCTTATATCTAATAAAAAGTATATAAAATTGTCTTAAAATAGTACTTACTAAAACTGTTCTCATTCAGGGGCGGTTAGTATCAGATTATCTAATTAAACTTTGGATATTCTCAATAGCATCTGCAACTTCTCTACCTCTCTTGGTCAGTTTGATTAATTTTATTCGCCCCTTTTTTTCAAACTCAACCAAATTCAAAACTTCCAAAGTCTGCAGAATCTTTACTGCATGGCTATAAGTACAATCTACTTCTTTAGCCAAAATACTACCATACCTTACTCTTGTATTCTTCTTCAAAGAAACCAACATTAAAGCTGGTTTTCTTCTAAAAAAGATATCGAAATTATCTTTCATCTTAGATATATGTAGTTTAATGTATATATCCAGACAGGGTCTTACTTTTAAATGTTTCGTAAAACATATTTCATAAAATTTATTAAGGAACATAATCACCAATTTCTATGAAACACAAAACAAAAATACTAGCAGTGGGGGATATTCATGGTGACACTGGATTAGTAAAAAAACTAGTTGAAAAAGCAAAAAAAGAGGATGTTGATTTAGTGATTTTAGCAGGAGATTTAACCTTTGCTGAACAATCAACCAAAAACATAATAGGTCCTTTTGTAAAGGCGAAAAAACAGGTTCTATTAATCCCTGGAAATCATGAATCAATTGCAACAATAGAATTTTTAGCAGAATTGTATCCAAACACAAAAAACATTCATGGATATTCATTTATAAAAGATGGTTTAGGGATTTTTGGTGCAGGAACAGCTAATATAGGGATTCATCAAATAAAAGATTCAGATATTTTTGATTTATTAAAAAAAGGAAATAATGCAGTCAAAAATTTAAAGAAAAGAATAATGGTAACCCATATGCATCCAAGAGGAAGTAAAGCAGAATTCTCTGGTTTTAAAGGTTCAAAAGCAATAAAAAAGGCAATAAAAGAATTTCATCCAGATATTGCCATCTGTTCTCATATTCATGAGGCTTCCGGAATAGAAGAAAAAATAGGAAAAACAAGAGTAATCAATGTTAGTAGAAAAGCGAAAATTTTCGAAATTTAATCAAAAAATTATAAAAACCTTTATTCTTCTCAATAATCATGCCAAAAAAAACTATAAAAACAAAAGAAGAAAAAATAGCTGAAAGTTATTTTCCAGTTGATAAAAGTGACTTAAAATACACAACTGAAAAACAAGAAAAAAAAGAAGCTCCTCAACAAGATTTTTTAAAAAAATCTATTGAGATTCCAGTAAAAGATCCCCTACCTAAAGAAGAAATCCTAAAAGGTTCTATTGAAAAGAGATATAACCAACCAAACAAAGGCTCTTTAGAAACAATAGAGAAAAAATATAAAACAAGAAAAACAAGAAATATTAAAGAAATAAAATATTCCCTTCCAAAAATAAATTTAAAAGAAAAAGGTTATGAACTTATTATTACAGAAAAACCCCAAGCAGCTTTAAAGATTGCAAATGCTCTTGGGAAAGCAGTTCAAAAAAACATAAACAAAATTCCTTATTATGAAGTTGATAGACAAGGAGAAAAAATAATTGTTGGTTGTGCTGTTGGACATTTATTTACTTTAAAACAAAATATTCCTGGATCAAATGTCCCAATATTTGATATAAGTTGGGTTCCAAATTATCTTGCAAGAAAAAAAGACTTTACAAAAAGATATTATGATACATTATTAAAACTTGCAAAAAATGCAGGAAGTTTAACAGTAGCAACAGATTTTGATACTGAGGGAGAAGTAATTGGTTTGAATATTGTAAGATTTATTTGCAGCCAAAAAGATGCAAGCAGAATGAAGTTTTCTACATTAACAACCCAAGAACTAAACCAAGCATATGAAAAAAAATTACCTAAGATAAATTGGGGCCAGGCAATTGCAGGGGAAACAAGGCATTATCTAGACTGGTTTTATGGGATAAACTTATCAAGAGCTTTAATGAATGCAATAAAAACAACAGGTAAATTTAGAATCATGTCTATTGGAAGGGTGCAAGGCCCAGCATTGAATATGATTGTTAAAAAAGAAAAAGAAATTAAAAACTTTAAATCAGAATCATATTGGCAGATTTTTATCACTATAAAGAATTCACATATTTTAGAGCTAAAACACAATAAAGATATTTTTAACAAAAAAGAACTTTCTAAATTTGAAAACCTAAAAGGAAAAACAGCAATTGCAGAAACAAAAAAAACAGCACAGATTTTACCTCCAAATCCTCCTTTTGATCTAACTACTTTGCAGACAGAAGCTTACAAATTTTATGGCATAACTCCCTCAAACACATTAAAATCAGCACAATCACTTTATCTCTCAGGGTTAATTTCCTATCCAAGAACATCTTCTCAAAAGTTGCCCAAAGAAATAGGATACAAAGAAATTTTAGATAAATTAAAAATAAGATATAAAGTCAGCAAATTAATAACCAAAGATAAACCAATTGAAGGGAAAAAAACAGATCCCGCCCATCCTTCAATTTATCCAACAGGAGAAAAACAAATATTAGCAGGAAATGATGAAAAAATCTACGACTTAATTGTAAGAAGATTTCTTTCTCTTTTTTGTGATGATGCAATAATTGACAATAAAACAGTAAAAGCAACTGTAGACAAATTGATTTTTAGTGTGAGAGGATCTTCAATAAGAAAAAAAGCATGGATGGAAATCTATCCAAGCAAATTAAAAGAAAATGAAATTCCTGATTTAAACGGAGAAGTAAAAATAATAAAATCAAGAATAGAAGAAAAACAAACCCAACCTCCAAAAAGATATTCTCCTGCATCAATAATTTCTCAGCTTGAAAAAAGAAATCTGGGAACAAAGGCAACTCGCTCAAGTATTTTAGAAACATTATATGATAGAGGGTATATTAAAGACAAAAGTATTGAAGCAACTCCTTTAGGAATTTCTTTGATTGATAGTTTAGAAAAACACTCCCCAATAATAATTGATGAAGCATTAACAAGAAGTTTTGAAAATCAAATGGAGTCAATTAAAGAAGCTAAAAAAGAATTTATTGAAAAAGAGAAAAAAATAATTTCAAAAGCTAAAAAAACAATAACAGAAATTGCTAAAGATTTTGAAAAAAATGAAAAAGAAATAGGAAAAGAGCTTTTAACAGCAAACCTTAAACAAAGAGAACAGCAAAAAATAGAAAATAAATTATGTCTTTGTCCTGTATGCAAAAAAGGAAATTTAGCAATAACATATTCTAAAAAAAATAGAAGATTTTTTGTGGCTTGTGATTCTTACCCTGATTGTAAAACAACTTTTTCTCTTCCCCCAAACAGCACAATAAAAAAAACAGACAAGCTTTGTGAAAAATGTAATTTTCCGATGTTAATGTCAATAAAATATGGAAAAAAGCCATGGTTTTTTTGTTTCAATCGGGAATGTGAAACAAATAAAAAAAGATTAGAAGAATATGAAAAAAAGAAAGATGAAAATAAAGAACAATAATCTTTAAAAAATATTTTCTCTTAAACAAAAAATGAAAAGAACTAAAAAAAAGGATTTTTAGAAATGGATAAAAGGAAGAAATTTCAAAACAAGCTCAAAAAAATGTCAATAGAAAAATTAGAAAAAGAATCAAAAAAACGTACAGAGGAATACAACAAAGAATTGCTTGGAAAATCAAAACCATATGAAGAATTAATAATTCCTGTATCTGGGATAGTTAAAGAAGTTAAAGGATATAATTATGCAACAAGTCATACTCCAATTAGTGAGATGATAATAGGAGGAAAATTTCCAGTTTATAAAACAGGCTATCAAAACAAATTAGAGATTATAATTGAAAGTGATAGCCAAGTTGAAAAATTATCATTCAATGGGGCTTGTCCAATAGAAAAGGGAGATTCAATAAGAGCATATATATTTGCAGGAGAAAAAAAAGAATTAAAAAAAAGCTTCTCCTTATATCACCCAGATTCATATCCAAATAAGGAAAAAGAAGTTTTGATTCCAAGAGAGCCTTCTGAAGAAGAAACAGCCATTTATATTGAAAAAATAAAAAATGGAAAAGTAGTGAGAACAGAATATAGTGTAAACTACATTCCAAGTCTTAATAACCTATAAACTAAAAAGAGTGGTATAAGGACAAGAAATTTCATATTTCCCTTGTTTACTATTTATCATAACAGAGTCTTTTTCAACATCCACCCCAATTATTTTAACATTTTTTAATTCTAATGAAGAAAAATCAACTAATTTTTTACCAACTAAATCTACTCCTTCTGTTTCAATTAACTCCCTAGTCAATCTTTTTCTCATCTATTTTAATTATCCTTCAAATTTAAAAATTATCCTATATCCAACGTTTTTTGAAAATACCTTCATTCTTAATATCAAAGCTCATCTCTTTTTTTGGCAAACTTCTATGCTTCAACAAAACAGCTTTTCTTTTTCCACCCTCATTTTTTAATTCAATAATACACTTGCTCCAATACTGAAATAAATCTCCTCCAACAATATTAACTTCTCTTTGAACACCCTTCTTCCAATCTTCTTCAGACAAAAATCCCCCATAAACTTGATTAGTAATAAGAATCGGGATTTTCTGTTTCCTGCAAATCTCTGAAAGAACCCTCATTTGCTTTGCAACTTCTCTATTTATTTCTTTTACCTTATCATCATTTTTTGATTTAATCGCATCTCCTAATTCCAATCTATAAAGCATAGCCATCCCATCAATAACAATCAGACCAGTATGTTCTTTATTTATCTTATCCAACAACTTCAAAAAACATTTTTTTTGTTCTTCAAAATTTGTTGGCTCCAATAAAAAAATATTCTTTAAAATATCTTCATAATCTTCTCCAACAATCTGTTTAACCCTGTCAACAGAAAATCCCCCCTCTGTATCAATAAAAATAACTTTACTCCCTTTTTTTGCCTGACTGCAAGAAGCCAAAATACTAAAATTTGTTTTTCCACATCCAGGAGGCCCTGCAATCATAGTTATAATTCCTTTCTCATAACCTCCATAAAGCCATTTATTCAAATCAAAACTTCCAGAAGATATCTTATCTGTCATAGAAATAAAGAGAAATCAATATTTATTAAAATTTATACACTAGACTTAGACTAAATTATCAAGAATAAAATTCTTTTCTTCTATCTCTTATTTCACTTATACCTGCTCCCAAACCAGCTCCAGCCATAGTACCTAAAAAACTCCACAAAAGAATAAGCCCTATTCTCTTTCTTCTATCAAAATTTATTTTAGAATTTGGAAAATTAACTTTGTACATTTCAACAAAGCTATTCAAAATATCTTTTTCAGTAACAGAATTAGTAAGTTTCACATTATCAAGATTTTCTTTGGTAAATCCCTCTATTGAATTTAAAAGCTTTTTACTTTGTACCTTTGTATCATTTATTATTGAAAACATATCTACAACTGTTTTATTATAATCTGAGCAGTTCTTTTCAATACTTTTACTTAACTTATAAGGTTCAGGACCATTATCTGAAGGAGAGCATGTCTGATAAGCATACTTGCTTTTTGGGTTTGGATATTCTACCCTCCATAAATCGCTTCCTTTTTCAATATCTCGTAATAATATGTCAAGAGAAGGAATTTGCGATTTTATGAAAGACCCAAAGTTCCACTGATTAGCAATTTTAAGATATTCTTTTTGGGTAAATTTATCTTTTTTGTCAGTGTGTTTTATTGTTTTGTCTGCCGCATATTCTCCTTCTGCGTGTGTTCTTTTTACAATAGGAAGTTTTTCATTAAAACCTACTTTATTATCAAATTTTTTCACAAAACTATCTAAAGATTTAGAAGCAATTTCCCCATTACTTCGATTATACCAATAAGTATGATCCGTATAATCATATTCTGTAACTACTCTTGTCTGCATATTTCCATCAGAATCAGGATACATTTCTATCCTTGTCCTATATTCATCATCATGGTCTTCTTTCCAAATCTTATTTAAATCTCTCTCAACTCTAGAAAGATTATTTGCAGCATCCTTATAACATTTAAGCTTTTTTGCAAGAGCGTCTGCTTTTTTAGGAATTGATTTAAGCAATTTTGTAAGTTTATCTGTATGACCATCCATCTCTTTTATTTCAAGTTCTTTTGCAAGTTGTTCTTCTGAACTAGAAATAATAAAATCATTTTCTTTTGCAATATTCCACGCTTCAGCTACTTTCATACAGGAGTCATTAACAGTTGTGAGATAATCAACTGCTTCTCCAAATTGTTTTCCTTGATACTCTACTTGTTTTCTTAAATCAGTTCTTTCAGAAAAAGCAAGTGGAAATGTTTGGCTTCTTTTTATTTCATTCTTATTTGAAAGATAACAAGAGCCAAATAATCCCAATAGAGCTGTTCCAATTATTAAAGCCTTTCTTGGAACATCCCACAAACGATACAGACTATTCTTCATAGTTTTATGTGTTAAATCCGACTATTTAAATTTTTCTTTTTAAGGACTATTCCAAAGAGGGATTTTAAATAATTTGTTGTACTAAAAAATAAAGAGAAATCAATATTTATTAAAATTTGTAGGTTTAAAACACTAAATAATAATTACTTCAATTTCTTAAAATCACTTTCTATCTTATCTAAATCTTTTGTTATAGAACTAACTGCATCATTTATTGCCTTTTTTGCTATCTTCCCACTTGTCTTAACTAAAAGAACTGGATTTTTTGTGGGATGCTCTCTTTTCCAAGCAGCAAATTTTACTGAAGAATCTTTATTAAGATAAACCCTAAGAACTTCTGCTATTGTTAAACTTTCAAGTTCAAGTTCAATCTCATCTTTTGAACTTTTTAAAATATTAATTTCCATAATAAAAGGTCTTAATCTTAATTTATAAAGATTGTTATTTCCTTATATTAACAAAGAACTCTATTCTTTTTTAAAAATTATTTCATTAATCTCTTCCTGAGATAAATCTTCCTTATTAATTTCTTTATCAAAAACCCCGGATTCTTTTTTCTTTTTCATTTCTTGTAAATCAGATATGGTTAAACTCTTAGTAGTTATTGGACTAAAATCAGTTAGTTTAGGGGTCTGTTCTTTAATTTGACTTTCATGTGAAGTAGATAAAATCTTTGATTCACTTTGTTGCATAATATTCTCTTTCTCAGCATACAAATAAGGCACTTGCTTCTTCACAAGCTTTATTCCCAAATAATTTTCAAGTTTATTAATAAGAGGGTAATCCTTTCCAGAAAGAACTCCTCTTTCAGCCATTTTAATTGCTGCTTCAGGTTCAGCAATAACTTCTGCAAGTTGTCTTTGACTTATATGTTTCATTCTTCTAGCCCTCATAATAATCCAATGGAAATTATCAAACAAATCTGGTCTTGGTTTTGATTTTTCTGAAATATTCTTTTTGAAATTCCTATCAACAATATCTCTCAAAGTAGTTTCCTGTTTCTTTACCAATTCTTTTTCAGATTTTTTATTTCTTAAATCAAATCCAGACATATGAGAGACTCTCTCATAAACAGTTTTTTTCTTTTCATGCTCTTCAGGAAAACCACTAACTTGATTTTTAACCAAAACTAGACTATCTTCAAAAGAACACTTTTCACAAACTTTAACAATCCCTTTTTCAGAAATTGCATCAAATAAACCAACTTTATCTCCTGAAAGACCACATTTAGAACATTTCATTATGCTAAATTCTCCTGGATTTAATATCCTGAAAAAACCACATATTTTTCATAAAACAAATCAGTTAAATCTCTTTTTTAATATTTGTATGTTAAAAAGGTATAATAAAATTAATTTATATATTTTTTAATATCTTCAATAGAACTCAATTCCTTGACAATATACTTATTATTGATAATAACTGTAGGAAATTCAGAAATTTCAAATTTTTCAATTAAAGAATTCAATGAAGTTAAGTTACTATTAACTGCTATAGGAATTAAAATAATTTCATCCCCTTTTTCTTTTTTTAAATCAAATAAAATATTAGCCCAAACATCTTGAGTCGCTCTTCTTGTTAAATCTTCTGATTTATATTCATAAAGATAAACAATAAAAGAAAAATCCTCTTCACACTTTTCTATTGTCTTAAGACTATTTATCCATAAAAAAGTTCTTAATAAATCATATTTTTGATGTGCGAGTTTAAGGTTACTTGTAATTTTCCCAAAACCATCATATTTTTCTAAAAGAGAAGCTTCTTCATAAACCCTGTCTGCAAATTTAATATTAGCCAAAATTAATTCTTTACAATCAGCATCCCCTAAATCAATAAGACTATTCAAAGCTAAAACATCCATTAAAGAAATCTCTGATTTAGCATAATATTCATTTACTCTATCTAACCTGCTTCCTTCAAAGGCAACGCCCAAAAGCAATCCAAAAACAAATATAACCACAGTTAAAAAAAGCGCTTCCCAAAATACATTTTTTGGGTTTCCTAAAATTTTACCAAAAGTTTTATTCACCATGAATTTTTTCCTTTCAAAAATTTATATACTGAACTAATTAATATTACTGGATATGCTAATAAATAAAAAAACATATAAACAAGAATAATAAACAGATTATGCTTTTTAAATTCTTTTTCTTTTGAATACATTAAAGCTATTATTGTAAAAGAGATGCTCAGAATAAAAATTGCAATCCCAAAAAAGACAAGCACACCAGGAGTAAGATTTATGTCCCTTAAACTCAAAATAGCGGTCTGTGTTTTAATAGAAAAAGCAGTAAAAAGATACTGAACAACAATTCTCCTAAAAACTCTATAAAACAAAACAAACAGACCAAAAATTCCTAAAAACCAAGAAAAAACAAAAAAGGGCAAAATAAAACCCCCCAACATACCTCTTTTTAAAAATTCTTTTTTATATTTATTAATAGTTTGTATTCCCCCAATGTTCCATCTTATTCTCTGATTAAACCATGCTTTAAACTTATTTGGGGCAACAGTATAAACCCTTGAAGGAAGAGACATTTCAATTTATATTTTTTCAAAATCAAATGCCAGGTAATCTCAATATCCTCTGTCAGATTTTTTTCATCAAATCCCCCAACCTCCTCAAAAACACTCTTTCTATAAATTGACAAGGGTCCAGGAGTCACATAAATCGCATCAACAAACCCAAGAAGTCTTCTTGTAAATGCAATTATTTTATATTCTATTGCTTGAAGTTTTTCAATTAATTTTTCTCTTTTTTTAACTAAAACCATCGAAGTAACTGCACCAGTTTTTTCATTATCAAAAAATCCAATCATCTTCCTTATAGCACTTTCTTGAGGATAAGAATCCGCATCTGTAAACCCAATTAAATCTGTATTTACAAATTTTGCCCCATAATTTTTCGCACCACCAGCCTTTCCAGTATTTTTTGGGGTCTTAACTGCAAGAACTTTAGAATATTTTTCTGCAAATTTTTTTATAATCTCATAAGAATTATCTGTGCTGCAATCATCTACAACAATTATTTTTTTTAAATTTTTATAATCTGAATCTAACAATGCCTGAATTGTTTTCGCAATACTTTCCTCTCCATTATAACAGGGAACCACGATACTTAACGAATACTCTTTAGTAATTTTCGGATAAGAAAAAAGATCTTTTCTATTAGGAAGATAAATTAAAATAAAAAGAAACAAAAAATAAAGCGCAATAAAAGAATAAGCTAAATAAATCAAAGTTAATATATCCATTTTATTCTCCCCCTTGTCTTTGAATTTCTTTTAGAGGATTATCCTGATTAACCACATTAAAATAATCATAAAACTCTTCACTTAAATTTAAATCATAAGTGTGGCCTATTTTTTTCTTTCTAATTAATCCTAAATCAAAAAACTTCTTTATATGATCATAAGCCTTATTTCCTCTAATCTTAATTATAACAGATTGTTTAATTGGTTGCTTAAATGCAATAATTGCTAAAGTTTCTTGTTCTGCTTTTGAAAATTCTGAAGAACCTGTAGCTAACTTGTTTACAATAGAAGAATATTCCTGTCTAACATCCATTTTCCACATTTCATTTTTTTCAATAATTTCAATTGCTGACTCTTGAGTATCATATTTTTCCTGAAGTTTTTCAATTAATTCTCTTATTATAATGGGATTCAAATCAGAAAGAGAAATCAACTCTTGCATATTAAGAAATCTTCCAGAAACAAAAAAAACAGCTTCAAGTTTTTTCAAATCCTCTTTTTCTCTAGATTCATCAATCTCTTCTATTGTCTTGCTAGTTGGTTCCATGATTTAAAAAAGAAGAAACATATTTTAAAGGTTATGTTCAATAAAAAATAAACTTGGAATAATTTCCTTTTTTTAAACTATATTTTTTATTCATTTTACTATATTTTAAATCTTAAAATAGCCCCAATACCAGATAAATTCAAAAACTGTTCTCCTTCAGAAGTTTCTTTAGAAACAACCTCAATATTTGAACCAATATTTTCTGCTAATTTTTTAAGGTCTTTGGAAAGTTTTTTTTCAGCATCTTTAGATAAAATAAGAGTATCAACAGCTCCAAATTCCAAGGCCTTTCTAATTTCCTTCTCCTTATAAAAAGCTAAATCTGGTTTCTCTCCCAAAGTCTCAAAAAACTTTTCTAAGATTTTCTTTTCATGAATTATCTCTTGATCTGCTAAAAGATCTTGAGATTTCTCAACAAGTTCTTTTAATCCAGATTCGTCAGAACCTCCTATATCTATGCAACCGATAACTTTCTCCCTTAATTTTGTAACCATATATTCATCATCCAAAAATTCATCCTTGGTTGGAATAGGCCCTCCAACCAAAATACCTTTAAGTTTAGGCATCTCAAAAAAAATATTTTTCATTTCAGCAGCAATTCTCTTATAAAATTCTTTTGTCAATCCTTCAGTAATTCTATGAAATCTCTGAGAACTTTGCCCTCCTGCTCTAACCTTGCTTGGGATACCAGAAGTCATATTTTGAAGTAACTCTATTCTTTTTCCTTCTAACAATCCAATAGTTGCTTCTTTTCTATCCATAACCAACAATCCAAAAACCTCGCTAACCTCAAGCATTGTTTTCAATGGCTCTAAAACAAATTCCTTATCACACCTATATAACCTACTTTTCAAAGGCATAATAGGTTCAATATCCCACAATTGCAAATCATCTTGACCTTCAACTTGAGAAACATTCCCGCAAAAAACAGCCAACCCATTTTTAGGAGTTTTCTTCAACGTCTTCAAATGTCTCACAATCTTATCAAGAGCATCAGAAACATTTTTTCTCGTCGCAGTAGATTTAATATTCTTTGCAGTAGATTTTTCTGCCTCAAGCTGTCTCTGAACAGAATTTACATCATATTCTGCAGGAATATAAACAGTAATAAGTTCTGTATGTTTTCCTTTATATTTCTCTAATTCTTCAACAATTTCTTCAAGTTCATTTTTTGTTAATGTTGTCATAAAAATAATAAAGAGAACGAGTTTATAAAATTAGGGTTGAAAATTCTCTTTTAAAGATTTATATTAAAAATCAAACAAACTCAACCTTAAATTTACCTTCTCTTATTTCCTTTGCATTTGTTACATTTTTTAAATCATCAAGCATATCTTTAAATTTTTCTAAGACCTTTTTCTCTAAACCCAAAATAATCTCAGTGTTCATTGCCTTACCTTTCTTGGTTTTTATCTTCCTAACATCTGTAAGAATTCCACAAAAATGTCTAAATGTTGTATCATATTTCCCTTTTTCTAAATCCTTTGTCTCAGGCCATTTAGAAATATGAATACTTTTATCTTTCTCAATTTTCCTAAAATATATTTGATAAATTTCTTCTGTAATAAAGGGCATAATAGGAGCGATTAGTTTTAATATTGTTAAAAGAGATTTATACAAAGTATACTGTGCAGACAATTTTTTGTCTCCATTTCCTTTATAAATTCTATTCTTAACTATCTCAAGATAATTATCACAAAACATTTTCCAAAAAAACTGCTCGACATCAGCCTTTGCCTTAGAATATTCATAAATCTCAAATCTATAAGTTACACTCTTAACTAAAATATCTAATCTCTTCAAAAACAATTCATCTATCTTTTCTAATTTCTTAGGCTTCTCTCCCTTATAATCTTCCAAATTCATAAAAACAAACTTTGAAGCATTCATTAACTTAGTAATAAATCTCTTTCCAGTTATCAAATCTTTTTCCTGATAATCTAAGTCTTCTCCAAGTTTAGAACCTGCTGCCCAAAATCTCAATGCATCTGCTCCATATTCATCAATGACAACTTTCGGATCAATAACATTTCCTTTGCTCTTTGACATTTTTTCTCCGCCCAAAGTAACAAAACCAGAAACCATAATCTCTTCCCAAGGAATTTTATTCTCATGCAAATAAGCCTTCACTATAGTATAAAACGCCCAAGTCCTGATAATATCATGAGCCTGAGGTCTTAAAGAAAGAGGAATTTTAACTTTATTCTTAACCAAAGAAGAAGCAATTTGTGGAGTCAAGGACGAAGTAGCCCAGGTGTCCAAAACCTTTTCTTCAGGTTTAGCATCTTCTCCACATTTAGGACACTTCTTTTTTATTTGCAAAGGATCAACAGGTAATTCTTTCTCAATAGGTAAAATAATTTTATTGCATTTTTTACACTCCCATACGGGTATTGGAACCCCAAAATGCCTATCTCTTGAAATACCCCAATCCCATTCTAAACCATTAACCCAATTCTCATATCTCTTTAGCATAAACTTAGGATGCCAATTTATCTTCTTCCCTTGTTTAACCAACTCTTTCTTTTTATCTAAAATTTTGATAAACCATTGTTCAGTAGGCAAAAATTCTATCTCAGTCCCGCACTTATCATGGACATTTACAACATGAGAAATTTGTTTTTGTTCGATAATTAAATCATTCTCTTTCAAATCTTCTAAAATTTTTTTCCTAGCTTCCTTAATTTTTAATCCCTTATATTTTCCAGATTTAACAGAGCCATCTTTATTCAAAATAACTCTCGGCTCTAATTTATGCCTATTAATCGCTTCTACATCAAATCTATCTCCATAAGAACACACCATTAAAACCCCTGTTCCTTTATCCATATCTGCTGATTCATCAGCAACAATAGGAACTTCATAATCAAACAGGGGAACTTTAGCTTTTTTTCCAATTAAATTTTGATATCTTTTATCTTTAGGATTAACAAAAATCCCAACACATGCAGGGATTAACTCTGGTCTTGTTGTAGCAACCAATAAATCCTTACTTCCACAACTAAATTTAATAGTAGAAAACAAACTTGAAAATTCCTTATCCTCTAATTCAGCCTGTGCAATAGCAGTTTGACATTCAGGGCACCAAATTGTTGGGAATTCCTTTTTATATGCCCTCCCTTTCTTAAATAATTCAATAAAAGACTTCTGAGATGCTTTTCTAGAAGTTTCATCAATAGTAGAATAATAAATTTCATAATCAGCAGAAGTTCCTAAATTTTTCCAATCTTGAATAAAATCCAAAGTTACACCCTTTAATGTTTTTAAACACAATTTAATAAAATCAGATCTGGGCATATCCTTACTTTTAACATTATTCAATTTTTCAACTAATCTTTCAGTAGGCAATCCATTGTCATCAGTCCCAAAAGGATAAAAAACCGCTCCATTCATTCTTCTAAATCTTGCAATAAAATCCTGTTGAGAATATGAAAAAGCATGACCAATATGCATCTTACCAGAAACAGTTGGTGGGGGGGTATCTATACTATAAACTCTGCCTTTCTTAGAATCAAATTTGTAAATTTTTTCTTTCTCCCAAAAAATTCTCCACTTTTTTTCAATTTTTTTAAAATCAGTTTTAATACTCCCCATTATAATCCAAACTATTTTAAGATTATAAACTTTTTCTTACACAAGCTTTTTATATCCCCGATTCATAAAAAAAACATGGCAAACAACCCTATTAACATACCCTCTGGATTCGGGGGATTAATGAGATTTAAAGAAGAATATTCTAGTAGATTCAATTTAAAACCAACTCATGTAATTGGATTTATAATACTCATAATAATATTTAGGATTTTCTTAGGAATATTCCTTGGTTAATAAAATGTTTAATATAAATCCAAAAAAAATGCAGGCAGTAATGAAGCAAATGGGAATTGCTCAGGAAGAAATCCCTGCCTCAAGAGTTATAATAGAAAGAACAGATGAAAGTAAAATAATAATTGAAAATCCTTCTGTAACAAAAATAAAAATGCAAGGTCAAGAAACTTTCCAAATTGCAGGAGAAATTCACCAAGAAACTGCAGAAATAGGAATCTCAGAACAAGATATAAAAACAGTAATAGAAAAAACAGGTAAATCTAAAGAAGAAGTAAAAGAAGCTTTAGAAAAGACAGGAGATTTGGCTGAAGCAATTTTAGAATTAAGTTAAGAACCCTTATCTTTTCTAAACACCAACAAATATAATAATTCCAAAAACCCTCATTTTATATGGAAAAATTCCTAGAAAATCTCCAAGAAGCAGAAAAGATAATCCAAAGAATGGATCATATGATTTATGTAACTTTTCCTTTGATGAAAGATAAAAGACTTTTATTAAAAATCATTTTAGAAACAAAAATCGCAATTACCAAATCTATTAATTCAATACTTCAATATGAATATCTTTACAAAAGAATAAGCCTATACAAAGAGTCAAAAACAAACTTTAGAACCTTTCAAAAACAATGTGCTCCAAGATATGAGATAACAAAACAAGAAATTAAATTAATCTCAGAATTATTTGATATTGTTGAAAAACATAAACAAAGCCCTTTTGAATTTATGAGAAATGAAAAAGTTATAATTCTGTCAGAAAACTTAACTCCAAAAGCCTTAACAATTGAAAATGCAAAAGAGTTCCTGTTATTGGCAAAAGACCTTCTAAGAAAAACAAAAAAACAATTTTAAGATAAATATAAAAAGCCCTTAAGCTATATAAAATTTAGTTCTAAATTAACCTTTAACATGGAAGAAATAATTCAAGAAAAAATAAGTGCAGACCATCTTTTGTATGTTAGCCTGAAGTATACTAAAACTTGTGATGTCATAGTAAACTTGCTTTTAAGATGGAAAAAAATGATTGAAACAAGTATTGATGAAATATTAAAACATGCAAAAAAGAAAAAAAAGATTTCTTTAGTTTCTTCAAATCCCATAGGAAAAATAGAACAAATAAAAAAATTATTTAAAAAAGATAAAGAATTTCTAAAAATAATTGAAATGTATGAAATGTTCAGAAAAATCAATGAGTTAAAAAAAGAAAGAATTGGAGAATTTAGGAAGAATGTTGCATTAAAAATTTTTTATAAAGGAAAAGAAATAAATGTAAATTTAGAACAACTAAAAATATATGCAGAAATGTTAGAAAAGTTTATAAGTACTACCAAGCAATTTCTTCTATCATAAAGAGATTCAAACTTCTCTCTATTAAAATGCAAAAAGTAATTGTGATTACATCTGGAAAAGGGGGTGTAGGAAAAACTACTACAGCCATAAATTTAGCTGCAGCCTTAAATTACTTTGGGAAAGATGTTTTAATAGTTGATGGGAATTTATCCACCCCAAATGTAGGGATTCATTTAAACTCTCCTGAAGTTCCAATAAACTTAAACCACATAATACTAAAAAAGGCAGATGTCTTTGAAGCTGTTTATGAACATGAATCTGGAATAAAAATTATCCCTTCTTCTTTATCAATAAAAGAATTAAAAAAAATAAAACCAGAAAAAATAAAAGATTTTAAAGAAGATTTTAAGAAAATTTCAGAATATGTGATAATTGATAGTGCTGCTGGTCTTGGAATTGAGGCTCTATCAACAATTGGAATTGCAGATGAACTAATCATAATAACAAACCCAGAAATGCCTGCAGTTACAGATGCATTAAAAACAATCAAAATCGCAGAACAAATGAAAAAACAAATCCTTGGGGTCATTATGACAAGAGTTAAGAAAAACAAAATAGAAATGCAACCAGAAACAGTAAAAGAAATGTTAGAAGTTCCTATATTGGGGATGGTCCCAGAAGATATCTCTATTTCAGAATCTTTAAACTTGAAAGATGCTGTTATTCACACTCATCCAAGAAGTAATTCATCAAGAGCATACAAAGAAATCGCAGCCAAACTTCTTAACATAAAATATGATTCAAACAAAGACAAAGAAGGGATAATTAAAAGAGTTCTTAAAAAACTTGGGTTAAAGAAATAAAAATGGGAATTTGTATAGGATTAGCAAAGGTTGCAGGAGCTAAGAAGTATTTAGAGGTATGTGGAAATTCTCTTTCTCAAAATGAATATACTCCGTTCGGAATACCTTTACTTGTAAAAGTAGGAAGAGAATATATTAAAGAACAAAAAGCAAAACTTAAAGATAAAAAGATATCTAAATTAGAAAATAAAACACAATAATTCTTTTAAACATCTTTAATTTTAGTTAATCAATGGTCCATCTTCCAACACTAGAAGCACAAGAAAGAAACTTTAAGACTCATAAAAAACAAATCTATAATTCAGGCTATCGTTTTGCAGTAATATCCCCAAATGAAATCAAGTATTATAACAATAAAAAATCTTTGTACAAAGATTTTCCTGTTTTTTCTCCTAAATCAAAACCAACATTTGGCACCTTTTCTATGCTCATAGATATAGGAAAAGAAACAAAATCTCTAGAATATAGAAAAGAAAGACTT
>Ga0180007_10002545_pt1 | contig 21572 bp, 12 predicted proteins | sample MM_PC_MetaG_FD_121122 | JGI IMG/M metagenome (GOLD analysis project Ga0180007, IMG submission 121122) | Groundwater microbial communities from the Aspo Hard Rock Laboratory (HRL) deep subsurface site, Sweden - MM_PC_MetaG | ecosystem: Environmental > Aquatic > Deep subsurface > Groundwater... | reverse complement strand
CATTCAAGGCGAGGGCCGGGACATTTCATGTCTTCCCGTGGCAGCAGGAGCAAAAGATGGAACCCTGCGTTACCTTTTAACCAAAGAAAGTGCCGTTGCCGGTGTTCTTAAACCCATAGACGGGCTTAACGAACGCGTACCGTCCGGAGATCACAACATCACAAATGAATTTGAGGTACAAAGCCTGTCCGTACCCAGCATAATTAAGAAACAATCCCTTGAAAAAATAGATATTTTAAAAATCGATACGGAAGGGTACGATCTTGAGGTGCTGAAAGGAAGCCTTGATCTTTTGAAATCCCAAGCCATCGGGGTGGTAATGACCGAAGTTTTTTTTGTCCCCTACCGGGTAAACCAGGCATTTTTCTGGGACATCGCCACATTCATGAGCCAGCAGGGGTATCACTTTGTCAACCTATATGATACCCGGGATACGCATCAGGGAAGGCTGTACACGGGAAATGGGTTATGGGTTTCTCCTAAAATAGCGAAATCCAATAAGTTTCTATAAACTCTGCTTCAACCAAAATTTTGAAGGAAGACTGAGCTAATGGGCTTTTTTAACACCTTGAAGCACAAATTAAGAAAACCGGTTCGTCCGTTAATCCAGGTAATTAAATACTATTTGTATTACACCCCCTATGTCGAGGGAAATGCGGGAAAACTTTCTTTGGGACACCGGGTCGGCCTTGCAAATACACTGTTTAATCTTTCAAGCGGATCCATCCATGTGGGGGACAATACCATTTTCGGATACAACGTGATGGTCCTGACCGGGCGGCACCGGTTCAAGGAAGGTTCCAGGGCATCCTTAAATTCAGAAAACAAAAGCCAATTTTGGGGAGGTGGAGAAGAAGAAGTTCCCACACAGGGATTTGATATCCACATAGGAAGCGGCACATGGATTGCCTCTGGAGCTGTGATTTCCGGCGGTGTGACCATTGGAAATAACGTCATCATTGCGGCAAATGCAGTGGTAACCCATGATATTCCGGATTACGCCATTGCCGGGGGGGTACCGGCCACGGTGATTGGGAATACGAAAAATATAAATATTAAGTCACAAAAAATCCCAGGAAACTAAGGACTACGGAAATTAAAATGTCAAAAATAATGACCGGAAAAACACCAAAGGCCATGGGCCTTTTTATTAGAAATTGGCTCATCCCCCGGGGGGTATTTTTCCCCTATTGGATCAACTGGTGTTTGCTGTTTTTTGTGGGAATGGCTCGAAATCTTGTCAAAAGGCCCAAAAAAAACAAACCCAGCATACTGTGTATCGAGGCGGGTTCCGGAGGTTGGGAAATCATCGAATACAAAGAACTCTATGCCTCTGCCTGCGATTTTCTTGGATCGAAGCAGGTGCATAAAGTGATCATCACCCGGGATAAAAATTATCTTGAGCAGTTAAAACAGACGATTGCAGAACTTTCACCCACACACTATCTGTATAGTCCACGTACGGGAAGTCAGCAATGGTTGATCGGTCTGTATCAGAGTTTTAAAATATCGTTCCTGCTATACTGGCACAATATCACGCCGATCACGTCCCTCACCGATCTTCCGGTGCGGGCCTGGCGGGCCCAATGTGCTGTTATTACCGCCAGAACAGGTCTGGTGGTAAGCCTCATGCTTCCTCGAGAAGTTCACCCCATATTTCCCCATAAACGGTTAATCGGACCGAGTCTAATGCCATTTTCCGAAACTACCATGGACCAGATCAATGAACTTTCCAGGAATAAGCCCCGAGGAGGAGCACCCACAGCTGTGTTTGCAGGGTCCTTGTATGAACCAAGAATCACGTTGTTAAATGATATCTCAAAGGGTCTCACGGCCAGAGGATTTAACCTTGAAATCAAAGGACGCCGGATGGAGAACAAACGGGGGCCGGATTCGGAATATTGGCAGACCCTGATCAATGCCTCCATGGTAGTAACAACGGCGGAGCAGCAGGTAGACAACCGCAGAGACTGGAACTGGCTCCCCCATTTTATCTATCGGTATACAGAAGTATTGATTTGCGGCAGCTTATTGGTTGCACCCGATATTCCTGGAATCAGACGATATTACACACCCGGGGTTCATTTTATAGCATTTTCATCTTCCAGTCAGGCCGTGGAGACCATTGCCGATCATTTAAACAATGAGGCCAAGATTGAAAAAATTGCAGCACAGGGAAAAGCAAAAGCACAAGCACTGGTGCGATCCCATACCTATTGGGCGTGTGTCGACACCGCGCTTGGAAAAGAATCCCTGACTTAGACCCAAATCAAAGCACCGGGCATGCCTAAATTATGATAACTTAGGAAAACCCAGCTCAAAAGGAGAATTTATGAAAACAGCATTGATCACCGGCATCACAGGACAGGATGGTTCCTATCTTGCCAAACACCTCCTGGACTCCGGATATAAAGTTTGCGGGATGGCACGCAGATCCAGTACAATGGTAGATGACCGAATCCACCATCTCATGGATGATATTAGCATCCACCTTGCCGATCTTCTGGACCAGACCTCTCTCATGCAGGTCATGGAAGACACCCGGCCCGATGAGATCTACAATCTGGCGGCCATGAGTTTTGTCCCGACCTCATGGACCCAGCCGGTATTAACCAGTGAATTCACCGCCATCGGAGTCACCAGAATGCTGGAATCCGCCAGGCGGATTGTACCTGAAGCCCGATTTTACCAGGCATCCTCAAGCGAGATGTTCGGCAAGGTTCAATCCGTACCCCAGAACGAAGAAACCCCTTTCTACCCCCGGAGTCCCTATGGCATTTCCAAGGCATACGGACACTGGATCACCATCAACTACCGGGAAAGCTATAACCAGTTTGCCTGCTCCGGCATTCTTTTTAACCATGAATCCCCCCTGCGGGGGTTGGAATTTGTTACCCGGAAAATCACCCACAGCGTGGCCCGGATACATGCCGGTCAGATTGAGCATTTCGAAGTAGGCAATCTGGAGGCCAGAAGAGATTGGGGATATGCCGGGGACTACGTCCAGGCCATGCATTTAATGCTTCAGCAAAAAGAACCCGATGATTTTGTAATCGCCACAGGAAAAACCCACTCGGTACGGGAATTTTGTGAAAACGCCTTTGCCTGTGCCGAGATGCCTATTGAATGGCGTGGGAAAGGCATGGATGAGGAAGGGGTTGAGAAAAAAACAGGGAAAGTCCGCCTGAAAATCAATAAAAAATTCTATCGCCCGGCAGAGGTAGATCTTTTGATCGGAGATGCCTCCAAAGCCAAGAGGATTCTGGGTTGGGAGCCAAAAATCCAATTTCCCCAGTTAGTGGCCATGATGGTGGAACACGATTTAAAAATTGTATGCCGCTAGGCCCGATCAACAACTTGAGGAAAACAGGATGACCCTTTTTCAACATACCATTGATGCCCATGGTGATTTTGAACTCGTAAGTGATATAAAAAGAACCGTTGATTACGCCGTTGCAATACCGGACCAGGGTGAAATTGCAGGCCTGGTGGTTTATATTGCCGGATTCGGAGAGGATGCCGGATCTTACAGGAAAAATTTTCAAAACCATATCTGCAAAGACTACCAGATGGCCTGCCTGTCGGTTGACTACCACTGCATTTTTTCCCGTCCTGATAACGGAGCCGCCATTACAATAGAAACGGAGACGTTAACACTGCTTCGGTCATTCACTGGACTCACCCACCATGAGAACATCGATGATATTATGTTTAAGGCAGCTGAAATGAAAGCGGATCCCACAACGCCTTTGGTCATTCCAGGAACTCTCGTTCCAGGCAACAAGGAGTACCAGAACTTTGGAATCCTTCCGGCTCTGGATCATATCTTTGCCATCAATGATCTGTTCCTTAAACACCCCCATATTCCGAAAACCATCTATGCCATTGGCAGTTCATATGGCGGCTATATTGCCAACCTCATATCAAAACTGGCACCCTGCACCCTGAATGCGATCTTTGATAACTCTTCCTGGGCTACACCCAATTTGAAATATATCAACGGCCAGGAACAGAACCTGACAGAATTTGAAGGTTATCTGTCTTCCAACGTCATTCTTTCGTTAAATGTCCTCTCACCATGGACCCACCAGCCCTTTATGCCGAATTATTTCAATGAAAACCGGAAACAGATAAGAAGTTTTCCGGAAAATCATCTGGAGGTGATGGGTAAGACAAGCAACAGAAAAACCATCTACCGATGCGTACACGCCAAGGTGGATGTCATTTCCGATACAGAAGCAAAACGCTTGTTTGTAAATGATTTGAAAAAAAATGGTTTCGACGTTCAAATGGAAATTTACTCAAAAGAGAATATCGACGGCCGCTACATAAAACACATGGAACACGGAATGGGTTTATCCATGCGGTTGTTCTTCGCAAATGCGTTGAAACAGACACAGACCAAAATTAAAAACGATCAACGCCTGGATTTTGATTTTGAACACACACTGTACTTCCCATGTGATACCCAAACCTATGTGATTCGCTATAAAAATCATTCCCAGCCGAAATGTATCCTGATAGATAAATAGTCCCACTCCCCTATCAGGCTGAAATCAGGTCAGTATATTCTGCCGAATAGATGATATCCTTAAGAAACGGCAAGGTAATCAATAACTGTCCCAAGTTCCCATGGTCAAGGTGATGGATATCCTTAAGCTTTCCCTTGATTTTTTCCTTTGTCAATAGCGTCAATAGAAGGGTAGAGGCGTTCATGCTGCCCGGTGCCGTAGGAATAAACCCGTTTTGGGCGAGATAATCGGCTGTTCCTTTGGTGATGGATATTTCCCTGGTACTATCGATATCCGCCAGATCCAGACACAGTCTTTTCAGGGTAAACATCTTGATTTCTCCTAAATCAAATTTGCATCCGGAAGATATCCCGTGGTCACAAATATCCTTTTCCATAAAGTCAACAATGCGCTGAACAATATTTGAATTGAATAAAATCATGGGGGCAAATTTATGATTCAAATAAACAAATGATTTTAAGGCCTGGGCCGTATCCTCCCGACTTGTATAGAATAAATTCAAACTCATCTTTGTATCAAAAAGTTCATGTTTTGCTTCTACCAGGTAATCGGACAAAAGGTTGGAATAGGTGGCAGATATTTTATCCCCAGCATCCATTGTTCGCCCCAGGATATCCACAGGATTGATCCCCCGGGAAATGGCGGCTGCCAAAAGCGGTTTTAAAATATTGGAATTCCAAAAAAGCCAGATGAAGAAATGAAGTAATTTCAACTTCAGGTTCTGATCCTCATCCATTGAATCTGTCTGGGTGATCAACTCTTCGGATTCTATGATCCAGTTATCCCAATAATATCCATAGGCGTTTCTCTGCAAGCGGTATTTGGTTTTCATTTCATATTTTTTTCGGGTCTCTTCCATTGCCATCTCAGAACCGGAAAGCATCATGGTTTCATTTGCCGTTATCTCCTGGATGCCAAAATCAAAACATTTCTTAAGGGAATTTAAATGATTTTCATATGTTTCTCCGGGAAGACCCGTGAGGATATGGGTTTCTGTATTGATATTCCTGGACTTTAGATAATCAATATGTTTAATAAGGGAAGAAAGACGAATATTATCTCTTTTCACATTCCTGAGGACATCTTCATCCAGGGATTGAAATGCGATGAGCGAGTTGTTTCTTTTTTTCAATTTATCAGCTATTTCAATGGTCCTGTTCATATTATTCTTGGTATCCCAAACAATAATATGTTTAATGCCGGGCGCTTTTTCACTGATGTATCCCAACCGTTCAGCGAACTCGATATCCCGTTTTAGAATACCGAAGTTAGCGTCTGCAATGATCCATGAATCTCTATTAGCAGCTCTTTTATCCACATAATCGAACTCATCCATTATCTGCTCATGGGGCCACATTCTCATGGAGTTGTTGTTGGAGCATCCCCAGACACAATAGGTGCAAGAAAATGGACATCCCCGATTGGTTTCAAACAGGGGGTGAAGATAGGGATCTGCCAAAAATTCGTCCAGCATCCCGGAAAGATAGGCAGAAGGATACTCAATATTCCTGTTTTTTTTTATTTCCGCTTCTATATAACACAATTTATCAGCATAGCTTGCAGCCCCGAGAATCGTTTTCTCCTTTAATTTTTCTATGCGTTGCGTCTCCAGAAAAGAGGCTGCAATGTCTGCGAACACCTGTTCCCCTTCAAATGGGACAATATAGTCAATATAGGAATGATGTTGAAGCAATGCCCCCAATGCATTGACAGAAGGGTCTATATTGGGTCCGCCGAATACCGTCAAAACTCCGGGATAATACGTCTTTATCATTTTTGCAACATGCATGGAGAGGGTTTCGTTCCACATATAGCATGAAAATCCGATGATATGGGGAGGCAAAGATTTTGCCGTTTCTATGAGCACATCTGGATACTTGAATAGTTTGACCTCAACGGAAACGCCAAGCCTTTTTTTGACATTGGCACCGATGAGCCCGATATTAAGGGGGACGGTATAGGTATCCTTGGGTGCCCTGAAGTAATTATGTACAAAATCACATAGATATATTCTCAAATTTTTCATTTTTCATTGTCCCCATAGCGGTTTTTTAGTATTTTTTACTCATTCGTGTCATGAATTTTTAACTATGAATTACGCCCCACATTACCCTTCAAATTCTCAAATTGCCTTTGGGCATCTTCAGCAGCTTCCATATTGCCCAGATTTAAATGACAGTCGCATATTTTCTTCAGGCTTTCTATTTTTTTAGGAAAAGCTGTAAAATAATTTTCATAGGAAATGATCGCACCCTTAAAATCTCCCCGGGCCTGGAGATTGTCCCCGATATTGTTCCAGTAAACCGCATAATTTCGATCCAGAGAGACCGCAGTCCGGAGATATTGAAATCCCTCATCAAACTTTTCCATTGAAAAACAAAGATCCGTCAATGCAACATAAAGTTCAGGCATGTCAGGCATCAGGGACAGGGCGCTTTTATAATTTTCGAAAACTTTATCAAACTTTTTTTCATCCAATAAAATTTTCCCGTAATGGCGGAAAAATGCCACCTGAACATCTCTCGGTATACATTGATGAATCGGGTCTGCCTTTATTAATAGCCCAACCCAGGCTCTCAGGGTCTCCTTGTTAAAGGATCGGGCTTCAGCCCCCCCTTCCTGAACATTTTGAAGCACTTTCTCAAGATCTTTTTTCGCAAGCTCCCAGAACCCATCTGTCAAAAGCGCATGCCCGGAAAAACATTTCAGCCCTTTTAAACGCATATATATCCCGCTTTGACTTTCCAGATCGCTCAGGGAGTTAAAGGGAACTGTCAGGGCCCAATCATAGTAATACTCAGCCATCTCCCGCCGTTTGGCATCTATTTTCTCTTTGAATGTATCATCCAGTGTCAATGCCTGGTCAAAAAATTTCTCGGCGTTCTCATATGCTCTTCGATACAATGAAATCACGCCTCTATAATAATATAAAGCCGAAGATTCTTCCCTGGCATAGGTATTCAAAAAATTATCCAGAAGGGTGTAGTCACCATTTTGAAAGTAGATCTCTGCCAGAGAAAGGACATCTGCCAGATCCATCCGGCCGTTATCAACCCGGCCCAATAGCCTTTTCTCATCGGCATAAAAAGAGATCAGAAAATTGAGTTTGCCTTTAAACTCATCCAAATTCTTCTGCCGTATTCCATTGACCCGGTCGGTTCGCTTCACACTTTTGGAGAGCCACTCCAGATACTTTTCCGGTACCCCTTCGAGCCTTTCGATCTCATTTATTTCCCTCTCATTCTGCCGGAGCCCTTCCATGGTCATCTCATCAAACATATGCCACAACCGATTTTTATCCGCTTCATTGTAATAAGAATCCAGGGTAAGAATCTGCTTGTAGAGTTTATGGGGGAGCATATTCAAACAGGTTATTTTTCGGTTTTTCCCCTTGAGCTTACTGACTTCCCCGATAACCTTATCCGCAAGCCTGCCGGTTTTTTTGATCATTTTTTCAGCCTGCTCCACTTTTTTCAGCATGGAAACCATGGCCTTGGAAGGATCAATCCGGTTGCCTCCGGATTCAATATCCAGGCAAATATCATGGCTGCAAAACAGATCGATAGCCTCGGAAAGGGGCATATGCTCGGCCCCCTCAATCCACGCCCCCCCTTCGGTGGCGTTAATCACCCTGCCTTCAGTAGTTTCTATCCATTCTTCAAATAAAAGTCTGTAACCGTGCATCCCCCTGGTTGTGGGGACTTTTGCTTCAGTAACCCCCTTTACCCAAACCGCATCTTTCAAGATTTTTTCCATGGTTTCCGTTCCGGTGAAAACCACCTCCGAGGCATGCTCTTTACTATAAGAATACGCAAGATCCTGTCCCACAAAAATCACCGGATCACATCCCAATATTTTGGCCGATAAGAAATTCAAGTGGGCAACGGTTCCGGCCCCTCCAATGCTCATGCTCCCGCCCAAAGCATGGTTGATCCAATTTTCAAAGGCGGTTCCCCCAAATGCCCAGAAAATGGTTTTTGCGGGAAATGTTTTTGAAACAGTGGCCGCCACCCAGGAGGTACAGATAAGACTAATCTCTCGGCTCCTTGGATCCAAGGCCATGTCGGCTATTTTTTCATAGGTGGGGGAATTATAATCTATGGAGGTAATAAAATCGGGTTTTATGCCCTGTTTCAAAAGCGCGGGAAGGGCAGTATCCACTGAAATGATTACCGCCTTGCCAACGGCCCGTTTGATCTCCTGGATATTTTTATCAAGTGAAGGGCCGGCAGCAACGATCAGGGCCGGAACTCCCTTAAATTTTTCGGCAAGTTCTTCCAGCCGGTTGTCATGGGGCATGGAAGTGAGATGTTTTAATCTGTTTTCGACAAATGTTTTTCCATGGAGGGACTGGGTGGCACCCTCAATATTATACTCGCTGACAAGATTGAAAACAGCCGAAGAAAGCTTCTCATAGTCCGAATTGAGCTCAAAACACGTAAGAAATTTATGGGTATGAATATCTTCTAACATCAGTGCACGTTTTACGGGACGGAGCAACCCGGCAACATTTTCCGGATATCCGATGGCGAGAATCACCCGCTTGTCATCCAGGAGGGAGGTCAGATCCATTTGTTCCAGGGCAATACGAAAATATTCAGGCTCAAGTTCAAAGACGAGAATGTACTGAAGCTTTTTTTTCTGTTTCAATAATTCAAGGGGCAAATAGCCCAACCCCATCCCAAACACCAATGCCCCCCCCGTGGAATCCTGTCCAATCATTGAAAGAAAAGAATCAGACTCTCTGCCGGGTTCTTCCCCATCATGTATCAGAACAGTATCACCCCTTGCACCTTTAACCAGAAGATTGGGTCTGCCGTTGTCGGTAAAAACCAACTCTATTTCATGGGAAGACTCCATTTTATCGGGCTTTTTGGCCATGGAAAGAGCGCCCCACGCCAAAGGATGGTTTTTCTTTAACAGGGATATATTGTTTTCATAAACCGTTTTTTCCGACACGCCCATCTATCCAGTCTCCATTTGAGTATTGCCATTTCCACCCATTTTAAGTTCATAATTACAATCGGGAAAAAAAAATGCAACCTTAAGTTATTTTTTTAAAGAATTTTAAAATAGATCCGATACTTATTTTTAGCGTTGGAAATATTCAGGACAAAGGAGGTGATCCTGGTAGGCCCCCTGAGCAAAATCTGACGCTGAAATTTGGAATTTTTTTATGCAAAATGTCCGGGAAAGGATTCCCGGGAACAACACAACATGGAGGAAAAAACATGGCACTTCGAATCAACACCAACGTCGCATCTCTCAACGCACACAAAAACATGATTAAAAACGACAATGCCCTTTCAAGTTCCCTTGAAAGACTGTCATCCGGACTCAGAATCAACAAGGCAGCCGACGACGCATCCGGCATGTCCATTGCCGATTCACTTAAATCCCAGGCCAATGGTCTTGGGCAGGCCATTAAAAACGCCAACGACGGTATCAATATTGTACAGACCGCTGATGCGGCCCTGGACGAATCCATCAATATCATCAACACGATCAAAACCAAGAGTATCCAGGCAGCCCAGGACGGACAGACCACGGAATCCAGATCTGCCATCCAGGCGGATATCAACAAGCTGATGGAAGAATTGGATGTCATTGCAAAGACCACCTCTTTTAATAATCAAAAGCTGCTTTCCGGTGCCTTCACCAACAAGCAGTTCCAGATTGGTGCATATTCCGGGGAGACCGTGGGAATATCCATCGCAAGCTCGGAATCCACCAAGATCGGTCACACCACTTCAAGTCAGCTGACCCTCAAAGACGGCAAGGAAGGTACTGTGGATCTGAGTATCTTCAGTAATCTCCAGAACAAGAATTTCAACATCAAGTCCGTGGATGTGTCCCTTACCAAAGGCTCCATCGACAGGGAACACAGCATGGGCGCCGTGGCCGATGCCATAAACCTTCTCAGTGACAGCCTGGGGGTATCCGCCTCTGCAACCGTGAGAAGCCAGACCGCTCTGAATGTTGCGTCAGGCACTACCAACAAGGGATTCAGCATCAATGGGGAAACCATTGGTGCCATTTCGGTACAGACCAACGATGCCGACGGTGCTTTGGTCAAGGCCATCAACTCCAAAACATCCGGTCACGGCGTGGTGGCCTCGGTGAACGCATCGGGTATTTTAACCCTGACCTCCTCGGACGACAGGGCCATCAAGGTAGAAACCGGCGCCACGGCCAACGACCTGACAGCAGGAAACGGTACCAAAGCAGTACTCCGGATGCAAGGAGAAGACGACCTCACCACAGTGGGTTTCGTCACCCTCAACCAGACCGGATCCAGTGAAATTGTGGTCAACAACGTTGGTGGAGGTTCCGCCATCGCCCTGACCAACACCCTGGAAACCAAGGGCACCTCAGGGGAAACCACCATGAACTCCACCCTGAAGCAAGGCTCTGTTCTGGCGGATAAGACGGCTTTATCAGCTGGCTGGATAACGGGCCAGACCATCACCGGCAACGACATCAGCAACCCCAACATTATCACCTCCCAGGGCTCCACCTTTGCCACCGGTTCCATACTCATCGCCAACACTGAGCTGGCAAGCGGATCCGATATCACAGACACGGTCCAGATACAGAACACCTCTTCCACCACCGGCACGAGCACCATTGCTGAAGGCTCAATTCTCAAAAGTACCACGGAAATCGCCGCAGGCACAGTTTTAGGCGGAAATGCGATCATGAGTGCCTCCAAAAACACCACCCAGACCGTGGGAGAGAGCCTCGTCAAGGAGGCTTCGATCCTCAAAGCCGCCACCACCGTTGCAGCCAACACCACCCTGGGAGGAAGTTTCCTCACCAGTGGAGCGACCAGCCAGACCGTGGGGGACAGCTTTCTGGCCTCCAAATCCATCATCGCGTCAGGCTCCAAAATAGCGGCCAATTCGGTTGTCGGAGGAGATATTATTTTAGTTTCCGGTCAAACCAGCTCAACGACGACAGCAAGTACCCTGAAAGCCGGATCCAAAATCGGATCGGGGGCCACCATTGCCGCAGGCTCCATCGTGGGCGGTGACACGACGCTCAAAGCTGGCTCCACCTCCACATTGGTTGGAAACAGCCTTTTAAAAGCCACTTCCACCATAGGATCCGGTTCGGTCATTGCTCGCAACTCAGTGGTGGGCGGAGACGTCCTGTTGAAATCCGGCCAGGCCACTACGGCAACTGTACAGGACAGCCTTCTGAAAGCCGGATCCGTCATGGGATCAGGCTCCACCATAGGTAAGGGTACGGTTGTGACCTCAAATGTCACCCTTAAATCCGGGGCGTACACCTCCACGGCAGACAGTCTGCTGACCAACAATTCAAGGATTGCTTCGGGCTCTTATATTAAAGCCAACACCACCCTGGCCGCAGGCCAATGGCTCACCGTCCAGTCCGGCGCGGTTACCAAAGTTGTCAGCGGGGTCTTAGACCAAGACTACTTCACCTCCATAAGCGCTTCCCAGACCCTGACTGCCGGCGGCATCACCAACCTGAAGGCCGGCAGTATTCTTGGGAAAGCGACTTCATCCCAAGCCAGTGTTCTTGGCGCAGGCTCCACCTTTGGTGCCAATGTGACCACCACAGGACTGGCCGTCACCAACTGGGCTGAAGATATCACTCTGAAGGCAGGATCGGTCCTCACCAGCACCTCGGTATCGAGCAAACTGGCCACAGGGTCCTATTTGGATTCGGATGTCACAACTTCCATTTCCACAACAACCCTGACCAACGACATGATCCTGAACGCCGGGTCAAAGCTTGTCAACACAAACGGGGGAAGCACGAAGTTGGCCACCGGTTCTTACGTTGGTGCCGAGGTCGTTACCGCCAGTGGGTATGCCACCACCCTGGTGAACGACATGACCCTGAATGTGGGATCCAAACTCAAGGGTATCAGCACCCTCAAAAACGGATCTTCTTTCGGAGCTGATGTTACGACCCAAGATACAAAACAAACCATAGACGACGACATGGTCCTGAAGGCAGGCTCCATTATCGCGAGGAATAGTACCCTGAAAGCCGGCTCCAACATAGGCGCCAAATTTGTTTCCAGCGGTGCCACCACCCTGGACCGGGACATGACCCTCCAGGCAGGCTCCATCGTTGCCAGCGGCAGTACCCTGAAAACCGGGTCCTATGTGGGTGCCAAGATCGAAACCGGCTCCGACATGACCCTGACCCAGGACATGACCCTCCAGGCAGGATCCAAGCTCATTAACGATTCCACCCTGGCAAGCGGTTCCAATGTGGCGGCCAAGGTCACCATCAAAGGAAACATGACCCTCCAGGCGGATGCCAGCATTACCGCAGGCTCCAAGCTGATTGTCAACAACTCATTCACCATCGCCGATGGCTCCACCGTGGGCGGGAAAGTGGATCTGAACAAAAACATCACCCTGACCAATGACTTCACCCTGGCGGTGGGTTCCACCCTGGCGGACGGATCTGTGCTCACCAGCGGGTCTGAGATCGGGGGCGTCATCACCCTGGCCAATGATGAGACCGTGTCCACGGATACGGACATGTTGATGAAGGCAGGATCCACCCTGGCAGCAGGCAGTGTGGTTGCCGAGAACACCTACCTGACCACCGACATCACCGCACAGGACGGCACTCTATATACCGCGGGCACCATCCTGGAACAGGCCGTTACACTGGGGGCGGATACCACATTGACCTCTGACATGACCCTCCAGAACGGGTCTGTCCTGGCCGCCGGCACCCAGCTGGCCCCCAACGATGCATCCAGCAACTTTGCAACGGCAGAGGCCAGCAAATCGGTTGTCAACCGGCTGTCCGACCTGAGTGTTCTCACCCAGGAAGATGCCCAGGTTGCCATTGCGGTAGCGGATGCGGCCCTCAAGGATCTGGACAAAAACAGGGCAGACTTGGGTTCTGTTCAGAATCAGTTAACCTCAACCATTGCCAACATTTCCACCACCCGTGTAAATGTGTCCTCGGCAGAATCCAGTATTCGTGACGTTGACTTTGCAGAGGAATCTGCCAACTTCACCAAGATGCAGGTTCTGCAGCAGGCCGGTACCTTTGCCATGAGCCAGGCCAATGCCAGCGCCCAGGGTGTACTGAGCTTACTCCAGTAGGTAATTTTTGACAACATAACCATTTAACCCAGGCCCTGGCCTGACATAAAAGCCCCGGAAAAATTTTTCCGGGGCTTTTTTTCTTATGTTTTTTATGCCAGTATCCGATAATAGTGTTTAAGGTATGAAAAAAGCTACACACCCATAAAGACAGAAGGACGGAGGATGCCATGGCGACAGGCTCAATCACCACATTGGGGTTGGGATCAGGACTTGAACTTCAGAGCATTTTAGATCAGCTCAAGGAAGCCGATAAGACCCAGATAACACGCAAAGAGAACACAAAGACATCACTCCAAAAAGAGATTGATGCCTATAACAGCGTGAATGCAAAGCTATTTACCATGAAATCCGATGCCCTCTCTCTCTCTCTTGAATCCGATTTTCTGAAAAACACCGTGACCGTGACCGATGAGGAAATTGCATCGGTCACCGTAAATGATGGGATATCCGCCTCAAGCTTTTCCCTGGAGATTACCCAGAAAGCCCGTTACAACTCCTGGCAGACAGTGGGGGTGGCGAGCCCGGACGCATTGATCTCCACGGAACCGGAAACAGGCATCACCAGTCTTAACGACACCGTCACCACCCAGGCCGAGTCCATGGAAATTTTGTATGGGGCGGCAGGCACCCAGCAGTCCATTAATATCAGCCTTGATTCTGGATTGAGCTTATCCGATATAGCAGATGCCATTAACACTTCCGATGCCAACGAAGATGATTCAGGACAAACTCTTGTCACTGCCAGTGTGGAAAAAAATGGGTCTCAATATTACCTTCGCCTTTCAGCGGCAGACGGGGGAAACAGCGCTGATTCCCAGATCAGCCTGACCGGGTTTAATTATGTAAAGGCAGATTCCATCATCAGTATCAGCCGTGCCGATGATGAAGAGCCCATGTTCCTGAGCATCCCTCCGGGTACCACCTACCAGGAAACCGCGGATTTAATCAATTCAGCCACGGACAATCCAGGGGTCAAAGCAACGGTCATTGATACCGGGGATGGGACCGATCCCTACCGGCTCACATTAACCTCCAAAGCCTCTGGAGAAGACCACCGGATTTCCATCCAGAATCTTCCCATGACCGAGGTGAACGGAGCGAACGGTGAGTCTTTGAATGCCCATTTTACAATTGATGGGATCTCCTATCAGCGTCAAACAAACGACGCCATCACCGATGTGGTTTCCGGCGCAACCCTGAACCTGAAAAAAATCGGTGAATCATCGGTGAGCATCCAAAAAAACACCGATACCATCAAAGAGACCATCCTTTCCCTGGTGAGCAAGTTCAATGACCTGGTCAAGGAAATAAAAGGCACGACAACAACCGATACGGCGGAAGATACCACAACAGAGGCAGAAACAAACCCCTTGTCGGAATCATACACGGCAAAAAGCATGCTCACTAAACTTAAAACATTGATGAGCACCTCGATAAATACCTCATCCCAGTATGGCAGCCTGGCAGATATCGGTCTTGAAATAAACCGGGACGGCACCATGGGGTTTGACGAAGACCTCCTGGACCAGGCCCTGGCAGCAAATCCAGATGCGGTGACCGCCCTTTTTATCGGAGACACCGATGCCGGTATCCCGGGGATGGGAGAAATCATCAACGATGGAATAACCGCCATGGTCGATTCGAGCGGAATTGTTTCCACAGAAATTTCCGCGGCAAAAACAAGGATGGAACGTCTGAACAAGGATATTTTAACGGCCACGGAACAATTGGACAAACGGTATCAAACATTGACCAACGATTTTGTACGACTGGATTCTTTTGTCCGGCAGATTAACTCAGAATCTTCCTATATGCAGTCCATGATCGACTCTTTCAATAATACAACAACTAAATAAGAAATTAAGGACACGTCATGGGGCAGATTCCAATCATCAACACGTTTTTAAATTCAAAGCAACCATTACCTATCCAGGAGGTATAAATGACAGCACTTGCCCAGGTTAACACCTATTTGAGCAACCATTATGACGGCATGGAACCGGAACAATTAATCCTCCTGCTGTATAAAGGCGCATTGGATCGTCTCCGATTAACTAGAGAAGGAATACAGGAGAAGAACATAAAAAAACGGGGAGAAAATTTAAGCAAGGTCATTGCTATTATCTCTGAACTGAATGCCTCGGTTGATCCGAAAATGCAGGATGAAAGCACCCTGTTTCTAAGGGGACTTTATTCGGCTATTCTTGCAGAGCTTCCAAAGGTTTCCCTGACCAATAACCTTCAAATTCTTGACAGAACAGAAGCCTATATCAAAAAATTACACGACATCTGGGAAACCGATGTCATGGGAAAATCCACCAAAGGCAGTAAGGCGGGAGTGGCTAACCCCATAAAACGAAACAGTCGACCCGCAGCAGTTTCAGGGTATGGCAGCGCCGGAACGACCCAACGATTCAGTGCCATCTCTGTCTGACCGGTATGAAAATGAAAAAAGGCATATGAAATAAGGATTAAAAAAATGGAAATGGCATTCAAACAGGTCAAAACCGCATTGGACAGACTGGATGAACTACAGGAATCTCATATTGACGGTTTTAAAACCCAGATAATACCGGACATAGAAGAGCAGATTATCCAACGAAAAGAGATGTTTACCGACCTAAAAGAAAGGTTAACGCTATTTCTCATGGAATCTGAGACAATGGACACCGAAGAGAACATCCCCCTGTTGCAAGAAGTCAAAAACCACATTCTATTGCTGATGAACCAGAACAAGATGCTCAAGTCACAAGTGGAAACACTTAAAATCGGATTGGAAAACAGTATTAAAAAAGTTACCAAAGGCAAACAGATAATGACGGCTTATGGATCCTCTGAGTCACAACGGAACCAGTCAAAGGTCATTAATTTCAGGAATTAATAAGGAGGACAAATGAATATCAATAATATCAGCAATGTGGCAACACCAAACACTGTTGGCCAAGTGGCGGTATCACCCCAAGTAATTGATGCAACAACTTCCCAAGCCGATCTGAAAAACATACAGCCCCTGCGACTGGTTGAGCAGGCGGGAAAAACAGAAAAAAAAGAGGCCAATGGGTCACAATTGGGTGCAAAAGAAACCAAAGCACTGGTGGATGAACTCAATGAATACATGGATGACCTCCAGACCAATATCGGATTTTCCATTCGGGAAGATTTGAATCGTCAGGTGGTGGTTGAGATAAAAAACAGGAAAACAGATGAGATGGTCCGCCAGATTCCCTCTGAAGAGCTTCTGATCATCAGAGAAAAAATGGTGGAGCTGTCAGGCTTTATTTTTGACCAGTCTGTGTAAGCAGGCTGATTAACCCTGATGCCCGGACGTTTGAACTGGATAATGAAAATCGACCGGCTTCGGAAAGGATCTGTAGTTTTTTAAGGTTTTGAATCTCGTCGGAAAAATCCACATCCCGGATGGATGACGCCGAAGAAAAAATATTCACTTTGGCGGCGGTAATTCCTGCAATGGCTGAGGTCAGTTGATTCTGGACAGATCCAAGATTGGCCCGTATGGCATCAAGATCTTGTATTGCCACATCTGCAAGCCCGATGGCCCGCTGCGCCCCTTCCCGGGAAAGGACCTCGATATCAGAGAGTCTGGACAATTGAATATCCTTTGTTTCCGTGGCCAGGAATTGACCTTCTGAATTGGTATTCAACAGACTGCCCTGGGCGATTTCAGATCCGGGTCCAAGGGTCATGGATTGGGATATCACATTTTCATCAATGACAAGATCTCGATCAAGAAAGCTTCCCCGTCTATAACGCCTGCCGTCCAATGCAAGGATATCATTGGTCAGGAAGGTATCCCCGGCAATAATACTTCCCCGGGCAAGGACAGACCCCGGCCCAATACTCATTTCTCCGTCCGGGTCCACCTGCTCGGTAAATGCGGTTTCAACCCTCCCCCCGATACTTGATCCGTTTTTCAAAATGGATTCCTTCCCGATCACAGATCCCCTGGAGAGCGTAAAATCATCTGTTAAAACCAAGACGTCCGATAGCACGGCCCGTCCGCCGACCCATGTTCCGGCCAGGATGAGAGAAGTATCCTTTTCAGATATTTGAGACCCGGAATCCAGGATCACCTCATCCGCCATCTCCATGGTGCTGAGCAGCTCCAAAGGAAGATAGATAGACGACCCTTCAATCAAAAGTGAGTTGTCCCCAAGGGTTGAGTCGGATCCCAGAATCAAATCAGAAGACAGGCGCATATCACTGGCAAGGGTGACCGAATCTCTCAGGGCCATGGAGGAGATCAGGGTGGCATCTGCCCAGATATAGGATCCGTATTGAATCGTACTGTTCCCTCCCATTTTTGATCCCGCCGTAAGCATCATATCCTCTGTCAGAGTCATGGCAGCGGCCAGGGTGAGTTTGTCACTGGAAAACAGGGAATCAACCGCCAGGATACTATTATTGGCCAGCCTGGAGCCTGAAGTCAGTGTCATATCTGCACCGACATTCAGATCTGCCAGTAGCCTTGCTCCCTCCGCGCCGATAACAGAATTGGTATTCAATAGGGTATTGATCCCCATATCAGATCCGATTTCCAGGGTCATGGCGATACCGGTCAGCATGCCAGCATTCAATTGCGCACCGTTGGCACCTATGACAGAACCCTGTCTTAATAAACTGTTTGATCCGATGGTACTGCCGGACCTCAAGGTCATGGCACCGGTGGTGAGGGACATATCCAATGCCAGGGTAATATCATTGGCCCCAACGGTTGACCCCGTACCAAGCCGGCTGTTGTTGGCAAGGTTTGAACCGGTTTCAAGCACCATGGCACCGGTGGTAATCATGTCCACAGCCAATCCAACCCCCTGGGCGCCGATTTGGGATCCCGCTGCCAGGCTGGAGGTGTTGGCAATACTTGAGACCGAATTCAAGGTCATGGGATTGACCAGATTCATGTTGGCCAATAAACTGATCCCCTGGGGACCGACCACGGACCCGGCCACAAGGCTTGTGGCACTGGCCAGAGTGGACCCTGCGGTCAGGGTCATGGGGGCTGCGGGATTCATCCCAGCCTGAAGGGATACCACGGGCGTGCCGACAACCGAAGTATCGGCCAGAACCGATCCGGCAGAAATGGATCCCAATTGCAATTGAAAGATCTGGGGTCCAATGGTGGTTGTCTCCCCCCCCGCCCCGATGATAAAGGGTCCGTTTCGAACCCCGAGGTTGGTGGTAATGGAACTACCCGCGCCGATAACGGTACCGTTTTCCAGAAATGTGCCCGTGGCCAGACTGATGGTATCTGCGAGGTTTCCGGTTGCGGGAATGGCATTAATGGTGGCAGTGCCCCGAATGGTGGTGCTGGTGCCCAAAACCGTGTTAGGTGCCAGAGTGGATCCTGCTGCCGCCACATAGTTATTAGATATGGGGCCCACGGCATTGATGACGGCGGTGTTGGTTAAAGTCGTACCAGATCCCAGGATGGAATTGGCCATGAGGGTGGAGGGTGCCGTCAGAACATAGGGACTGGTGGTAGGACCTGTGGCCGTCACCACCGCCGCATCCGACAACAGGGTACCGGACCCGATGATGGAGTTTGTCCTCAGGGTGGACCCTCCGGCAAGATTATAGGATCCCGTGATCACCCCCGTGGCATTGATGGTGGCAATTCCAGTCAAAACCGTACCGGAACCGATCACCGACCCGTTTCTGAGAATGGAATTGTTGGCCAAAACATAATTGCCGGTGGTGATAATCTGGTTGACCTGGGCATTACCACCTATAATGGTACCCGATGAAAACAGAGTGTTGGCGGCAAGATTTGACCCGGCAGTAATGGTGTAGGAACCTGTTGTGCTGTTAATTCCATCAATGGTGGCGATACCCCGGAGAGTGGTGCCCGAGGCGATAATAGATCCGTTTGTCAAAACGGAGCCGGCCCGAACCATTGCACTGCCGGTAATGGGACCCAACCCTTCCACCACAGCCGTCCCTTTCAGGATACTGCCCGATGCGATCACGGTGCCGGTTTCCAGGATGGAATCCTGTTTTACCTGACTTGGGGCGGTGGTCGCCTGGGTGGCTGCAATGATGGCATCTCCTTTAAACAGGGTCCCGGCGCTGATAATATTACCCGCCGGAATCTGGGTCCCGGCCCCGAGACGACTGTCTTTCCTAAGAATGGACCCCTCTTTTATTAAACTTTCAGAATCTGTTTTGCCCATGCCATTCACCCAAATGGTATCCGGCAGAACACTTTTGGTCAGCAATATGGACGCTTCGCCAAGGGCCGATCCTTTTCCCATAATCGTCTGCTCTTCAATGGGAATGGCCTCTTGAAAACGATCTCCAAAAAGCGCCTGATCCGCCGTCCAGGGTGAATTCAAAACAGAATTTTTTGTCAGAACGGATCCGGCCGTCAAGATGGAATCCCGCTCCAAAAGGGCATCTGTTTTGATATTCAGCCCGGCATCGGAGACGGCCACGGGTTCTCCTCCCCCCAGGTCCCGGACCTCAAACATACCGGCACCGCTTCCCTGAACCATCAGTTTCCCTAATGTGGTTAAATCTTTCCCTTTGAATATCGCATCAATCCCGGTTCCCCGCCCCGGTTCCGGCTCCACCCATATCCCCCTCCCGTCAACCGAGGTTAATACAAGTCCGCCATTGTCGTTAACAGAGGCATTCACCCCGTGGAGAACGGTTTTGTTATTTATGGCCTTTACAAGGGACCCGTTGGCATCATTTGCCACCACGGAAAAACTGCCTATATTGACACGGTTAATAGAAAAATCGGTGTCCGTCATACCGGTCTGAATGCTGCCGTCCATTGCAGTCTCGACAGATGCCATGACCCTTACCCCGGTAATTTCACTCAATTGGTTGACCGCATCTGCCAATGCGCCCATCCCGTGTTCAGGTGAATTATCAAATAGAAGCTCAACCGGCTCAATTTCATGGATATTTTGGCTTTTAGCCCCTTTTATGCCCAGGTAGGCAATCCCTTCCCCGCCTTCGTTGACAACAATCTCTCCTGTGGTCATGTGACCGATCTTACCGGCAGTTGCCGATCCAATGGACAAACCGATCTGCTCGCCTGAATAGGCCCCTATTTGAAAAGACTTTGCAGAGAAGCCGCCTGACAATAATTTCTGGCCGTTAAAGGAGGTGGTTTTGGCGATATTATCCAGCTCTTGAATTAGGTGTTGAATATCCGACTGGATGGCCTTTCGGCTTTCCAGGGTTTGACCGTCCTGAGCCGCCTGGATGCTTTTCACTTTAATGGTATTTAAAATATTGATGGACTCTTCCAGGGCTGCATCCGCCACCTGAACGATGGAAATGGCATCATTGGCATTCCGAATGGCCTGGCCCAAACCCAGGGCCTGGGAAGTCAGGCTGTCTGCAATGACCATTCCGGAACTGTCGTCAGCGGCTTTATTGATACGAAGCCCGCTTGATAAACGCCCAAGGGAGGAGGAGATCCCCTCTTCGGTCCGGTTAAAATGGCGGGTGGATATCAGTGCCGGTATGTCGGTTTTGATACTGAGTACCATGCCTTAAGCATCCTTAAGCATTGATCTTAAGAAGAGGTCAGCACATTGTGCTGATGGGAGTAGGTGGTGTCTGAAATCACTGCCTGAACCACTTCCTTGTTCTTCGGATTGATGATTAAAGGCCCCATCAAATTGGCTGTAATTTTTGTTTCATTTTCTTTTTCCGACACATTCACCACCACATAAATGACCAAATCCTCTGGGGTAATGTTTTCCCAGTCCCGGGTTCCGATAAATCCATCCAGATCCAGTTCGTAATCGGGTTTAAACAAAAACGGATTCATGACAATCATGGAAAGATTGGGTTCCTCAACGGATTGAAACCAGCAAAAGGGAGCTGTTTTCGGGTCCTCAAGCAGGACAAACTTTTCAAACCCGTCAAACCCGGGCAATCCTTCCGGCATGACCAGAAT
>Ga0180007_10002543_pt1 | contig 21593 bp, 20 predicted proteins | sample MM_PC_MetaG_FD_121122 | JGI IMG/M metagenome (GOLD analysis project Ga0180007, IMG submission 121122) | Groundwater microbial communities from the Aspo Hard Rock Laboratory (HRL) deep subsurface site, Sweden - MM_PC_MetaG | ecosystem: Environmental > Aquatic > Deep subsurface > Groundwater... | reverse complement strand
TTTATATTATTGATAATATTAGACTTCTTTATCAAATTTCAATGAAAAAGGCAAGTGTTAAATTTGCAATTTTATAATTTTTTCAGTAACTTAACTTGAATTACTTTTTACGAGTTCATCAAATTTTATTTAACGAAGATAATGGATCAGATATGTCAGGGATATACCGGATAAAAGAGTGCTGCAAAGTATGGTGGCAGCCAGAAGGTCCGGGGCCCTGTTGAAGCGGATGGCGTACATCAGGGGCAGGAGAGCCGCAGGGGCCGACGTCTGGACCACGGCCACATCCTTCTCAAGCCCCTGGACACCCAGGACGTGGAAAAGGCCCAAGGCAATCAGGGGGGAAAGGACAAGCCGTATCAGAACAGCCGGAACAATGAATTTTAAAAAACGTAATTTGAGCTGGATCCGTGTGAGTTGAAGACCAAGGATGAAAATTAGCAAAGGGATGGTGGCCAGTCCTAAAAGATTCAAACTTTTTTCAATGGGGTCCGGAATGGGAATCCCCATTTGCGAGACGATCAAGGACAGAACAAATGCGTAGAAAATGGGTATTTTTGCAATATCTTTAAGGATGTTTCGGATTTTTTTTTCCCGACTGCTGATATAAATGGCGATGGTGCACAAGGGTATGTTGAAGGCTACAAAATAGAGAATAGACACGGCCGATGCCTTATGCCCATAGGTGAAGTAGATCAGGGGCAGTCCGAAATTTCCCACGTTGATCATGGAACTGGCCATGATCAGTGAAATTCTTTCGTTTTCTCCGGCTTTAAGCATTTTTGCGCAGATGTGGGCAATAATCATCAGGCCTATGGTCAGAAGAGCCATGAACAGAACCGGTTTGCCCAGTGTTGCCAAGGTAATTTTTTCTTTGACCAAAGAATCGAACACAAACACGGGGGCAAATACCGTGAGGGTCAGGTTGGTGATTTCCTTGAAATCAGGGTGAAACAGGCGATTGTAAACAAAGGCGAGACCAACAATCAGAAAAACCGGCAGAATAGAGCCTTTAAAAATCAGAAGAAATTCCAAACATCCCCCTTAATAATCAGAACATGTTTTAAAAAACGAAAATCAGGATGTAAGATGCCGTGACGCGTTGGTTATGTTATGCATCACCTGCTTATGACAACCGAATATAGATATAGCCACCGCTGCCATAACCAAAGGATGAAAATAATTTGTGGTAGTCGCAGGATATCCCCTCATAAAATCGGTCAAAGGAAATTTTATAGGGTTTTTTCTGGAGAAAATCCACATCAAGCATGGTGACGGTCTTTGTTTTGATATCAAAGCCCCCCACAGGTGAAATATGAGGGATCTGGAGAGCCTTGACAAAGGAGCCCTGGTTGAAATGGGCGATGATCACCGCTTTGCCCAAGGGATCAAACTCATAAAGCCGAGAAAGGAGGTTCTTTTTATAAAAATCTGATTTTTCGGGGTCTTTGGTGACCTGAACCGTTTCCACGGAGCGGTAGGTGATGCCATATATGTCCAGGCTGCTTTTGACAACATCCCCTAACATGGAAAGGGGCAGACCCCGTTTGCCTTTATCCCCAGCTTCGCTCATCCGCTCTTTCCAGTTTGCTGTTCTAACGGTTTCAAGGATATCCATCTGGGTAAGGGGTGGATCTGTTTTTGTCTGCTGGATGTCTTTGAGTGCGTTGACAACAGAAACCACCGAAGCAACAGAGCACGATGCCTCGTGATACTGTTTGACATGGTGCCTGAACATGGCGTTCTTTAGTGGATTAGGGCCTGGAAGCTCAAGGGGTTCGATATATCGGGCTTGGTCAGGACCAAAGGACCCTGTCCCAGAGAATTTATGTATGGCGTACTGGACCTGAAGGTAGGGTCTGATCAGGGTTCTGAATATATTCATGGCTTGGGCACTTCCATCTGTTAATCACGTGTTTATATTGTTTTCGTAGCATGTCAGTATGGCCTTTTCCCTTTGGGCAAGTTCCTTTTGGGTGACGTGATTTCACCATCATGAAAAAAACCGAATGAGTTTTTCATCGTATACATGCTATAGATTCGTATGTCCAACGTGAATAATATAGGCATGCCTTAAAAAACTTCAAGGGGTGGGCATGTACCGGAAAATGTATTTTTCTTAAAGAAAACCTCTATCTATAGACTTATGGTCCGCGTTTATCCTTGGAAAACAAGGAGGCCCCACGATAAAACATAGTATTTGCGGTTGAAATAATTAATTAGCGATATAATATTATGTGATCATTTTTTAGTATTTTCCGTCAATGAAGGGATCACCCCGATAAGGAGCAATGAAAATGAGTGACAGCAACGAACCTATTACCCCGGAAATCGTTGAAGATGAAATGAGTGAAAATCAGTCCGGCCTGGTCTCTTCCCATGCCTTTTCGCCAGACAGGATATATCTGCTGCCCATGTCAGGGCGTCCTTTTTTTCCGGCCCAGATTCAGCCCCTTGTGGTCAGCCAGGAGCTATGGGACGGTACCATCACCCGAGTTGAAGCAACGGATCACCGCATGCTGGGACTTTCTTATGTGCCCCGTCAGCAGCAGGATAATGAGTTGACCTCGGCACATTTTTCCAAAGTGGGTTGCATGGTCAGGCTCCATAATATCAAACGAGAGAATGGAAAAATCCAGTTTGTGGCAGAGGGCTTGAGGCGCTTTGAAATTTCGGAATTCCTCACCCCGGAAATTCCTTTCCTGACCAAGGTGGACTATCCGGCAAGTGAAGATATGGACAAAGACCGCATTCGTGCCTATGCCATGGCCATTATCAATACCATTAAAGAACTGCTGCCTTTGAATCCTCTTTATGGGGAAGGGGTGAAAGATTATTTGCTTCGCTTCAATCCCAACGATCCATCCCCCCTTTCGGATTTTGCCGCCACCCTGACCACGGCCACAGGGGACGAACTCCAGGTGATACTTGAGACAATCCCTGTGATTGCACGTATGGAAAAGGTTCTGGTGATTTTGAAAAAAGAGCTGGATGTGGTGAAGCTCCAGAGCGAAATCACCCAGGAAATGAACCGAAACGTCAGTGATAATCAGAGAAAATTTTTTCTTAAAGAACAGTTGAAGATTATTCAGAAGGAACTTGGGATTGCGAAAGATGATCGTACCGCCGATGTGGAACAATTTGAAGAACGTCTGGAAAAATTAAACGTCCCGGATCATGTTAAAGAGCGCTTTGACAATGAAATCCAGAAATTATCCGTCCTTGAAAAGGGTTCATCCGAATACGGTGTCTCCCGGAATTACCTGGACTGGATCACCTCCATTCCCTGGGGCGTCTACTCCAAAGACAAGTTGGATATCACGGCTGCCCGAAAAACCCTGGATAAACATCACTCGGGCCTGATTGATGTCAAAGAGCGAATCATCGAATTTTTGGCTGTGGGTGTCTATAAAGGAGAGGTTTCCGGCTCTATCATGCTGCTGGTTGGCCCTCCGGGTGTTGGAAAAACCTCCATCGGGAAATCCATCGCCGATACCCTGGGCAGGAAATTTTATCGGTTCAGCCTGGGTGGCATGCGGGACGAAGCGGAAATCAAAGGCCACAGGCGGACCTATGTGGGAGCCATGCCCGGCAAGTTCATGCAGGCCCTGCGAGAGACCGGGGTGTCCAATCCGGTGATTATGCTCGATGAGGTGGACAAGATCGGAGCCTCCTACCAGGGAGATCCGGCTTCAGCTCTGCTCGAAGCCCTGGACCCGGAACAGAACAAGGATTTTCTGGATCACTATTTTGACTTGAGAGCAGACCTTTCCAAGGTGCTGTTTATCTGTACGGCAAACCAGTTGGACACCATTCCCCGGCCCCTTTTGGACCGCATGGATGTGACCAGCCTGTCCGGGTACATCACCAAGGAAAAGGTGGATATTGCCAAAAAACATCTCTGGCCCCGCCAGCTCAAAAAAAACGGACTTTCATCCAAGCAGCTCAAAATCAGTGAGCCTGCCCTGAAACAGATTGTGGAAGGTTACGCCCGGGAAGCAGGGGTGAGAAATCTTGAGAAAATGCTCAATAAAATCCTTCGTAAAGCCGTGGTCAAGATCCTTGAAAGTAATGAAACCCTGGTGAATATCGGAACCAAAAATCTTGAAGAATACCTGGGTTCTCCCTATTTCAGGAAAGACCGGAGCATCACCGGAGTGGGTGTGATCACGGGCCTTGCCTGGACCTCCATGGGTGGGGCGACCTTGCCGGTGGAGGCCACAGCCGTCCATATGAAGGGCAAAGGGTTCAAGCTCACCGGGAAGCTCGGGGAAGTCATGCGAGAATCCGCTGAAATCGCCTACAGTTTCATATCCGCCCATATCAAAGAATTCAAAGGCTCTGAAAATTTTTTCCAGGAAGCCTTTATCCATATCCATGTTCCCGAAGGTGCCACACCCAAAGACGGACCCAGCGCCGGAGTGACCATGGCCTCGGCCCTCTTGTCCCTGGCTCTGGGCAAAAAAATCCGTGGCCCCCTGGCCATGACCGGTGAGCTGACCCTCACCGGCCACGTTCTACCCGTGGGGGGCATTCGCGAAAAAGTCATCGCAGCCCGCAGGTCAAAAATCATGGAACTGATCCTTCCCTTTGACAACCAGCGGGATGTGGAAGAATTGCCTGACTACATCAAAGAAGGCATCACCTTTCATTTCGCGGAAAAGTACAAGGATGTGTTTAAGGTGATTTTTTAAAAGAGACTGATTAAAATAGTGCGTTTTCCATGGCAGGGAATTAGGGCATGTCACTTTTTCCCTGTTTTTTTACCAAGGGTGCCATCAATATTCATACGTCATTCAAACGTCTTAACACAGCAATCGGGCGCATCAATTTATGAATTGACTCGGAAATGGACTTTATGATAAATGTGAATTACATATCTTTTTACATCACCAGAAAAGAAAGATAATATCTTTTAGAGAATTGTAAGATTGCGACATCGGAAGATACAACGACAGCGCCTTGACAGGCCTTGAGATGTCAAGGCCCATGCTTACACGTATTTATCAGTGTTTCCACGTCATGATGTGCATCGGATGATATAATACCTTAAAGGAAATGGCCCATGGTAACATATAGCAGAAACCGGCTGATCATCAATGGTGATATGGATGATAGTCTGTTGATGTTGCACCTTGAAAAAGGTCGGTATTTCAGTCTGGATGGGGTTGCCAAACGGATCTGGGAATTGGTGGAATGCCCCAAAGGTTTCGAAGAACTCATCTCTGATCTGATGATTGAATTTGAGGTCTCGGAAACGCAATGCCGACATGAGGTTGTGGCATTTTTGGACAAAGCCATACAAGACGATATCCTGATCAGACATGACGCCACTTCGTAAATTTTTTTATATGTCGCCCAAAGAACAGAAGCTGTTTATCGAGGCTGTATTTTTTTGTTTTTTTCAAAAGTATTTCTGTTTCTTCCCTTTTCCCATTGCATAAAAATAATAAAGCCCGGCGGGCATATGAGTGGAGCGGTTGACCTTGAGGTGTTGCACGACATACGTTGTGCTGTTACACGTGCAAACAGGCTGGCCTTCTGGGCCAATATATGTTTGGTGAAATCTCTTGCCGCCCGGATGATGCTCCAAAGGCGAAACATTGGCTCGACCTTGTATCTGGGCCTTTTAAAGAACCAGGAAAAAGATCTTGTTGCCCATGCATGGCTCATGGCCGGAGGCGTCTGTATCACGCCTAAGGGTGATCCGGGATATCAGATCATGTATCGTGTGTAATTGATTTAATGGTGGTTATTACATCAGTATAACTTAACCAGTTGAAGAAAGGACGAACCATGAAAGAAAAGAATGACATGCTCGATTCTGGCGGGGCCGGGAAAGATGACTCAAAACTCCTTCAAGAAAAAAAAATCTGGCATAGGCCAGTCATAATTTCACTTGATGCCGTGGAGGGAACCCAGGGAGACTCCTACCAAGCTGGCGATGGGATTAGTAATCTGAGCTGAATGATTTGTGATGAATAACTATTATGATTTCGGGGGGATGAAAGTCAGCTCTTCCTTTAAATTAAACGGATTGCGACCCGTTGAAACCTCCATGGGAAGGAAGATCAGGTCTGTATGTTTTATGATTGATCATGGTGCGTTGCCGGATGCAGCCCAGCCCATTTTTCAATGGCCAGGGCGTTATGGCATGTCACTGTGGTCCCATGAACAGGATTGGTTAATTAAATCGTCCCGGACCGGGTCATTTCTCATCTCAGATGAGGGGAGACAGATTCGTTGCTTTCCGGGAGGTGGCACTGTTGAAGATGACATGGGAGAATTTATTGCCAGACGGCTTTTGCCCAGGCTCTCGATTTTTCATGGAGGGCTTGCCGTCCATGGGGCGTCACTGAGTGACGGTATGGGGGGATTTGTGTTTTTGGGGGCATCGGGTTCAGGGAAATCAACGTTGACAGCCACCCTTCATCACAAACGCGGGTGGGATGTTTTCAGTGATGATATATCCATTTTGCATCTTGACCCGCATGTGAAGATAAGCCCGGCATCGACAGGGGTCTGTCTGTGGCGTGATTCATTGTCCGGTTTGGGCCTTAGGGCTGACGCCACTAAAAAATTATCGGCATATAAAAACAAATTCGTGATTGAGACTGGCGATGACACGATCCTCACGCCAAAACCGGTCTGTGCATGTGTCTTATTGAAATCGTTCAATGGTATCGATTCCGGTGCCGGCAATGTCAGGATTGAACGAATTCCATCCCACGCAGCCTTTTTTCACCTCTGGCGTCAGCTTGTCCGATTCAATCCATCGGATCATGCCATGGAGTCATTCTTATGTAACAACGTGGGCGCTCTTGCTTCTGCCATACCCATGTACACGCTTTCATACCCCCGTGGTTATGAAAAGCTGGATGAGGTTCTCAATGGCATTGAGACCTTTGCCCGAACCTTATCAGGAGTGAATCAATGAGTTTGGCATCAATTCAAGACGTTCAATGGCCCGGGACTGGCAGAAAACCCTATGATCTGGCCACATCAAACGCTGATTATCCGCTTAGGAACGGCATGCCACACCGAACGATTTTGATCTGCACTCATCCCCGATCCGGAAGCACCTTGTTGGGAGAAGGACTTTATCATGCCGGTGGGATGGGCTGTCCCATAGAATATTTCCATCGGGGATTCAGGCCAGGCCTTGCCCTGCGCTGGGGCGCCTTTGATATCCAATCTTATATTCAGTCTGTATACCGTTTGCGGACTGATACAAATGGGGTGCTCTCAGTCAAACTGTTCTGGGGAGATGTTTACGATATGGTCAACGAATGTTTCCCCTCGCAATTCGATGACTTTTTTGAAGGCCCTGCTGAGTCAGCGTCCCCAGCTGTTTATCTTGAACTTCGAAAGCGTTTGGAGACCATATTCCCGAATCCCGCATTTATTTATCTGACCCGCCTCGACAGGGTCCGGCAAGCCGTGTCCACGGTGATTGCAAAACAGACAAATCTCTGGCGATCCATTCCGGGGGTGGGTGAACAAAAGCCCCAATGTGAGACTTCCTATGATTATGATGAAATCATGTATTCTCTATCCTATGCTGACTTTTGCAACGCCCATTGGAAGAGATTTTTTCAAATGACGGGGGTTCCGGTTTATAACCTCGTATATGAAGATATTGCCAGGGACTATCAGGGGAGTTTATCGGGTCTGTTTAAGTACCTGGGATGTCCACGCCTTTTGGCCCAGCCTGTGAGAATGCGCCAGCAATCCGATGCCAAGTCGGAAAAAATGGTCTTGAGATTTCTAAACGAATACAAACACAGGACGTGTAAACAATAATGCTTCGATCCATGACGCATGACAGTGTGTCTATGACATGGTCGCGTTGTGGTCTTGAGCCGGCGATTATGAGTTATTCATTCATCCTATCTGTATATGAAAATCAAAGGTGATTTTATGATATTGGCGGAAAAGTTGATCTGGGATGGTCTGAAAATTCCTGATTATATCATCTGGAAGGATAGTGACGAGGATATTGTCTTGTTTGATTCCATGAGGGGGTGCTATTTTTCCTTGGATGATGTGGCATCGGCAATCTGGAAACATATTCCCAAAAATGAGTCTTTGGAGACAACCATTGAGGCTTTAATGGATGTGTATCATGCCGATAGACCGACGATTGAGAGCGATGTGATTCGGTTTGTGGAAAATTCCATGGAAAAAGGTCTCTTGATTGTTGCAGAAAGGGAAACGACGTGAGTGGGCTGGCGGGTATCATTTCGCTTAATGGCCAGGCTGTTGAGCCTGATATTCTTGAACGTATGGCCCGTGCAGGACGTTATCGGGCCAAAGACGGGGTGTCATCATGGCATTCTGATGACGCGGGTTTTGTTCGCTTCAGACATGCCACGACCCCGGAGGCTGTTTATGAAACACAACCATTCAAAGATGAGCAATCCGGTTTAATCATCTGTTTTGACGGCCGTCTTGATAATCGTCAGGACCTCCTCGGAAAATTGCTGAAATCCTTAACCTATAATGACAATTCCCCTGACTGCGTTTTGGTGCTGGAATTATTCAAACACTACGGTAAAGAATGCTTGAATTATTTGGTGGGTGATTATGCACTGGCAATTTGGCAGCCGGAAAAACGAAAATTGTTTTGCGCCCGGTCGCCTCTTGGATGGCGGCCATTCCATTGGTTTTGCGACGGCAGAGTATTTGCCTGGGCCACGGATATTAAGGTTATTGTTGACGGTCTGCACCTTGATTCCACCTTGAACGAGGGGGCCATTGGTGAGTTTATCGCCATGCGTTTTACACATCCCACCGAGACCTTTTGGCAGGGTATTCACAGGCTGGCCCCCGGAGCAATGTTAGTTCTTGAAAAAGGACATATTCAGACGGAACATTGGCATCACGGGCCTTTCCCTGATTTATCGTCTTCTTCGGACAATGAATTGGTGTTTAAGTTTAAAGAACTTCTCGACCAGTCAATCGTTTCGTGCATGCGGAGTTCCACACCGGTTTCAGCACATCTTTCCGGTGGACTTGATTCTTCTTCGGTTGTATGCCGTTCTGTTGAACTCTATCATCAAGGGAAAATCCCCTCACTGATTCGACCTGTGTCAGCACGGTTCCCAGGTGAAATACACGATGAGACCGAATGGAGCCGTTCGGTTGAGGAACATCTGGATTTAAAGGCCATGGTCGTCACTTCAGGTCAATACGATTGGGACCGGGCCCGGCAATGGTGTTCGGACACCTATCATCTGCCTTTACGCCCCAATGTGTTGGGAACCTTAGTGGCCTCATGTCAAGGGGTACGTTCGGAAGGTAATGATGTACTCCTGACTGGTGAAGGGGGTGATGATTGGTTATCAGGTTCCCTTTCGCATTGGCCGGATCTTTTGAAACAGATGCGTATACGTGAACTCATGGGTGAAGGGTTAAACCAGGGACATAATAGAAACATATTTCGTGCGTTTGGAAGCACTGTCCTGCGAAGTGCCGGTCCATGGATTTCACCGAAGTTGCGACGCCAATTGTTCCAACCAAGTTATGATTTGTCTGATTCGATTCCGGAATGGATAGAGAGGGATTGGGCCCGTCAAATTTCTTTGAGGGACCGATGGCAGGAAAATGAGCCGGTTTTTTTCTTAAAAAAAATTGCCCAGCAACAGAGATTCGCCCGATATGGATTGCCACGGCATCACGTTAACTGGGAAAATGTCCTGGCTTATGGAGAAAGTCAGGGCATTGAATTTCGTCATCCCTTGCATGACCTTCGCCTTACGCATTTTATTATGGGGATTCCGGGCCATATGCTTCGTCGAAAGGGGGAAAAAAAATATCTTCTGCGTGAAGCCATGCTCGGGACGCTGCCGGAGAAAGTAAGAAATAGGCAGACCAAAGCAAATTTTTCCGTACCTATCATTGAAGCAGCCATAAGGTATTTTTCCGATCATCCAGTGGACCAACTCCTGAGTGTTAAAATGGGATGGGTTAAACGTGGAAAAATAATCGAAATATTAGATGCTTACCGGCCGTGCTTGGAGGCCGGGAAGGCTGTGGTATGGCCACAACTGCCATTTGGCCCCGTTTGGTCAGTATTATCCATTGAACTTTGGCTAAGACATGCAATAGGTTTCAAATAAAATGATCTTAATGTTAGGTATTCAGACGATGACCTGCCCTTATGAGACCCGGGAGATGACATGAATCAGGACGACCATGATATGGACTGGATGAATACTTTACCTGAAAATATCCGACTGTTTGTGGATAAACTGAAGCCATTACCTGATTTCCCCTACCACCTGTCGAAATTTGCCTGGGCATTGCGGCAACAATCAAAATCAAAAGATGATATTCCCCGGAATCTGGCCATTCGGGCCTGGGCCATGGCCCCGGACAATCCAAACGTCCGCAACAGATCCAACTGGGCCATCAGGAAAAATGTTCCCATGTGGCATTTTGCCATTGCCCAGGACTATGCACGTAATGTGATTTATGAAAAGGCACTCCGGAAATATATCACACCGGAAATGATTGTTCTTGAAATCGGGACGGGGACGGGCATCCTTGCCATGTTGGCAGCTCGTGCCGGTGCAAAACATGTCTATACCTGTGAAATGGAACCCCTCATTGCCCAGGCAGCCCAGGAAAATATTGATAAAAACGGTTTTTCGGACAGGATTACCATTATTGCCAAAAAATCCACCGATCTGATTATGGGTGATGATCTACCCGAGAAAGCGGATCTCCTGGTATCGGAGATCGTTGATTCCGGTTTGCTGCAAGAAAATGTATTGCCGGTCATGGCGGATGCTCATGCACGGCTCATAAAAACCGGAGCCATGGTATTACCTTCCCGTATATCCATCCGGGGGGCACTTGTTGGAGGGCCTAAGTGGATGAGTGGGTGCCACATGGGGGACGCACTCGGACTCGATCTTTCCGCATTTAATCGATTTCAGCCGCCCATCCATATGTTAAACGGCGCAGGACGGTCCCTCGATGATGCCTTAAGCTCCGTTGTGGAGATCTTTCAGTTCGATTTTAAGGGTAAGTGCCAGTTCCATGAGGACCATCGCGTATGTTCAATTCCAGTGATACAGGATGGCTCTGCCGATGCATTTTTGCAGTGGATCTGGCTTGATTTTGGCGATTCCTTAGAATATGAAAACAAACCCCCCTTAAAATCGTGCTGGAGTCCTCAGATCCATGTGTTCCCCCGCCCGATCCGTGTCAGGGCAGGGGATACCTTTAAGATGGTTGCAGAACACGATTGCAGGGCTGCCTCAATTTATCCCTCGTATGAACATGACGTTTAAACGTATATTTACGATTTGGCCATATACTTTTTTTTGACCAGTCCAAGAAAGATTGACTCTGTTTGCGGATTAAACTTATTTTTATGGTATTTTATTAATAAAATGCTTCGTATGTAATTGACTCGGTATCGTATGTTTTTAATCAATAAAAAGTCATGGATATATGTGAGTAGGTTCACCCCAGGCGAATTGGGGATCATATAGAAACGGCGTTTCATGGCCACAAACCGGCTTATCATTTTGTCTTTCCTGATATAGGCTTGGACAGGCGTGGGGATATGGTATTCATAGAATGTGTTTAAGAGGCCGTACATCTCAGCAAGAGGGCGGGACAGACCTCTTTTGATCATATCTCGAATAAAAAGTGTTTCAATGTGACTGTTATTCAATAAATCAATCAAATCCTTTAGTCTGAACAGCCGTTCCCAGAAATGACCTGCGCCGTGCAGAAAAAGATAGATTAAGGTGTGGTATTCGTTTAGGACCGGTAAGGCCAATGAGCCGATACACATGTCACTCCTCTGGTTATGGGCTGAATCAAAATCTAAGGAAAACTGGTTTAAATAGGTATGAAATTTCCAGTGGAGTTCAACCTTTGTGTTGTTTGTATTGGATGTAAAACCCAGGTGGTGAAAAAAATGTGTAAAAAGTGTCATTTTTTCGGGAGTCAGGTCTTCCTGGCTCTGGGATTGGCGATATCCAAGGGACTCAAGGACTTGGCAGGCTTCTATGATATGGTCTTCAGGGATGATCAGATCAATGTCACCTGAATATCTGAATGTTGGGTTGCCATATAATTTCTGGGATAAGCAGAACCCTTTCAAAAATATATGTTTGATGTGTTTTTCCTGAAAGGATCTTGAAATGATTATCCCTTCTCGGATATTTCTTAAACCGTTCTTGGTGTTTTGTTCATGGAGTTGTTTTATTCTATTGAGGCAATGGTTTGGCACCTCGTCTTTCAGTCGAGCGCTCAGTGTCATATAAACAGGGCCACTCAGTCGATGCTCAGCCATAAGGGATATAAAGAGATCCCAATTAAAATGACACTCGAACAGCTCGATTGTCCGGCTGATATCCCTGTCTCCGGGAAAACGTTTTGAACATAAAATCAATGCGTCTAACTCGGGGATAAGCAGTCCTTGTTTCGTATTAAAATCCATACGAGTAATCTCGTTTCTTCGATAAGAATGTCATTGATAAACCACGGGTGTGACGACTTCGGGTTACGTGAAAATAAAAAAAGAAATCCCAAATCTATGGACAATAAAGACTGTTTAATATATGTTTAATAAACCATCATATCAAGGGTTCATTTCAAATATTTTTCCATGGGATCTTGTATCACTTCCAATACATAATGTGTCCCCGATTGAACCCAGGTATGAGTCATTGAACATTTAAACAAATAACGATTTTCGCCCATCATTGTATTTTCTATAAAAAGGGGGGCAACGCTTTTTTCGTTAATTTAGTTATATGTCAACATGGTTTGATTCTTAATTAAAAATCCGTTTATAATTCAACTGTCGCCAAGGATCAAATGGCGAAATATTAAATAACATGTAATCATTTAAGTGAGGAACCTCATGCCCATGGTGAACTCAGAGCATTATTCGTTTCCGGACAACGCTGCAGACGATGAAATTGATATTGCAGACCTTTTGATCGTTATCTGGAAATACAGGCGATTGATTATTGTTTTATCTGTGGTCATGGCTTCTCTGGCAGCCTTATTGTCGCTTACAAAATCCCGGACATATACGGCGGATACGACAATCATCAACATGGTTGACAATAGAATGATTCGCAATGTGCAGGGATTCGATTTGGAAACCATGGTTCAATCTCCCCGGAATAGTATTCTTCAGGCCATTTTAAACAGCACCTCTCTGGCTGCTCAGGTGATTGAAAATGCACACCTGCTGCCACGTCTATATCCGAGACAATGGGACCCTGACACCCAGGCATGGAAAGACATTAAAGGGGGGGGGGAGCCCACAAACGATAAAGGGGCAATCCTTTTGAAAAAAATGGTGAAAATCAATTCCAATGATAACAATTCGACGATTACGATCACGGTGACATCCTCTACCCCCGACCTTTCAGCCCTCATTGCCAATGCGTTTACCAAAGAGCTTGACATATATCTGAAAAACAACACATTTTCATCGGTTCAGAAAAGTCGCATTTTTCTTGAAAATCAGTTGGCTGAATCACGGAAAACCCTTGAGCAATTAAAAATGAAAATGGAGTCTTTTCAAAATGAAAACGGAGTGTTTGATTTAAAAAAGCAGATCGATGCAAGTATTAATGCGTACAACACCAACGCTCTTTTGTTAGATCAGTATGAAACAGAAGCCAGAATGACGGAATCCATTTCATCGCCGCAGAATCCCAAGGTTTTGAATTTGAACAAATACATAGAAACCATCAAGGCCAGAATGGAGGAAATCAAGACAGGCACCCCACATTTAAAGGGTGTACAAAATGAAGAAGGAACGTCGACTCTAAGGGATCAGGATAATCAGCATTATTTTTTGCCCCTTAATCGGATAACCGAATTGAAAATTCAGATGGATAAATTTAATCATGATATTGAAAATCAACAGAAAATTCATGATTTGTTTGTGGATTCCTATGAAAAAATAACCATTCAGGAAGCCAAGGATAAGATATTTGTCACGGTTCTCGACAAAGCCGACCCGCCCCTCAGGGCCAATGGAAGGAAAACACTGTTCAAGATTATTCTCGCCGGCATGATGGGCGTTTTTTCAGGCGTTTTTCTTTCATTTTTAATTGAATTCTATCAAAACCATTTGAAACATCGGTTCACATCCCTTAGTGATTTTCCTGAAACAACACGGGAGCCTGTGGGTTTATATTTCAGCAAAGAACGTGAGGCAAAGACCGAACTGAATGACCTGACCTGAGCATGTATGTTGGTAAGACGCTGATACTCAATTGATAATCATATTCATATGAAGGATGATCATGATGGAAGAGAAAACTTTGTCGACTTGGGTAATACGTTTCATGGCCTTGGTTCTGATCTTATTTCCGGCTGACTTTCTTTTTGCCTTAGAATCCCCGGAACAAAGTAAAATCGAATTTGCCCCAGACACCCAGAGACAAAGTAAAATCGAATTGTTTTACGAAACCTATGAGGAGGCGTCCTATAACCAGTATGGCTATGATGTGCTGATGGGAGGTACGATTGTCAGCCCTATTTTTGTGGGGCCGGATTATCGGGTGGGGCCCAAAGATGTGGTTCATATCAGCATTTGGGGAGGGTCTTTGAAGGAGTTGGGGTCCTATTCCAAAAAAGAAACATCCACAAATTTTGTGGAATACAATCTGAAGGTAAATGACTCCGGGTCAATGATCGTGCCTGAAATCGGGATGATCTCCGTAAATGGAATAACTCTTGACGAGTTAAAAAAAGTCGTCAGCCAAAAATTTAAGAATTATTGCCGTGATTGTTCTGTGGCGTTAACCATTGATGAGCCGAGGGTCATTGAAATTCTCGTCACAGGCAACGTGGCCCATCCCGGGTATGTCCAGGTGCTTGCAGGCAGCTCCCTTTATGATGTCCTTCTTGCCGCAGGGGGAGTGACAAAGCAGGGGAGCTTGAGGCGGATTATGTTGAGTCGTGCAGATAAGAAAGAAGAGTTTGTTGATATGTATCAGTTTATCAATACCGGTGAGCTTGGTTCATTACCCACGGTCCAGCTAAAAGACTCGGTTCATGTGAATGCAATCGGTAGGGTGGTTCTGATGAAAGGTCAGGTTAACCTGACAGGTATTTTTGAAATGAAAGACGGAGAGACACTAAATGATGTGATGAATTATGCAGGGGGTGTTCTCCCGGACTGTGAGAAAAATCATATCGAAATCACCCGGTTTGGCAAAGACGGACGAACATTGATCAATCATGAAGGCCCTCCGGAAACCTGCCAGGTGGAGAACGGAGATTCCATACATTTTCTCAAACAATACAATGTTATCAAAGACTCGGTCCGATTGATGGGATATGTTCCGGTGGTCAAAGCATACACCTGGCATGAGAATTATTACCTGAAAGAAATCATTGGCGCCATCAATACGTTTAAACCCGAGACATCACTGGAATACGCTGAAATCCGGCGTTATGACAAGCTTGCCATGGAACCGTCAATCATTTCTTTCTGTCCCCAGGATGTCTTGAATAATCAGACTAAAGAGTCAAAAGATGCCCAGATCCTGCTTCAGCCCCTTGATGAAATCGTCCTTTTTTCCAAAGATGAGTTGAAGGAAACACCCATGGTTTCCATATCGGGCGGAATCCAGAAACCCGGAAAATACAGATTTTTGGAAAACATGACCATACTCAATCTGATACGCTCGGCCGGAGGAATCAAGTGGATGGGCTGCGATCAGGGGAAAATCGTGCGCTACGACTATAATGACCAAAAAAAATGGACCACATCGGATATTGACTTTAATTTTCAGGATATCAATCACCGGACATCGCCGGATATATCCTTGAAACCCCTGGACCGGGTGATCGTAAACAGCCGCTCTGATTTTATGCAGACCGAATGGCAGGTGGCCATAGAGGGGCAAGTCAATTATCCCGGGTCATACCCCATTGGTTCACAGACAAAACTGAGTGATGTGATTACCTATTCGGGGATGTTAACGGACAATGCTGACCTTGGCGGTCTCACCCTGATACGAGAGGATGCCAAGGCCATCCAGAGCAAACATCAGAAAACAGCGGAAAATATTTTACGTAAAGGCCTTCTGGATGTGGCGGCACATCTTAAAAATACCTATCTGACCGAAGAAGAGCGAAACGAAAATAAACAGTCCATGGCCATTGTACAGAATTATCTGGACCATATTGAAAACACGGACATCCAGGGCAGGGTGCTATTGAATGAAAAAGATCTTTCGTCCCTGGAGGTCTTGAAACAATCCCCATCCGATGTCCTTCTGCAAAACGGTGACAGGATTGTGATTCCTGAGAAAAAAAATATGATTACCATTGTGGGGGAAGTGTATAATCCGGCGTCCTATCTGTTCAGGGACAAAAGTCGTGTATCGGATTATCTTGCTCAGGCTGGTGGAATTGCACCTTATGCTGATTTTAAATCGTCTTTTATCGTGAGGAACAATGGCACTGTGGTGAGCTATGCCCAGAAAGAAGGTGGCTTTGATGATGTCATCATGAAACCCGGTGATGTTCTTATTATTCCCTCTAAGACCTTTGGCTTGTCTAAATAGTGTTTGCCATTTTACTTAGCCGGTTTGTCCCCAGGCTCCGACCTGGCAAGGCATAAAAAGAACTGGGACTTATGTGACCTATGGGACTTATATGTCCGATTAACATCCAACGTTAAAAAGAATTAAACATTGGCAATGGTGTGGAATTTTGCTGGGTTTATGGGGCTGTGAATGTTTATTCGTGTGCTTCATCATGACCCATTGTGGATGGGGCCATCAGGAGAACATGGTAGGGAAAAGGCCCTTGATACCACTGGCGATGATTTCAACTCCGATGGCTGCCATGATAAGACCCATGATACGGGTGATGATATTGATGCCCGTCTGCCCCAGGACGTCCCGTACGTGGGTGGAAACCCGTAAGCAGAGCCATACGATCAGGGATACCACAAAAATGATGCATCCTGATATAAGATAATCAATGAGGTCTTTGTGCTGGTGCGCATACAAAATGACCGTGCTGATGGCACCCGGACCTGCCAGGAGTGGGATTCCAAGAGGTACAATGGCCACACTGTCCTTGCTTTCAAGGTCCTGGGCTTCTTCCTGGGTCTGCTTGGTGCGGCTGACCCGGGCCTGGAGCATGGCCAGGGCCATGGTGAACAGGAGAATACCCCCGGCCACCCGGAATGAATTGATGGTGATGCCGAAAAAAGAAAGAATGGTGTCACCTGAAAACAGTACAATCAAGAGGACCGTGAGCACCGTAAAAAATGTCATTTTTGCCGTTCGTTTCCGCTCCGGGTTTGACATATCCTTGCAGGCGTCCAGAAAAATGGGAATGGTCCCTATGGGGTTGACAATGGCCAGAAGGCCGATAAAAAATTTCATGTATACGGAAAATGATTCCATGAACGGTCCCATGTGAAAATGTGAAAGATGTGATCATACTCAAAAGGTTTTCATACTGCAAGACGATTTTCAGCGTGTTTTTTTTAAGGATGTATTATCAAAAACATAATGGTTGAAATGTATTTCGTGGAAATTTAGGGGCTGCACCATTTTGATGCCTTGGTTTGTTGCGTGAGATGGGTTTTACAAAAAAAATGCCGCACAAGGAGTACGAGAATCAGAGCAGGTCAGCAGTGTTAATAGGCCAAGTTCAAGTGTCGGTTCCGGTGTGTGCGGCAATATGTATGTTTTTTTGAAACCCATAAAACGACATTCCTTTTAAAAAGTCAAGGATAATTATGGATAAAATTTAAAATATGATTGTGGCATTCTCCGGCTTTTTCCATGGCAACAAAATGCCCGGCATGTTTTATGGAAACGCTTTTGGCGCCAGAAATTTTCGAACAGAGTCTCCGGCAGGCGCTATCTGTGAATGTGGTGGAGTCTTCACCTCGGATCACCAGGGTGGGGCAGGTGATCTTGCCGGGGTAGTCCCAGATGTCCATGAGAATAGATTCATAGATCTGTGCCTCGGTTTCAGGGTCACATTTTAATCGGGCCGATCCCTGGTCCATGCCCGAGAGTCCATGCTGGCAATAGGCCTTGATAAACGTATGGGGCCAGCTTGCAAAGAGTCCCCGACCCGATGAAAAACGTCTGTAGGCCTCTTCCTTGCTTGTAAATTCCCTTTTGCGTCTCCGGGCGCCCTGGGCCAGGGGAATGCGGTGAATCAAGCCTGCTTTTTTAAGAAGGTAAACCAGGGCCAGGCGGGAACGGGTGAAAATAACAGGATCAATGAGAACGATATGGGAAAACAGTTCGGGATATTGGGCAGCGGTAAGGAGTGTCACCACGGCTCCCAAAGAATGTCCAACACCGATCACCGGGGGAGACATATGTCTGACCAGGGCCTCTTTGACATCGTCCACAAATATATTCCAATGCTCAATCCGGGCATAACCATGATGGTCCGAATCCCCATGCCCCGGTATGTCAGTTGCTATCATCCGGCAGTCCTTTTGGAAATGCGCTAAAAATGGCAGATAGACTCCGGCACAGAATCCGTTGGCATGGAGAAAGTGAAGGGGATGATCCCCATGGCCGCATGCAATGCTGTGAATACGTTTTGTGGGCGTGTCCGTGAATAGATCCTTGTATTCCATGGCCTTATCCATATTACACGTTTAGGGCTGCCAGAAATCCTCCATGGATGGCATCATCCAGCTTTCCTGGCCTTACCCCATCTCCAATGGGGGTGAAGGGTATGTTTTCTTTTTCAAGCTGGGCAGACAAGGTCTTGACAGACCGTGACCCGGCGGCGACCACAAGGGTGTCAAATGATTTTTCATGGATCCCATCGGTGTTTTCATAGCGGATGATTCCATTGTGGGCAGACAGGACCTTAGACTGAGTCATTACTTTAACACCATAACGTTCCAGATTGCTTAAGGCAACCCATTTGGTGGATTTCCCGATTCCGTTTCCAGCCTTGTCCATCATTTCAAAGATTGTCACCCGGGATGAGCCCCGGAACATGTATTCTTTGAGTTTCAGAGGCGGCACGGCATCATAGGCAAAAAGAAAATGGAGCATGTCCGGAGTTAACGTGCCCTTGTGTGCAATGAACATGGCGGTTTCGACGCCAACAGCACCCCCACCGATCACGGCCACCTCTTTACCCAGCAGGGGGCTGTCTTCAAGGACCGTCCATGAGGAAAGAACCCCTGGCTCATCCAGGCCCGGAATGGGTGGGCTCAAGGCCTGGGCCCCTTCGGCCAGGATCACGTGGTCGGGCTTTTTTCCCCGGATCATGTCAAGGCTTACGGTGCAGTTCAGGTGAAGGGGAATCTGATATTTATTCACCATGGCTTTGTAATAACGTGCAAATTCCCACAGTTCCTGTTTGTTGGGGGGCGTTCCCGCAATCCAGATTTGACCGCCGATTCTATCCCTTTTTTCGTAAATTTCAACCTGATGACCAGCCTGGCTTGCCGTGACAGCCGCTTCAAGCCCGGCAACACCTGCCCCCACCACCATGATTCGTTTGGGTGAGGCGCTTTTTTTGATGACCCGTTCACCTTCAAACCCTGCCCTGGGGTTTCCGATACAATAGACAGGTTTGCCTGAAAAGACTGAGTCCGTGCATCCTTGGGAACACCCCACACAGGGCCTTATTTCGTTCTCCTTGCCCTGGGCAGCCTTGGTGGGCCACTGGGGGTCAGCGATCAGAACCCTCCCCAGATTCACCATATCTGCAAACCCGTTTCTCAGGATATCTTCCGCATCCCTTGGGCTGGCAATCCGGTTGGACGCCATGACCGGTACAGATACGGCTTTTTTGATATTCAATGCCAGGTAAGCATAGCACCCTCTGGGCAGTTCCATGGGCAGTTGGGGAACACGGGATTCATGCCAGCCTCCGGTCACATTAATCATATCCACTCCGGCTGTTTCATAGGCCTGAGCAATGAGGGGTGTTTCTTCGTCCGTGTTACTGCCGGGTACAAAGTCGTTTCCGGCCATGCGCACGGTCATGGGGTAATCCTTTCCAACACGTGTCCGGACCTGTTGTAATAGTTCCCTGGGAAAACGGAGACGGTTTCCCAGGCTTCCTCCGTATTCATCCTTACGCTGGTTTTTAACGGGTGATAGAAACTGGGTGATCAGGTAACCGGCTGAAGCCAGGATTTCCACACCGTCAAAGCCTGCGGCTTTGGCACGTTCTGCAGCATCGGCATAGGCCATCTGTGTGGTTTTGATATCCTCGATTGTCATTTCCCGGGGCATGGATTTGGAGTATTTCGAGAACAGGGCCGAGGGGGCCATGGGCTGCTGGTTTCCAATGGTGATGGGATAGGAGTAAGCCCCGGCATGGAAAAGTTGGATCCAGGGACTGGCACCCTCGTTTCGTATGATATCCGTGAGTTTCTTAAATGAGGGGATGTCTTGATCATCCGTGAGGGCCAGGGTCACAATCCCCGAGCCCAGATAGTCGATCCCCACCGGGCCCACGGTGACAATACCGGCTCCGCCTGCGGCAATTTCTTTGAAGAAATGATAGTAACGGTCGTTAAGTTTCCGGTCATAGGCATAAAGAAGACCCAGGGACGGGTATGCAATACGGTTTTTTATCTGAAGGCCGTTGATGGTTATGGGGCTGAACAAATGATTAAACATGGATAACTCCGTAAAAAAGGGTTGGCCCGTGACATGTTTCGGACAATACAAAAATCCATTTAAAGATAAACTTTACTTAAAGGTCAACCTTTTTTTAAAAGATTGGGTGCGCTCCACTTTGAATCAGGTTTTTTTGACATGGCCATGCGCTTGGCGTATAATAAATCACGCAATAAAACGGCATCAGTGTTTTAACCCGAATCCGTGAGGTGGAAAATGGCTGATAAACATGGTCCCCGGAAAGAAAAACCAGATCCCGAGCGCATGAGAGTTCTTCGTGCCCTGCCGCTTCAAATTAAAGATAAGATTACCGGAGAAGAGGCCCAGGCCATTTTGTACAATGAAATTTTACCCGACTCACTGCTGGAAAAGTTGAAAGATTATATCGTCCCGGATTAATTGATAGGGTCAATCAGATAAACGTGCCGACAGTCCACCACGTCCACATTGTCCACCATCAAGAGCTGGCTCAGGGTATCCAGGATGGCCTTGATGAAACATACCCCAAAACCGGACATGGTTTTAAAAGGAATATTTATGGCCAAAAAAACGTTAAAAGAAATCAGGATAAATCGCGCCTGGTGCAAGGGCTGCCGCATCTGTGTTCATTTCTGTCCAGGCCAGGTCCTGGAGTGTGATGCACAGGATAAGGCTGTTGTTCAAAGGCCCCAGGACTGCACCTGTTGTATGGAATGCGAGCTCAGGTGCCCGGATCTGGCCATTGAGGTGATCGTTGAACACCCAAAGGAGGCAGCCCATGGATGACAATGTCCGATTTCTTCAGGGAAATGACGTGTGTGTCCAAGCGGCTTTGTATGCCGGGCTGGAATTTTTTGCAGGATATCCCATCACACCCTCCACGGAAATCGCTGAAAATCTGGCTTACCACTTGCCCAGACAGGGCGGGAAATTTATCCAGATGGAAGACGAGATCGCCTCCATGTGCGCCATTATCGG
>Ga0180007_10002542_pt1 | contig 21601 bp, 18 predicted proteins | sample MM_PC_MetaG_FD_121122 | JGI IMG/M metagenome (GOLD analysis project Ga0180007, IMG submission 121122) | Groundwater microbial communities from the Aspo Hard Rock Laboratory (HRL) deep subsurface site, Sweden - MM_PC_MetaG | ecosystem: Environmental > Aquatic > Deep subsurface > Groundwater... | reverse complement strand
AGATTCCCAGGCAAAGAAACTCACTTGGTCAACAAGTATATCTGAGTAACTTGATGTGAAATTAATAACATCAGGACTCCCATTATTATAATTCAACGTTACGGTGTCAGACCATACTTGCGCTTTGATTATATTATAATAATTGTAAAGAATTCCGACACATTATATGGACAAAGTTAGTTTTGGCAGGATTAGATTAGTTGTTGTTTTAAGATGTTATAGCGTTTTATGTAAAATTTGAAAATTGTAAAGTATTCCGACAGTATTTAAATAGAATCAAAAAAGAGATCTTCATGAAATAGTTGCCACTTCGGTTAAGCAAGATTCAAAGCCTATAGTCTGTAGCCTGTAGCAATATCAATACAATCTATAATCTATTGATATATCGTAATAAAAATTTATACCTTCAGGCTTGCTTTTGCTGAAATAACGATAAATAATGTTGTTGAATTATATTTTCAATATTATTTACTCTTAAAACACAGTTCAACAACCGTCGGTATTCTTTACAGTTTTGCAAACATGATATAAATGTCATAACTGTTTATATTTATTATAGCATTTATTCATAACTTAAGAATATTCAATATAAACTGACGGATTTATTTACAATATAGCCTGCTGAAGTCAGTTGCAAACAGACTTTTCAGGCGTTTTTCGTAATCAGCCCTAAAAACAACACAAAAAAAGAAGGTGTTAAAATAGATAAGCTCCTCTAACACAGTGAAAAGTGCAGCGTCGGAAATGGCGTTGCACTTTTTTTTGAGAAATTATAAAAAATAAGCATTTGTAACATATTGCTGAAGCATTCTCTGTGTATTAAAAAAAGAACCGTTAAGGGCAATTGCATGCCGCATATCATAATTTGGAAGGTAGCTGATTTTAATTTCATTTTTCAATTTTTCCTTTATATCCAGAATCCGCTTGATGATTTCCTTACCCTCCTGATCTCTTGGATGGGCTTTGCCTGCAAAAACCAATTGCAATGGCCCTGCGTTTCCGGAAATATTTTTCAACCGTTCAATATCATTAAATATGAGGTCTGCCCTCTTGTAAGAGGTCATTCTCCTTGCAAAACATAGTGTAAGCAAATCCTTATCCGAAATTATCTGTTTGGACTCAGGGCCTATTTCGTTATTATGATCGGCAGATTTTACACATAAACAATCTTTCATATCTAAGAAATCCTGCCGATCCTGAAATACTTTTCTGAACAGCTCAAAAAAAAATTTATCATGGCCTGCCGGAACAGGAGTATGGGTAGTGAAAACACATTGGGTCTTGACTGCTTTAATATCCGATTCGCTTACAAAATTGCTACCGGCCTTTCCTGCTTCTTCATCCAACAATTCAAGCGATAGGAGGGCCGCATACCTTAATTCTTAATATCATTGTACCCAATAGCCCGAAGTATCCTTACCCCCCCTATTCCGAGAATAACTTCCTGGCAATAATTGCCTGCAAGATCCAAATCCAGCAAATAAACAGGAATTTCATATCCGCCAACTCCCGTTATTTCATATCTCAATGCTCGTATGAGCACTTTACGGTTTTTAATAGAAATGGATATTTCCGGCTCTTCTTCACTTAAAAAGTCATTAATAACCCATTCGGCAGGTTGCTCTTTCTGCCATCCGTTTTGATCTATTTTCTGAAAAACAAGTTATCCATTGACTTTGCGCCTGCTTTGAATTATTCTATCATTAAAAAACATACTAAATTCTTTTACTTGCCAAAGGTAATGAGATAACAATTAAGATGTCAAATCAACAAATCGATACCGCACAAATACACCGTGAAGGTATATATCTTGATTATTTTCAGTTCCAAGAGGCTCCCTTTTCCATTACTCCTGACCCTGGATTTCTTTTTCTTTCCACCACCCACCAGAGTGTAATTGAAAGAATCATATACGGCATCAAAAACCGCTTAGGTTTTATTCTTTTAACCGGTGAGGTAGGAACCGGCAAAACTACAATTTGCAGATCGGTTTTGGACAGGCTTGAAGGCAATGCTGAGACGGTTTATATAATAAATCCATCACTTTCAGGTATTGAAATCCTGGCCACAATCTTAGATGATTTAGGTGTCACATATTCTGCCCGTACAGGGAAAAAAGAACTGATGGACAGCCTGAATTCTTTTCTTCTTGCAAGCGACCGTACAAAACCAGTTGTTATAATTATAGACGACGCTCAGACTATGCCGATAGAAGCGCTGGAAGATTTGCGCTTGCTGTCCAACCTTGAAACAGATAAGGAAAAACTGCTTCAAATGGTTATTGCAGGTCAACCTGAACTGCTTGCCACCATTTCAAAGCCTGAATTAAGACAGTTACGCCAAAGGATTGCTATAAGCTGTAATCTGGATTATCTGAAAAAAGAAGAAATGCCGGGCTATATTGAAAGAAGGCTTTTTATTGCGGGAAACAAAGGACAGGTCCGTTTCACTTCTTCAGCCACAGATGTAATCTATAAAGCATCTTCGGGTATCCCGCGCCTTATCAACAGAATTTGCGACTATTCCCTGATTGCCTGCTATTTATCAAACAATTACACAATAACTAAACAACATGTCAAACAAGCTCTTAAGGAAATAGGAAATACCGAATATGTCCAAAAAAGAAACTTAGTTTTCAAAAAACCAAATTATCTTTATGCAATTGCCGGTATTTTAATAGTGATTGCCTTTTTTGCCGTATATACAAGATTTTTAATATATGAAAATACTGAAAATTCCGAACCGGGTAAAACGGCCAAGCTTGCTTCCATACCTGTTCCCGCAATCAAAAATACAATTGCAAAGCAAGCATTGAATCACAAAGCCGGCTTCATAGAAAAAGAAGGCGAAGAAGTTTCATATACCATACTGCTTGCCTCGCATCGCTTTTCAAAAAGGGTGTCTGAAGAAGCATCGCTTTTTAGAAATAAAGGCATTGATTCTCACTGGGTGGAAGTAGATTTAGGTAATAGCGGAATCTGGCACAGACATTTTACCGGACGTTTTGACAACAAAGCTGCTGCACAAAATTATATCAATGAATATGGCCTTGCCGATGTACTGATTCTAAGAGCGCCATGGTCAATTCAGGTATATGAAGAGAAATCTCCTGAAGCAATGAAAGGAATAATAAATAATCTTAAAGCCAACCTGTATGACGGTTATATCCAGAAAATGGAAAACGGCGGTTACCGGTTGCTTATAGGAGCTTTTGTCACAAGAAAAGGAGCAGAATATGCTGCTGGCAAAATTGCTGTTTCCGATTTATCTCCTGTAGTTGTACTTCGATAATTAAAGCAATCATCAAAAGATACTGGGGGAAAAGATGAGCCTGCTTAATGCAGCCTTAAGAAAAAAAGACAAAGAAAATAAGCGTCAAAATACTCCGCCACCTTTATTTAATAAAAGTGAGAAAATTCAATCAAAAACAAAGTATTTGATTTATGGATTAATTGCGTGTCTTGTAATAGCCATAGGCATTGCAATCCCATATTTAGCCAATATGTTTTTGCCCAAAAAACCAAACTCCCCCCTGCCCCGGCCTCAGGATATTGTAATTGAAAAACAGGAGGCCAACGTTATGGATGCCGATTCTTTTCAGTCCAATAATATTTCACATATGCAAGACTCGAAAACAAATGAAACTATAACTAATTTGCCGGAAAAACCAACTTCTATTCTTCCTGAAAAAACAGTAGAAACTCCTGTTAAGAAAGAAGCAGAAATAAAATCGGAACAAATTATAAACCCCAAATTACCATCGAAACCCGTATTTAATAAACCCGCTGCAAAGAAAGCTTCAGCCGGATTTTCTCCAAATGAGAAACCTGTAAGCAGAAAACTTATAAAGCCGTTTTATGAAAAAGCTGTTCAATACCACATGCAAAAAAGGCTCAAAGAAGCTATAATGATGTACCGGCAGGTGCTTGATAAAGATCCTCATAACAGGGATGCACTGTTTAATCTTTCTTGTGCATACCTGGAACATCGCGAGCCTACTGCTGCTTTGCCGATTCTTAATGACTTATATGAAAATGACCCAAATAACCCGCTTGTTATTATTAATCTGGCCATAGCCCGTATAGAAACAGGCGAACCGGAAATTGCCATTTCCCTGCTTGACACTGCACAAAATATTTCAGGTATGCCCTTGTTTGACATCTATTTTCATAAAGCTGCGGCTTTTAGCAGTCTATGGCAATTAGATGAAGCAATGAGTTTTTATAAAATGGCTGAGAAAAAAGATCCGGGAAATAACAGGCTTATTTTCAACATGGCGGTACTTTATGACAAAATGGAAAACTATAATGAAGCACTCCGATATTATCTTATATTTCTTAAAAATAACGGCTGGGCGTCCAATATAGAAAAAGAATCCGTTGAAGAACGTGTTCAAATCTTAACCGTATTTATTGAAAAAAAACAGAATCAGATTCCTTAAAAGAACCGGGAACACTATCAAATGAAAAAGCTTGGCGATATATTACTGGAAATGGAGCTTATAGAACAAAGCCAACTCGAAACAGCGCTTGCAGAAACTACAAGAACCGGAAAAATGCTGGGAGATGTTTTGCTGAAAATGGGATTTGTAAGCGAAGAAAAAATGCAACTGGCTCTATCTGTTTTAAGCGGAACAAATATTTTGGACATATCGAACGTAGTTATTGATTACGCTTTGATCGAAAAAATTCCGGAATCTTTTGCTAAAACTCATAGCATATTTCCTTTTGCGCAGGATGGACAGATAATCAAAGTCGCCACATCCAATCCGTTTGATGTAATAGTCCGGGACAATCTTGAGCGGATTACAGGTAACAAGATAGAGTTTTATATTGCGCCTAAGGTCTGGGTTACAAATGCCATAAATCAGCACTATAAAACTGCATCCAAAATTGACGAAGAAATAGCCAGGATCATTGGTTTGGCATCCGCCAATAAGCTTCTGGACGAAAACAATAGTATTAAACTTGCTGATTTGCTTATAAAAAAAGGTATAGTTCTCAATTCAAGCGATATTCATGTAGTTTCAGACAAGGATATAGTTAAAATCTATTACCGTACAGATAATGAAATGCGCCAGGAATATACTTTCCCCAAATATTTCCGACAGGGATTAATTGCACGTTTTAAAATCTTAGGGAACATAAATATCGAAAAATCCGATCTTCCTCTTGAAGGCTGCATCAAGTTTTCCGGCAAAGAAGGCGGCATAAATATCTGTATATCGACCTCACCCGCACAAACTGCCGATAAAGCCATGGCAAAAAAGCGAATAGGCGATATTTTGCTTGAGATGGGTTTTATAGGAAATGACCAGCTTGAAATGGCGCTCATGGAAGCAAAAAGAACCGGGGTAATGCTGGGAAGTGTATTGGTTCGCCTCGACTGGATAGGCGAAGAGCAAATGCAAATGGCCCTTGCTGTTCAAAGCGGCGCTAAAATTGTGGATATATCAAGCGTAAAAATTAATTTTGATCTGATAGCAAGTATTCCTGAAAAGTTTGTTACTACCAATAATATATTCCCGTTCGCCAAAGACGGTCAAATCATCAAGATTGCCACATCCAACCCTTTTGATGTGATAGTAAATGATAATCTGGGAAGAATAACAAACTGCCGGGTTGAATCTTACATAGCACCCAAAGAATGGATTAGAAATTCAATTGAATTGTATTACAAAGTAGCGGCTATAATTGATGAAGAAATCGATACTATAATCAGATCCAGCATTACGGATGCCGGGTTTGATGAAAATCAGACTATAAAACTTGCTGATCTTATTATTGAAAAAGGAAGGGTTCTAAATGCCAGCGATATACACGTTGTCGCAGATACCAATCTGGTTAGAATCTATTACCGTGTAGATGGAGTGTTACACCAGAAATATCTTTTCCCCAAGCAATTTCAACAGAGCCTGGTTACGCGTTTTAAAATTATGGGAGATATGGATATATCAAATCCAAACATCCCGCTTGACGGCCGGTTCAGATTTTCCGGCAAAGGCGAAGATATCAATATCCGTATTTCCACTTTTCCCACACACCTTGGTGAAACGGTTGTTATGAGGCTTTTAATATACAGCGGAATCGTGGGAAATCTGGAAAGGCTAGGCTTTGAAAAGGAGGAACGGGAGCGCTTCACAAAGGGTATTCATCGCCCCTACGGTTTGATACTTGTTACCGGCCCTACGGGTTCAGGCAAAACTACAACTTTATATTCAGCTCTGATGACCATCAACAGTCCACATATTAATGTTATGACTGTTGAAGATCCGATTGAATATGTTATTCCAACAATAAGACAGACTGCCGTTAATCCCAAAGCCGGGCTCACCTTCGCAAGCGCGATTCGTTCGGCAATGCGTCAGGACCCTGATGTTATACTTGTAGGTGAGATCAGAGATCAGGAAACAGCAGAGCTTGCCATTCGGGCATCGATTACCGGGCATCTTGTTTTATCAACTTTGCATACAAATGATGCGGCATCTGCAATAAACAGGCTGGTCGACCTTGGCGTAAATCCAAATATGCTGGCATCATCCTTATCCATGATAGCAGCACAAAGACTTCTTCGAAAGTTATGCCCACAATGTGCTGCTGCTACAATTACTAAAAAAGAAGATAAGGAAATTTTCATCAAAAACGGCCTTGAACCTCCCGCAGAAATGCTCAAAGCCGTTGGATGTGATGCCTGTAACAACTCAGGATATAGCGGCAGGATAGCTGTTTATGAGATCATAATAATAAACCGTGAGATCATAGAACTCATATTTTCAGGAGCAACCCAGAGCGCAATAGAAGACGCAGCTGTTAAATCCGGAACCAGCTTGCTGTTCAAACAGGCATTAAGAAAAGTTCATTACAGAATAACATCGTTAGAAGAAGTACTGCGCGTGGTGGCATATGCCTGAGTTTAAATACAAAGCGGTTGACGACAAAGGAAAGCTGCTAAAAGGCACTCTGTTTGCGGCTTCCGATAAAGAACTTGAAAATCGATTAAAAGAAACCGGACTTACGCTTGTTGAGAGTCACAGCAAAACAGTAGGCGCCGGCGCCGACACATTGTTTTCAGGGTCTATCAAGCCGCGCGTATTAATAGAATTCTATTACCGGCTTTCACAAACTTTAGAACTCGGTTTTCCCGTAATTTCGGCTCTTGAGGAAAATGAAAAAATTATTCCAAGCAGAGCCCTGCGCAAAATAATCAACGAATTAAAGTCAGCAATAGAAGGCGGCATCTCTATAAATGAAGCCATGAGCCGTTTTCCGAAAGTGTTTCAAAAGCTTGATATTGGCATCATTCGCATGGGAGAACTATCCGGAACACTGCCTAACAGCATTAAAAGACTGGCTGAATTTCTGGAATGGAAAGAAGATATCAGCTCAACCATAAAGCGGGCCACAATCTATCCAACTTTTATCATCCTTGCCCTTTTTGGAGTAATCGCTGTGTGGGTAGGCTATGTACTGCCCAAAATGGCTGGCCTGCTTAAAGAAATGGGTGTTCCTCTGCCGGCGGTAACCCGAGCTATGCTTACTATAAGTAAGTTTACGAATGAGAACTGGCTTTATATCCTCATTTTTCTTGCCCTTTTTATAATTATGTTTCTGGCCTTCGGTAAAACAAAGCAGGGAAAGCTTTTGATTCATCAATATCTGCTGAAAATCCCTGTTTTCGGACTTGTCGCTTCCAATATCGTCATGGCCAGACTGAGCCAGAATTTCGCTACAATGTATTCTGCAGGCATGAACCTAAACAATATTTTCGAGACTCTAACAGACAATATTCTTGGTAATCTTTATCTTGAAGGGCGTCTTAAGAAAGCTTACGAGAATATTCAGAAAGGATTCTCAATTGCCGATGGCTTTGACAGGGCCGGAGGATTTCCTCCGCTTTTACTTGGTTCTATAAGAAACGGGGAAACCACAGGAACACTTGATGTGGCTTTTACAAGGCTTGGAAATTATTTTAACATCGAAGTCAAACGGTCTGTTCAAACTTTGGTAAACCTGATGGAACCGCTATCTATCGTATTCTTGGGCGGTATATTCGGTCTTATCGCCATTTCTATTATGCTGCCTTTATATGATGTCATAAGCCAGTTCAAGTAAAAAGTCGGTAAGTGTTATGTTTTAGGTGTTAAGTAACCGTTCGAACGTTTCAAACAAAAAAGATCCATCAGAACACATTGAGAGTATATGACCGGGATACTGAGCTGCCGGTGGCATCGGTTGCGGTGATAGTCACAGAAGGAGAATCTGGTGTGGTCGGAGTACCGGACAAAGTGCCGGAATTGGAATCGATGAGGTTAAGGCCTGTGGGCAACCCAGTGGCACTCCATACATAGGGCGGCACGCCGCCATCTGCATACAACCTTACATTGTTATAAGGTGTTCCTGAAACAGCATCCGGCAGTTCATTATTGAGTATTTTAAGCACACCAGTGGTAAAGCCAAAGCAGCCGGCCTGATTTTTCAAATCCTCAAGGGATATAAAACGCACAATATCAGCGGTTCCAGAAGCAACGGTTCCTGCAAAAGCTCCTGAAGCGGAAGGTGCAGTATTAACTGTAAGATCTTCTGCACCACTTACAATAATAAAAGCAGTATTATTTGCACCATATGACAAGGCTGTGTTCTGACGGCCGCATATGCCACCTGTGGTGGAATTAGTCAGGTTGTCGTCATAGATATAAACAAGAGGCCTGCCCCAGTCATCAACAGCGCTTGGTATGATTGAAGGAAAAGTTGCCGCATCAGGTAGCTGACCGTTTTGAACAGACCAGGAAATCACCGACTGCATTGCAGCTGTAAGAATTTCTCCTGTCCGGTCGTATTTTGCCTTTATAACTCTTGGCCCTATCATGGTTATTCCTGCACCAATCAGGGCGCTTACAACAAGAATGGCCGCAATCAGAAAAAACAGTGCGAAACCTTTACTATCAGATTTTTTCATTTCCCGTTATCCCTGACTCACCCTTTCTAATTATTACCCTTCACCTTATGGAGTTTGACCGCCACCTACGCCACCTCCTATTCCACCGGAACCAGTTCTACCGCCACCAACGCCACCTCCTATTCCGCCGCCGGAACCACCGCCACCACCGCCACCTGAGCCACCTCCTCCTCCACCGCCGCTGGAGCCTCCGGTACTTGTGTCAGGATTGATGGTTATAACAAAGCTTTTCAATGCTATATTATCATTAGTACCTGCAGAATCGTTATTATCCCTTACCTGTACCGTAACCATATAAGCACCACTTGCAGAAGGCGTACCTGAGATTGTTGCAGTAGTTGCTGTGGAGGCAAATAAAAGACCGGGAGCAGGAGGTGCCGCAGTAAGAAGACTCCATGTATATGGGGAAACGCCACCATCTGCATAAAGAACAACACTGTTGTATAAAGAGCTTTCTGTACCGGACGGCAGGTCATTATTTATTATCCGAAGTGGCGGCCCCTGGCATCCGGTTTTTACTTTAAGTTCATTTAACGTTACCCATTGCACAAGATCGTCATATTCTTCGGCTCTGTTCAGCCTGTTTGAAGCCGCATCGTAATTAGGGCAATCTACTCCGCCCGTACAATCATCTATGTTGGGTTGACCCGTTTGATAAACTCCGATACAAGTTTGTCCTGTAGGACAACCGGCAGTTATAATACCTGTCTGAGGGTTTGCATTTTCCGAACCTGTTGCCACAACAAAAGCGACATTGGAAACCCTGCTTGCACAGGCCGGATCACGACATACGGTAAGGTTTGTGGATCTGCGCCCGCAGATAGAACCAACTGTTTGAAGCTGATTGGCGCCATCTGCCGGAAAATAATATATTGGCTGAGTAAAAGAGTCTCTTTGATTTGTTATAACCTCGCAAACCTCGTCAACAGTGGCATCCGGGAGATTATTTCCCCAAATAGGCAACCTTGCGTTTACAGCAGCAAAACCGACAATAGATTCAGAAGCAGCTTTTAGAATATCCTTGCTTTCGGTACGTTTGGCTCTTACTGTGAGGGATACTACCAGGGAGGCTCCAAATCCTATGATCGTTCCTATAATGATCATAACAATAGCTATTTCGATAATGGTAAAGCCTTTCTGACCTGACGGCATTTGTGCCCCCTTTTTTTATCTGTAACTTGAGCATTAATGCAAAACGAAAAACAGTAGAGCCGGTTTCAAAACGTTTCAGTTTGGTCAAGCTCAAGGCGGGTGAAAATTTTAACCGCAGGAATACATGGCGTATTTCGAGGATTAAAATTTGAGCCCAACGCAGAGATCGGCCCAAATGGGACGTTTTGCAATTGGCTCAGTATAAAGTCATTACCGCTGCATAACAACGGCAATGACTTTATTTATGTAATAGTACTTCTTCCATTATTTTAAGCTATAACGGCAGATACAATATGTCTATTGGGCTATTGGCTTCGGTATATGCTTCGTTTGAAACGATCTGGCCGGTATTCCATATTCCGTTATCGTATTTTGTGTCTATTTCCAGAGCAACATCCCAGGGAAGGTTAAGAAATTCAATATAATGATCTACTCCTGCTGCACCGGGAGGATCCACCCAAACAAGAATAGTATCACCTCCAAATGCGTTTTTAGGATATGAAATGGTTGTAGTATAATTTCCCGAAATCAATTTTGAGCGCATTAAATCCAGAAACACATTGGTTTGATCAGCGGCCTCAATCTGCCCATTTCCATTTCCGTTATAATTATCTCCTGCTGGAACACCCGCAAGACTTTCATCTCCGGGATATTGGCCATATTTATCATAAAAACCCATGGTCGCTGCACGAATCTCATCGGCAAGCTTGACTACCCTTTTTACTTTGGCGTTTTGTATCATTGACTGGCCTTTCAGCACTCCGCCTATCAGCAAACCAATAATAACAAGCACGATTGCAATTTCAACCAATGTAAAACCTTTCTGATTACCGTTTAACCTTAGCTTCTGCATTTATCCCCCTCCTCTTGTTGATTGTTAAATGTTAGTTGTTTATCAGATTTTCTTAATATATGGCGTAATAAAAATTACCAGTTCCTGGTTGTCCTTAAGATTTTTCATGCTACGAAATAAATTTTTTAAATATGGAATAGAGCCAAGCCCTGGAAGACCTACATCATCCAGTTGCTTTATCTGACTGATAAGGCCCGCCAGAACAACTGTATTGCCTTCTCTTACTCTTACTGTTGTAGAAAGTTCGCGAAGATCTATAATAGGATTGGAAATGCTTTGCACCTCCGTGGCTCCTGTTGGAATCTCAACGCGCTCGGTTCCCTGTATCCTTGTGATTGTGGGAACTATATGAAGAGTAATAATGCCGTCTTTTGATATTTGTGGAGTAAGTCCGAGCTGCAAACCTAAAATTGCCCGTTTTATTTTAGCGCCGATTGTTAATGTATTTGTTTCCTGGTCTCTATCTACACTGTCGATATCGCCATAGGGAAACTGATACCCAACAGTGAGCACTGCCGACTGATGATTAAGCACTGAGATGTGAGGGTTTGATATAACCGTAACATCCCCCTGGGTTTTTAGAAAATCCAGAACGCCGGCAAACTGTGACTGGGTTGATAGAAACAGTCTGCTGCTGCCGTTAACTGATAAATCAAAGACATCCGGCAGATTTTTATTAATAATCCCGCCGCCGTTTGCCGTAAATCCAAGAGAGAATTTAGACCAGTCCAGTCCATAACGACTGTCATCAGACAGATGAACTTCTAATATCTTTGCCTCAATAAAAACCTGGCGATGCAAGGATTCTGATAACGAATCAAGCAAATTTACCATAGCAGTAATTTTGTCAGGTGTATCAAGCATATAAATTATACCTGCATTAGGATTGATTTTTAGAATCCCAGCTTCTGATTTGATTCCTTCAAGTATTGCAGAAATACTTGCCCAGACATCTGTGCTTTTACCTTCCCGCTTGGCTTTGACCTGGTATTTACCTTTTACTCCAGCACCTTCCACACCAGAGGCCAGCATGTCACCACCAACATCTATGTCGGTTTCGCCCACCATATCAAGGTAGTCCATTTGATATATATATTCTTTGAACCGGCATACATTCAATACGCCATCTTTAATACTCCATGTATATCCCGCCCCTTTTTCAACTATCATATCAAGTGCTTCTTCCATAGTCACATTTTTTAACCTGACTGTAACAAGCTTTGAAAGATCAACATCCGAATCTACGGACATATTAATATCCGCCTCGGTTGCGATAGTGGCTATGGCTTCGCCCAGTTTGGCCTGATCCAAAACCATGGAAAAAAGCTTGATGTCTTTTTCGAGCCCTTTTGAAACAGGCAGATATGTTTCGGAAAAAGGCGGTGGGCCCGGAAGTTGAGATATCTTTTCCCGCTCTAAAATTTTAGCCGGATTATCGATATTTTCAAGAGCCGGCGTAGTAACTGGCCTGACTTCCTGTATGGCGGCACATCCTGCAAAAAGCAGGATAGTGCATATAATAAACAACAAACTATACCGGGAGAAAATACGGAGCATAATCACCTCGATTCGGCCCCTGCGGGCTTTTGTTTCCCAGCAAGGGAAAAATAGACTTCAGGCGCAGGGATAAATTTTGTCTCCCCGTTTTTAGATAGTAAAACTCCCTTAGCCGTTATATTTTTTATGGTAAAATTCATAATCTTATCGTTTTCATACAGTCTTTTACCTTCCATAAGTGCAATAAATTTTGATTTTTCTCCAAGTCCTGCAACCTGAAGTATTCCGGCAAGATTCGGAATGTCAGCTAACTTCTGATCTTCAGTTGGCTGAGTACTTGCTGTCAATTGTATATTTTCAGGCTTTGCCTTACGTCCCATTTTGGCAACAGCAATTATTGCTTCCGCACTTTTAATCAGATCATCTACCGTCTGATCCTGCATTTGTTTATACTGTTGCCATTTATTGCCTGCCATTTTAAATTCTTCGGATTTTTGTGCTATTGGAGATCCGATAAGTTCCGTAAGCAAATAGATATTTATGGCAACAACTATAACGGCCGCAATTATAAAACCATCAATTATCAATCGTTTTTTTGAGCCGATTTGTATCATATATAATTCTATTCGCTATTTGCCGATTTAATCCTGTATCTGAAAAAAAAGGACCCGTTTAAAACAGTCATGTTGGATACAGGATTCATAGTTATTTTTAAATTTTTAGGTTTCAAAAACGGCAAGTCGTTTTTAACCGATTTAAACCATTTATAAATATCTTCATAATTTCCTTCAAATGATAAATCAACCGGCACATAACCGTCTGACTCGCTAGCATGCTGCTTTCCAATTTTAAGATTTTCAAGATGATACTTAGATGATAGCTTCTTAAGGCGGTCGTCAATTGCCAAAAGGCCCAGATCAACAGATTCTACGTCAAAAAACAGCTTCTCACCTTCTGTTATGATGAAATTGATATTTTTTGAATTCTGCTGCCAGAACTCTTTATCCATACGCAGGCTTTCAATCTTTTCGGATTGATATTTCAAACTCTTGATCTCAGATGCATTATAAAATGTCAGAACAATAACTGCAAGCCATAAAGCACCTGTTATAATCCATTTATTTCTCATATTATTTCAAGTCCAGCTGAATTTGAAATTTATACCCGGAAGAGCTGAAATCGCCACCACCTTGCTCTATATCAAAGACAATATCTCCTATTACAGCAGGCCTCTTCAGTTCAAGATTGCGCGTCAGGCTATAAACCATTGCAGACAGAACTGGTTTGATACCATCAGGATTTTCTGTTCTTACCTGGCCTTTCATTACAACCTGAAAAGGAGGTTCAAGATTGAAAGTCAGCTCTTCCATTGTTACAGTTTCGGGAAGGCTAAGAGCAATTCCTCCAAGTATAGATGCAGGATCAGGGCGCTGCATCTCATTTGTAATCAGATCAATAGTATTATTATATTCTTCGATAACCTGACGATTGGCCATCATATCATTTGTAAGTCCTGACATCACTGATTTGGAATTACTTCCTGATAAATAATTTAAGAAGAAAGCCTCAAATCCTAAAAGAAAAATAAGAAGCACCCCGGTAATAATCCCGGCCCAAATAACGGATTGCCAGGCTTTTTCCATAACAACAAGGCGGTGACTGATAGCAGGCACTGCTTTCTGATCGATATCGGCCAAAGTAAATGCCGATAATGGTGGTGGCATGAAATCTTTTCCTTTAGCTTCAACAGCATCTTTCCGGTCACTCTCAATCCGGATAATATCTTTTCCAAGTCTTTCTGAAAGTTCGGTCTCATTTATATGTATGGAAGATACAAAAAAGAACTTGTTGATCTCAGATTTCGCTTTTTGTGAAAAAAGACGAAGGGACTGGCTTATTTCAAAGGATAGAATTTCAAGCTTTTCACTGCCTGCTTCTTCAGATTCGGGTAACATAATACTTCTTGAAAAAAGAAAATCCCCATTTAAATAAAAGTACAGATAACATTCTTCAGATAATACATGTATAAGACAAAAATTTTCAGAAGATGCATTGTCAAGCAGCTTGCCTATTTTATGCTGCCATATAAAGGCCGGAATAGTAACACGGTCAGGGCATATGTCCGCATCTTTAAGATGATTGTACAAATTAAATACAAGAGGATCATGCAGGAAAAAAGTATAAATACTTCCGGCAGACTGGCCGCTTTTTGAATAAGTATAATTATAGAAATCTGTTACATCCAAAACAGCGGGAAAGGACTCTGAAAGTTTTCTTTTGATAAAAGCAGATACAATTGATTTTTTACCTGTAGCAAATGGATAAGTTTCAATACCGGCAACATAGTCAGGCATCACCAGCAAAGGATTTTTTACCTTTTTTGCTTCCTCGAAAATATTGCCGGAAAATTCGTCCGGCAAATACTCTTCTTTAATTGGTATTGTGCCGATAACCCTGCCGTCAATATCCTTTCGACCATAAAGTACAAATTGCAATTCACTGTTATGGGCAATTATTATCAGCTTATTATTGTTTTTCATACTATAAAGTTTCGGCATGTTTTAACTTTTTCTTAAGTATTATATTCAGATATTATTTTTTTACTATCCCTTGAATAACACCTGAATCATTGGGTGTTTGAATCGGAAGACGGCGGAGTTTCTCAACTCCTGCTGCTGCAAGCATATCCATAATCTGTTTTTCAGAATAGGACTGGCCGTTTTGTGTACCAAGAAGCATATTAAGAGAGAAAAGAGCCGGAAACATCGGACCGTTCATATCATTATTTAAAATAAATTCGTGGATCAAAATCATGCCTTCCGGCTTTAGAACAGAAACGGCTTTTTGTATGATCTTTTGAGCATCCTGTGGGCCTTCGGCATGCAGAATGTGTGACAGCCATGCAACATCATAGGTGCCTGAAATATCTTTATTCACATAATCACCAGCCTGAAAGTCAATCCTGTCCGAAAGACCGAATTTTGCAACTGTTTCTTCGGCAAAAGGTCTGGTTGTGTTTTGATCATAAATAGTAGCAAGAAGTGATGGATTGTTTAAACAAAAATGAATTGCATATGTTCCAGGGCCACCGCCTAAGTCTAAAAGATGTTTTTTTTCTAAAAGATCAATTTTTCCAACTATTTGCGGTGCAAGGTTTGAGGCAAGATTAAACATGCCCATAAGAAAATTTTCCCGTACTTCTGCATTATCATAAGAAGCTCTGCTACGCACAGCTTTTCCGGTTTTAACACCCTTATCCAGCTCGTTCCAGGATGCCATAAGATGATGATGATGCATTATAATATATCCGAGGTATTGCGGGGATTCTTTTACAAGATAAGATTTGGAAAAGTCCGAGTTTAAAAAGCACTCATTTTTTTTTATCAAGAGGCCCATGGCCGAAAGAGCATTAAGGAGCATAATCACTCCTCTATCATCACTACTTAGCTTATCGGCAATCTTTTGACCGGTAAGTGATTGATCACCTATAACGGTAAAAACGCCCAGCTTGACTCCTGAATGGAGTGCACAGGTCGCCCAATAACTGCCGGATATACCTAAAAGCTTACTCGGGTTCCATTCTTCTGTATTCATGCCATATCCCTTTTAGAAAATAATTGGCCTGGAAATAATACATTTTTGAAGACCAGTAAACACATCCATCATTAATAAAAATCAATTAATTATTTAATATTTTATACAATAATTTGATTTGAAAAGCAATTATAATTGATGGTCGTGTAAATAATCTTTCATAATTACTATTTTCGATTATCTGATAGAACCCGCTTTTGTATTCCTGAACTTAGTATAATGTCTGAAACACATTTAACAGGGTTAATGAAAAGATGTTTTTGAGAATATGCAATCTGGGGAATCATCATTATCTTGTCAATTGCAGCAGCACAAACTTTACCATGATCTGCTTTTCCATCAATACTTAAGGTAATATCAAGACAATCTTTACCATCACAGGTTGTAAGTGCTGCTGTATAATCTATAACATCCGGCAGGACAAAAAGCATTTCATCCAAAAAAGACATCATAACCGGCTTTCCCGAAGATAGATAAACTATATTGTTTGTACGGCAGGCAATTTTATCCAATCGTTTTAAAACTGAACCACAAGGACATGGTTCGACAAGAAATTTTGATATATCACCTGTGCGGTAACGGATAAGAGGCATTGCCTCACGATTTAAAGTTGTTATCACAACTTCACCCGTCTCTCCATCAGGCAATATCTGTTCTGTTTTCGGATCTATAATTTCAATATAAAGATCTGCTTCGCGCATATGATGACCACATCGGGCATCACATTCCACTCCACCGCCATATCCCATCTCACTCATGCCATAATGGCTGTAAACTTCACAATTATATTGATTTGCCAATGTCTCAGATATTATGGATGGAACATAGTCGGTAGTTAAAAGTGCTTTCATCCTTTTATTTTTTAAATATTCTTCCCCTTTGCCGCATCGAAAAAGCGATAGAACCTGAACAGGTGTTCCCACAAGACATGTTATGTCATTTTTCAAAACAGCCTCTACAGTTTCTTTAGAATCTATAACAAAACCATGTATGATACTACTTACATTCATGCGAAGCAAAGCTCTTGAGAGAAGATCTCCGACACTGTCCGGCCTTTCGCCTGGCAAAAGGATCAAAACCCGGTCATCTTCATTAACCAGTGTTGACATACCGTAATGAAAAAAATCAAGGGTGTGTTCCAGATCTTCTTTTGTGAAAAAAATTCGTTTGGCCAAACCTGTGGTAGCAGAGCTTTGTAATGTAACACAACGCTTTACCTCACTTTGCGAAACGCAGAGAAATTGCAGTGGATAGCTATGTAAATCATCGGAGATAGTAAATGGAAGGCTGGAAAAATCCTTTAAGGTTTTTACAGTATTGCTTTTAGAACCGGCCAGAAGCTTTTTATAGAAAGGACTATTTTTGCCGACACAAGAAAGGGTTTCTTTAATTTTCTCAAGTTGAAAAGCTTCAATAGTTGATCTTTTAAGCTGAGATGGATCTGCATTGCAAGATATCTTGTTTGAAATCCAGTTTTCCAAAGGAGTTATGGGAAGCATTATATTCCCCGATAGATGGGTTTGTTTTGGATATCCGTAAGATTGTAAGCACAAAAAGGTATAAGGCGGCCGTCATTTGATACAACGTGGATGCAGCAATCCTTAAGGCGCTCCAGGTCGAGATTCCAGACATCCTGAAAGGCCATGCCCGAAATGGAAAAAGATCGCGTACGTACAAATTCTAAAAAACCATCAATATCCAAATCGCACATTTCTTCTACCCTGCCCTGCCCTACTCTCACTGGCCTCTTCTCCCTGATTCCCGATCCCAGTCCTTCAATCCCTGAACCCTGAACCCTGAACCCTGAACCCTGCCCCTCCACCCCACTCCATTGTCTTGCTACGGAAGTTATTGACTGCCTTGCTCCTATATCGGCCCTTAAGGGCTTGTTGCAGCAAACACTGTTATCTGTTACCACCGGTTTTAATTGCTCTGAATTCATAACAAGAAATTTACCGTTAAATGAACAAAGAGCATTTTCACAGCCGGGAGGTTTGAAATCGGAGGCTTTTACCATACCATCGCTTTGAAATTCAAGAGCTGATAAAATTTCCGGGATAGTAATACGGTCATGATTTTCCACCTTTTTGGGATATCGTCCGAAATAGCTGACAGGCTGGAAATGAATGCCCCTTACCGCAGGATATTGTTTTAAAGCAAATTTAAGAATCGAGCCGATTTCATGAGTATTTACTCCCGGAACTATCATGGGAACCAATACAACACCAATCCCGGCTTTGGCACATCGATCTATCGCCAGAATTTTTTCAGCAAGCAATTTCCTTCCTCTTAAAGAAGCATATACTTCATCGCTTATTCCGTCGAACTGTAAAAAAACCGACGCAAGACCCGCTTCTTTAAGCCTTTTAGCATAATCTTTTTGTTCAGCCAGACGCAGGCCGTTTGTATTTAACTGAATAAACCCGAATCCTTTCCGTCTGCCCATTTCAATAATTTCCGGCAAGTCATCTCTTAATGTAGGCTCTCCACCGGAAAGCTGTATATTGCATGATGGAGCAGCCTCTTTTACCCGGCTAAACAGAAATTCTATAGTTTGAATATCGGGATCGGAAACTGACGATTTCTCAGAAGATGCAAAGCAGTATTTACAAGACAGGTTGCAGCGCTGTGTGATTTCAATAAGAGCTGTGCAGGTAATCTGCCTGTGTGAAACACATAAACCGCAGTCAAACGGACAACCTTTACTAATAGCGGCATAGCATACAGGAGGTTGAACAGGTATCTTGGGTCTCATCCATGTCTTGAAAGGCGGATTATTACGCCATATTACAACAGAAAATTTTCCGTGAACTTCACATTGTTTTTCAAAAAATACATCACAGCCATCCGTTACCCTGAATGCAGGTATTTTTTTAAGACAAACCGGACACAGACTTTCTGTTTGAGATAAAACCCGGTACTTTGAAATTTCACTATTTGACATATCAATACCTTCACACTCCCCTTAATCTCAAAGGAATAGATGCAGGCTCACCATTTCTACAACCCCCTTTATCCCCCTTTTCTAAGGGGGAATTTCTAAATAATGACCTCTTTTCTAAGGGGGAATTTCTAAATGATGACCTCTTTTCTAAGGGAAGATTTGAAATGGTTGATGCCCTCATCCGCTTATTCCCCCTTAACAAAGGGGGCCAGGGGGTTGTTCCACTATAAGAAGTATTTCCATAACTTTATTATATGTATCAACAAGGATACTGCTGCAGATATTCGGGTCAGGTTTGCTTGCTTTATCACCTATTATATCCTTGCACGAAATACCGTTGTATGAAGCACAGGCAGTTTGCTCAAACCATTCACGCAGCTCAGAATACATCAAATGCAATTTTTCGTTTTCCTTTTCGTTGTCTTCTCCTTTTGCCCCATACAAAGCAAGCATGCAGGCTGCGCCTGTAAAAACTCCGCAGACATTACCGCTTCCAGCCCCACCCATGCAAAGACCTGCCATTGCCCGAACAAGATCGGAATTTGTTTTGCCTTGTGCTTCCAATGCAAGGATAATCAACAACTGGCTGCAACAGTAACCGCGGCCTGCCAGCTGAAGTATTCTGAAAGCAATTTCATCTATCATTATGTACTTCTCCTTCGGAGAAAGGGGGCCAGGATTCAAGGATTCAAGGGTTCAAGAATTTAAAACTCTAAGATAAAAAGTTATCAGTTTACTTTGAACTATAACCAATTTTTACCAATGAAGATACTTCATGCCATATATGACAATATTGTCAAGTGTATTTCATAAATACTTTACGCTTTACTCAGGGGCGACTGATAACGCAACCCAACAACATTATCTTAAAGTCTATAGAAGGTAGGTTGTATACCGTTGGCAGTTGCCTTCCGCATGATGCTCCTGAGTCGCACCAAAATCAGTAGTTCCTCAATTTAGCTTTTTTCCGCTGAATAGTTACAGAAATTCTTGAAATTTTCAAAATAAGGCGTATGTTAATTGTAATGATATTGTCAGTACATAATCCACTATATGCAGGAGACAATTATGGCAAAAACAGCAATAATTCAAACCCGTATCGATCCAAAGATAAAACAAAATGCCCAAATAATACTGAATAAATTAAATATATCAATGTCAGAGGCTATTTCGATGTACCTTTCACAAATAACGCTACATAAAGGAATTCCTTTTGAAATAAAAATTCCTAATGATGTTACAGCTAAAACACTTAAAGACACCGAAAATGGGTATGAAGTTCATCAGGTTGATTCTATTGATAAATTATTTCAGGAGCTTGATAGTTGAACCTGCATTACACAACTCAATTCAAAAAGGACTACAGAAGGATTAAGAAACAAAATAAGGATATTGCCAGATTAAGGGCTGTCATATAAAAACTGGTTGAGGGGCAATTGTTGGAGCCAAAGTATAGAGACCACCGTTTATCCGGAAACCTGGAAGGCCATCGAGATTGCCATATAGAACCAGACTGGGTATTAATCTATCGAATCACAGCCGATGATTTGTTTTTAGAAAGAACCGGCTCACATTCTGAGCTATTCAAATAGTTTCAACTGTCTGTGGCACCACGAAGGCCAGCGCGCCTGTCATAGAGCCGCGATGTCCAGTATACATGCATATAAGACATTGAAAAAGCACGGACAATTGATGTTAAAGAGGTTCGCAAAAAATTTGTATGAGTTGGACCTCTTCAATGCCTACAGCTTTTATCCTAAAAACAGGAAAAGCAGGGCAAGACATCCTGCTTTTCCAATATATCCAAATAACTCAAATAACCAGATTACCCACGTCTCCGCCTTACATTTCTCTTTACCCCTACCAATCCAATCAGCCCGGAACCGAGGAGCCAGATAGCTCCAGGTATGGGCACAGCGGAGACTTCGCCGGGACGAACTGCCAAGGCATAGTCGCCGTACCACTTAGCAACGGTGCCCTGAAGGCCACCATAGTAAAAATTGAAGTACCAGGCAGAGAGAGAATCCTCCGTCGTACCCGACCAGTACTCGTTGGCCTGCAAATTATCAAACGGGCTCGTATCACCTAAAGGCCCAAAAGCTGGTTTTAATAATGACGTATAATAAAGATGCCCCATCTCAGACGTAGTTTGATTATAACCATACAGTGGATTGCTGCCGGCGCTTGGCAGCCGCCAATCGCCATCCCAGGAAAGGCTTATCCCTGGATTCAGGTTATAAGACAACACTCCCAAAGTGTTCAATTCGGATGCCCAATTTACCTGGTTCTGCCAGGTATTAGCAGATGATGTATAGTCCAGCCATACTAATCCCTGATCATCTTCATAGATAAGGTTATAAGAATTTCCAAGATAACTGGCTGTGCCGATAACTTCCAGACTATCCGCTGATGAGATTGATGCAAATACTAAAAGAATTACTCCCAATACCAATAACAACCTCAACTTTTGCATTTAATAATACCTCCCAATAAACTTTAAATTATATTGTTGATGGCACAGCAATATCAGTCCCAGCCACATCAGCTGCTTCCACCAGTTTCAGGCCAAATTGTTTAGCTCGGTTTTTCATGTTTTTTATTATTCT
>Ga0180007_10002541_pt1 | contig 21601 bp, 22 predicted proteins | sample MM_PC_MetaG_FD_121122 | JGI IMG/M metagenome (GOLD analysis project Ga0180007, IMG submission 121122) | Groundwater microbial communities from the Aspo Hard Rock Laboratory (HRL) deep subsurface site, Sweden - MM_PC_MetaG | ecosystem: Environmental > Aquatic > Deep subsurface > Groundwater... | reverse complement strand
TCGCCATCGGTGGCCTCAAAGGCCTCCGCCATGGCATCCCAGACCGTGTTGTATTCCATGAGATTGGCCTGGACAGAGTAGTTGGCTCCGGTGCGATGTCCGGCCTCGGCTATGCACTTGTCGCCCGTGTGGGCGACCACGGAGCCATCGGCATCGATCATCGCCACCTGACGAACGCCACTGTTGGGATCGCTTTCGATCAATCCGGCCAGAGCCTGAGCTGCGGTCCGTCCGTTTTTCATCATCTCGATCCCCAGGGGGCCGTAGGCAAAGTCGACCAGTGACTGCGTGGCCACCACCCCCACCCCGGGTTCCGCCCAGATGACATCGGCTACCTTGAACCAGTGCGACTGAACCGCCGCCCCGAATTCCCCCGTCACGGAGTCGTAGCAGACAATCGAGTACGTGTTGACGGGATGTAACGGCAGGAGACCTGTCGCACCCGCCGAGCCGACGCACAACAGGCCGGTGAACAGGACAATTGTTGCAAACGTTTTCACGATACTTCCTCCCTGATTTGCCGGTGAAGTAGTGTTCCTGCAGGCAATTAGTGGCTTCCTGCCGGTTCATGCAACCGGAAATCCGGAGTATTGTACAAGAGTTGTTTCGGAACACTTGTCAGTTGCCATCGGTTGTGTTAATTTGGACAACTCAGTGTATGACTCGGTGTGTACTGTCTGGAAAAAGCCGGATTGAAAGGACATTGATTATGTTGAACGGACGCGGCCTGCTGGCCCTGACCCTAGCGCTCGCCGGCCTGCTGCTCGCAGGTGGAGCCAACGCCCAGGACAAAATTAAGATTGAGAAACTCGATGAACTCCCGCGCCATACCTATCAGGCTCAAAGCGCGGCACTGAACTATCTCCATGACACGGAACTGTTGCTGGGCCTGGCCGCGGAGCTAAAGACGGACCTGGAATCCGATCTGGCGAAGTACGACATAGCCGACAAGACCACCCTCAAGGAGTACTACAACGCCCTGGGCGTGATTGCCCTCCTGCAGGAGCGTTATGATGACTATCTCAAGTACAACGACCTCATCATTGACCTGGAGGACAAGGACGCGGCCAAAATGACCAGCGGTCTTCTCGGTCGTGCCTGGTGCAAAGCCAGGCAGTCCGAGGGCGACCTGGAGTCAAACCTGGCCGAGGAATACGCCCGTCAACTCACTGAGCTTCCGTACGAAACGGTGGGAGCCACGTTAAAGGCCAACAAGGGTCGGTACGAGATGATCAACGAAAACCTGATCAGCGGTATGATCGAATCTCGGACCCAGACCATTCTGGACAAAACCAACGGTGAGATGAGCAAAGATATCGCCATGGGACTGCTCTCCATGGGGTTCATGGTCCATACCTACCTGCCTGTCAAACAGGGTATCATCGATGTTCTCGCTGCGTACCTTGAGGCCAATGAAGTAGACAAAAAGGATATCTGGGCGGCCCGTGACGTGACACTTACAGACCAGGACAAGGGCAACGAAGTGATCGTTTGTGTCTGGGATTCCGGCTCCGATGTCGACGTGTTCAAAGATGTCCTGTGGACCAATCCGAAAGAGATCCCCGGCAACAACAAAGACGACGACAACAACGGCTGGGTCGACGATGTCCACGGTATAGCACTGACCCTGCATTCCGACAAAACAACCGAAATGCTGTTTCCGATTGAAGATGTCGAGAGCGAACGCCCGATGCTTCAGAAGCTAATGAAAGGGCTCTCGGATCTTCAGGCCAACATCGAGAGCGATGAATCCGCCGAACTGAAAACCATGATGGGTTCCCTCAAGCAGGAAGAGGCTCAGCCGTTCATCGAAAACATCTCCAAGTACGGCAACTACGCTCACGGCACCCATGTGGCCGGAATTGCCATGCGCGGCAATCCGTTCGCCCGCCTGTTGATTTCCCGTCTGACGTTTGGCTACACCATGATTCCGGAATGCCCGACTGTCGAGATGGCTCGAAAGGATTCTGCCGTTACCTGGGAAGTGGTCGACTACTACCGCAAGAACGGCGTGCGGGTGGTCAACATGAGCTGGGGCGGCGATCTGGCCGGTGTTGAGGCCGCGCTGGAAGCCAACAATGCCGGCGGCACGCCGGAAGAACGCAAGGCGCTCGCCCGTCAGATTTTTGAGATCAACAAAATGGGACTCTACAAGGCCATGGAATCCGCTCCGGAAATACTCTGGATTACGTCCGCAGGCAACGATGACAACAATGTCGAATTTGACGAGGTCATCCCGAGTTCGTTTGACTTTCCGAACATCATGACGGTGGGGGCGGTCGATCAGGCCGGCGACGAGACCTCGTTTACGAGTTTCGGCAAGACCGATGTCTACGCTAACGGCTTTGAGGTTCTCTCCTACGTTCCGGGCGGTGACAAACTCACTATGAGCGGCACCTCGCAGGCGTCGCCAAACGTGACCAATCTGGCCGCCAAAATTCTCGCCCTGCATCCGGAACTGACACCGGTACAGGTGAAGGATCTAATTGTCAAGGGTGCCGACGAAAAGAAGGCCGGCGACCGAACCGTTCGCCTGATGAATCCGAAAAACACGATGGCATTGCTGCAGCAGATGTAAGGCCGTCCTTGTCTTTCGACCAGACAAAGCCCCGGCATGATTTCCGTGCCGGGGCTCTTTCTGTTTATGCTCTGATGGGTCAGATTACTCGGCAGGTGCCGTGACCGTTTTCTTCCAGGTCAACCGATCCCCCACGTCAACACCAACCCGGTCGGCAAAGCCGGCAACCACTTCAAGGACATACAGCGCCGGGACATCGCTGGTGTAGTGAATCTCCTTGAGCGGGGTAGTGTTTCTCTGGATCGTGACCACATGCCCCGCCGCGTTTACATAGATCATGTCCAGCGCCAGATACGTGTTGCGCATCCAGAAGGAACGTGGCTCCTCAACCGGAAACACAAACAGCATCCCCTGGTTGTCCTTCATCGACCGACGGTACATCATGCCCACCTCGCGCGTGGCCTCGGTGTCCGCGATCTCAAGATCAATAGTGGCCAGCACCTGGCCGTCGGCATTCGTAAGAGTCGCTTCCCCCTGCTTGTGGAACTTCAGGTACTCAGGATCATCGTCCTTCATGTAGGAAGTGTAGATCGCTCCTCCGACCAGAACAACCAGGGCCGACACAAATGCGATCTGCAGAACCCCGTTTTTTTTCAATTTGTTGTAAAGCGATAGGCCCTGTTCGGCTTTTGCCTCGGCCCTCTGCTGTCGCTTATTCTGAGCCATATGGTGAGTTCCGTTTCTCGTATTCGTGTTTGTCGAGCGCCCGGCGGGCCGCTTTTTATGTTGCCTAACAACAAATAGAGCAATAGGTTATCGCCCGGCAAGCCTTTTTGGCGTCTTTTTGCGAATAACTGTGAATATTCATCGGATTGGCAGGTATGACCGGTAAGAAGGATCAAAACTCTATGGATACTGACGCGGCACTGGTCATGGATATTCGTGAAGGCAACAAAAAGGCGTTGCAGTCGCTTGTGGAAAAGCACAAGAAGGCCGCATACCGCATGGCCCTGGGGCTGGTAGGCAACAAAGACGATGCTTACGATATCTCCCAGGAGGCTTTCCTTCGTGTGTATCGCTCGGCAGGCACCTTTGACCAGAGCCAGCCGTTTCTTCCCTGGTTTTATACCATCATTGCCAATCTCAGCCGGACCTGGCTCAAGCGGCGCACCAAACGGGACCACAGGATGGTCGATGTTGACGACGTATCGTATCTCTTGGTGTCCGATGACAATCCGGAAGAGGCTGTGATGAAAAAGGAAATGGTCGCATCGCTGCGTCGGGCGCTCATGGAGTTGTCCTTTGAGGACCGGGAAATAATAACCTTACAGCACTTCCGGGGGATGTCTTACGATGAGATTGCCACCATGCTGGATATCCCGCGCGGAACAGTTATGTCACGCCTTTACTACGCGCGTAAACGGCTGGCTACGCTGATGAGGAGGAATGATGGATGACAGGCTTCGACAGCTTCTAGCTGGCTATGTCGATGGGGAACTGTCTGATGAGGAGCGCCGGGACTTTGAAAAAGAACTGGCGAATAACGGTGAGTTGCGCGCGGAAATGGAAGAATTCAAACGACTGAAAGAGGTAACCGGCACCATGACCTACGCCGATTTGCCCGATGAGGTCTGGGAGTCCTACTGGGCCTCGCTGTACCGCAAAACGGAACGCGGACTCGGCTGGATCTTCTTCTCCGTGGGGGCTATTTTGCTTGCGTGCTTTGGGCTCTGGGAAGGGTTTAAGGAGCTGTTCACAAACCCGGGCAATCCGCTCTGGCTCAAAATCGGTCTCTCCGGCATTGCGGCCGGCTCGGCGGTTTTGCTCGTGTCATTTGGACGGGAACGGATATTTGCCTATCGACGGGAACGTTACAGTAAGGTAATGAAATGATAATCACAACTACCGAGACCGTACCCGGCAAACGAGTAGTCAAAGTCCTCGGGCTGGTGCGCGGCAATACGATTCGCGCCCGGCACGTGGGACGGGATATCGCGGCCGCGTTCAGAAACCTGGTCGGCGGGGAGATAAGCGACTATACCAAGATGATAGCCGAGTCCCGGGAACAGTCCCTGGATCGCATGGTCGATGAGGCCAAAGAACTGGGCGCCAATGCCGTCATTATGGTGCGCTTTTCTACCTCCTCGATGATGCAGGGCGCCGCCGAGCTGCTGGCCTACGGCACCGCGGTTGTGATCGAAGACGCATAAGCAACCGGGTTGGTCCCCCCCGACCCGGCATCGTGTATATGGCCGGCTTGGTCCCCTCCCCGGGGTGAAAACCGGCCCGGAGCGAAAACTGTCTGTCACGCCGACCGGACAGATAGTATATTCAGACGCTGAAAACAGAAGACTACGACAACGACTTTGGGAGAGGTACGTCCGGTGATTACAACGACCAGTGATTTCATACACGGCAAGAAAGTGATGGAGACGCTCGGTATTGTGCGAGGGTCATCCATACGGGCGGTTCATCTCGGTCACGACATTGCGGCGAAGTTCCGCAATATGATCGGTGGCGAGATTACGGATTACACCAAGATGATGGCGGAATCGCGCGAGCAGGCAATGGACCGGATGGAGCAACAGGCGAAGGAACTGGGGGGCAACGCCGTGATCACGGTCCGCTTTTCTACGTCGTCCATGATGCAGGGCGCGGCGGAGTTTCTTGTGTACGGCACCGCCGTAATCGTTGAGGACGAATAGGCAACCGTCCCAACACCGCACTAGCACTAAGTCACCCTGAGCCTGTCGAAGGGCGACGGAACGTTCACTATCAATTCCTTGCTGTCATGTGCCTCACGTATCGGCCTATCCCAACCTACACGTGCCGTCGGGTGTCTCACCTGACGGCTTCTTGATCAACGAAACAACTCCCAATCCGGGTGGCCGCCTCAAACTTGTTTTGAGGCGGATTCTCCCCGATTTACTCGGCACCGCCCTCCCCTCTCTCTCTCGCCGCCAACGCCGTCCGGATCACATCAACATACCGCAGGGCAGGTCCCTGTTTCGGCTGTGCGAGGATATTGCCGACGAGAGATCAGGATCATGTGTAACCGTCAATACACTGCCAGGGGGACCTGCCGCAACCAATGTCTGACAAGAGGGGTCCCTCAAGTCTCTACTACGTCCGGTGGGTCAGATCCGAACGTCTGAACGGGGCAGACGAGGGTCTGCCGCCCACGAAGCTCGTGGTGACCTGTAGGCAACATTGATCCGGCTCAAAACCAGTTTGAGCCGGCCACCCGAATAAGTGACATCCCTCACACAAGAAAACCCGGGTTCGAAGACGGACCCGGGCTACAGAATGAGAAACCCGGCCAAACAAGTTGACCGGTCATAATGGTAAGAGGTACGCGACGGCACCTGAGTCTATCGGGGCAGACAGGGTGTGCGTACCACGAAGTCCTACTCCAGACTCCCCACTTCCTTCTCGACCTCGTGCAGAATCTCACACGACTTCACCAGCGCTTTCATGTTCGTGTGGTCTTCGTACAACGGACGGTCGATCTCCAGGAAGTCAACATGACGTCTCACCACTTCATGGGCTTTCGTCACACCCTTGCCAAAACCGTACTCCCGGAAGTCCAGCGCCTGGGCCGCAGCCATGATTTCAATCCCCAGGATACCGTAAGCATTGTCCAGAATCTGGAAGTTTTTGATCGCCGTGTTCATGCCCATCGACACAAAATCTTCCTGGTCCGCCGCCGCCGGGATCGACTGGATCGAGGCCGGAGCCGACAGAATGCGCTGCTCCACAATCTGCATATCCGCGGTGTACTGAGAAAGCATCATCCCGGAAAACATCCCGGCACCCTTGGTCAAAAACGGCGGCAACCCCACACTGAGGGCTGGATTGTTCAGACGATTCATGCGACGCTCCGACATCACCGACACCATCGTCACGCACGCCCCGGCCATATCCATCGGCACGGCCACCGGCGTCCCCTGAAAGTTGGCGCCGGAAAGCTGAAGGTCATCATCGGGGAAAAAGATCGGGTTGTCCCCCACACCGTTAAGTTCAATCTCAACCTGCGAACGGGCGTACGCAATAGCATCGTGCGCCGCACCGACCACCTGCGGGGTCGAGCGCATGGAATAGGCGTCCTGAACTTTGCACTGCACGCGCTGCTCGGCCAGGTCTCCCCCGGCCACCAGCCTGCGTATGGCGGCCGCTGAGCGCACTGCGCCCTTAAAGCCGCGTATCTCATGCAAACGGGTGTCGTAAGGCTTCATGTTGGCCTTAAGGGCCTCCAGAGACATCGCAGCGGCAATCTCAGCCTGTTTCAGCCAGTTGTTGGTATCGAACAGGAATATCGCGCTCATGGCGGTCAAAACGTTTGAGCCGTTGATCACCGCGAGACCGTCGCGCGCCTGCAGTCCCGGAATCGGAATCCCGGCGCGGTCCATCGCCTCTTTGCCCGGGAGCAACTCGCCTTTGTAGTACGCCTTGCCCTCACCCATCATCAGGAGCGCCACCTGGGACATGGGCGCCAGATCACCGCAGGCCCCCACCGAGCCCTTTTGACACACAAACGGCGTGACCCCTTTGTTGAGCATGTCAACCAGGGTCTGGGTGACCTCAGGGCGCACCCCCGAGTTGCCGTGGGCATGCACATTGATCCGTCCGGCCATGGCACCGCGGACATATTCGATCGGGGCCGGATCACCGATACCCGCCGAGTGATTGTAGATGAGGTACTTCTGGAAATCCTTCACCTGATCGTCGGTAAGGACAACTTCGGAGAATTCACCAATGCCGGTGTTGACGCCGTACATGATTTCGTGGGCGACAATCTTCTTCTCGAGCATGGCCCGGCACTTCTTGATCCTCGCAAGCGCATCGGCGGACAACGCCACAGGCTCATTGTCCCGGGCGATTTTTACGACTTTTTCAATGGTCAGGCCGGAGCCGCTAAGTTCTATAGCCATACTACCCTCGCTTTTGACGTCTAATGCTTGTACGTGGAAAGAGGAATCAACGCAGTATGAGGCACCGCGCTATTCGTCCTGGAGACCCGAGGCCTGCAGGGAGTTGTAGCGATAGGAGAACGATTTGACGGGCTTTGTCGTCGCCCGACGGCATCTGTCAATACTAACCGGAAGCAGTTTCATACCATTACCTCCAGGGGGAAGATACGAAGGAAATTGCGATTGTCAATCCGTTTGAAATTACCGATACTGGGGGCATGCGCTGGGAAAAGATGGATGATCACTACCTGCAGAGCTTCGATTTTGTCGCTTTTGATACCGAAACCACCGGCCTCTGGGCGCCGGCCAATCGGATTGTCGAACTCGGTGCGGTTAAATTCCGTCTGGGCAGCCAGACCTCCGAGCGATTCCAGGAGTTGGTCAATCCCGGCCGCAAGATCCCCCTGGAAACGGTCCGTATCCACAAAATCACCGACAGCATGGTGAAAGACGCCGACCCGATCAAGCCCGTTCTCGAGCGTTTCATTGAGTTTTGCGGCCCGGATGCCGTGTTGATTGCTCACAATGCGCCCTTCGACATTTCGTTTGTCGGCTGCGAGCTGGACCGCTCGGACCTGCCCCTGCCGGCCAATCCGGTCCTGGATACGGTTGATCTGTTCCGAAAGTACCGGCCCGGTCTGGATTCCTACTCGCTGCTGTCCCTGGCCCGCAAGTTCAAGCTCGGACGGTCCCAGAATCACCGTGCGGCCGATGACGCCGCGATGGTCTGGAAGCTGTTCTCAATGGTTGCCGAGGACTTCCCGTACATGGCCGATGAGAAAGAATTCAAACGTCGGTTTCAGTTGTATTCCATGAAGAACTGGAAGGGTGACATGCCCCCGTTGCCGTCGCGCTTCGCCGACTTCCTCAAGGCCATCAAAAAAGGCAAACGGATGGAGGTGGTGTACGCCTCCAACGGCCGTCCGCCCGAATCCCGGATAATCCAGCCACTTCGTCTTCACGCCCTGAAATCGGCTCATTATGTCGCGGCCTATTGCGAGGAAGTCAACGACGAACGCACGTTCCGGCTGGATCGCATGCGCAGCTTCCGGATCCTGTAGACTTTCCTGCAATTTCCACTTGCCGACCGGCGCCTCCGCGCCTATATTTATATCATCGACCCATTAAGACCACAATAAACCCCGTATGACCCCGCCCGGCGAAAGCTCGCCTCGCGAGGAGGATGTTTGTATGACGACTATTCGCACCCTGGTGCTCTCCGTATTGCTGGCATACACCGTTCCGTCGGCCGAGGCCGCGACGGCCATCACGGCTTCCCCCTTCCTGACCGGCCTGAGCAACCCAATCCTGCTCACTTACGCCCCCGGCGATTCAGCTCGAGTCTTCATTGTGGAGCAGGGCGGCCGTATCCGTATCGCGGAGGGCGACACCCTCCACACCAACCCGTTCCTGAATATCTCCTCGAAGCTGGTATCGGGCGGCGAACGCGGTCTGCTGGGCCTGGCTTTCCATCCCGACTACCAGTCGAACGGATACCTGTTTGTGTATTACACGGCCAGTTCGCCCCTGGGCCAAACCACGGTCGAGCGCTACACGGTCTCGGGCGATCCCGATGTCGCCGATGCCTCCTCCGGCGAGATCATCATCACGGTCCCACAGCCGGAGTCGAATCACAACGGCGGCATGATGGCCTTCAGCCCTGTCGATGGTTACCTGTATATCGGCCTTGGGGACGGCGGGGGTGCCGGCGACCCCGGTAACAACGCCCAGGATTCAACCTCGGCACTGGGCAAAATGCTGCGTCTCAATGTCGACAGCTCCCTGCCCTACGCAATACCTGCCTCAAATCCGCATGTGGGTACGCTCGACACCCTGCCGGAGATCTGGGCCCACGGTTTGCGCAACCCCTGGCGCTGGAGCTTCGACCGGGCCACCGGCGACCTGTGGATTGCGGATGTCGGACAGGGTAACTGGGAGGAGATCAATGTCCAGTACGCTTCGAGTTTGGGGGGCGAAAACTACGGCTGGCGTCTGAAAGAAGGTGACCACTGTTACAATCCGTCAAGCGGCTGCGAAACCGGGCAAACGCTGGTCGACCCCATCCATGAGTACAGTCACACTTCGGGCTGCAGCATTACCGGCGGTTATGTCTATCGAGGCTGCGGCATTCCCGATTTGCAGGGAACCTACTTCTTTGCGGATTACTGCTCGGGAACGGTATGGTCGTTGACCTACGACGGCAACTCGGTCGCGGGATTGACCGATCGAACGGGCGAACTCGGCGTGGGCTCATTTGGCATTACGAGTTTCGGCGAGGATGCTCGCGGCGAGTTGCACATTCTCTACAGCAACGGTACGATCCTGAAGATTGTCCCCGATGGTCTCCCCGATCAGTGCAACGCCGGACCCTGCTGTGAAGGTGGTCGTGGGAATATCTTCCTGGCCGGCAACTGCGACAACTCCGACACCACCGTCGATGTGGGCGATCTGACATCGCTGATCGACCACCTGTTTATCAACTTCCCGGCCCTGTGCTGCCCGGAGGAAGCGGACCTCGCTCCGCTCGGCGGACCCGACGGCGGAGTCGATGTGGGTGACCTGACAACGTTGATCGATCACCTGTTCATTACTTTCCCCGCCCTTCCCATCTGCAACTGAAGCAAAACAAAAAGCCGCCCGGGACAACCTCGGGCGGCACATGCTTTTTCTTCCTCGACGGCCGGGAGGGGTTATTGCCGAACGCGCTTGGACCAGGCTTCGCTGATGACCAGGTTGTCCAGCGAGCCCACAAGCAGCAACACAACGGCGGCGCACGCCACAAACAGGGCCGGGAAAGGATCGGCTATGAAAGCATCCGTAACCGACCTGAAGATAGTCCAATCCAGTTCGAGCCTGGGTACGTTGATGCTGGGCCAGGGGATGAGCGGAATCATGGTCGCCATCCAGGATTTGACAGCCACCGCTGTCGGAGCCACCGTCCCTACCGCAGAGGCCAGCGCACCCCGGATATCCAAAAGCAGAACCAGCCAGGTCAGGGTCAGCACAAAGGTGCTGATTGCGCTGACCAACGCGAGCCGTCGCCGGTTCCTCGATCGCGCCGCGGCAAACGGCGGCAACGACAGGGTCACCTTTTTTGCGAAATTGCGTGGCAGGGTCAGTTCCGGTTCGCGGGTGATATCGCTGAACAGCGTTTCATATAGATCTACCTGCTCGCGGCAGGCCTGACACATATTGAGGTGCTCGGTAATCTCCCAATCGACCGTCCGGGCCTCGCGGGATCGGTTCGACGAGTCACAATATTCCTGAATCTCGATGTCTGTCAAATGGGCTAGGCGCATAGCTCCTCCCGTCGGTACTTGGCCAGCATGCGCTCTCTGAGCATTTTGCGGGCCCGGAAGAGGTAGCTCTTTACGGTACCATCGGGCAAACTGAGAATACTGCCGATTTCAGCGTAAGTCATATCCTGAAGATGGTACAGACTGACAATCGTCCCGTACACCACCGGAAGGCCGTCAATCTCTTCGCAGAGACGGAGCGACGCCTGGCGTGATTGAGTCCACTCATGCGGACTGGCGTCATCGATAGGACAGTCATCAAGCGTTGCCCCCTCGGGGGAGCAGTCTTCGTATAGCGGAGTACGCTTTTTTTCCAGATAGTTCAGACAGGTATTGTAGGCGATTCGGGCGATCCAGGTAGACAGCTTGGCCTTGTACTGGAAGCTCCGCAGGTTCTGATACACCTTCAGAAATACATCCTGGCAGAGGTCTTCCCGTTCCGTTTCATCTTTGATCATCCGGTAGACAATCTGTCCGACCAGTCGCTGATGACCGGAAATCAATGCCGTGAAAGCATTTGGGTTGCCGTCGAGAATCGCGTTGATTTGTTGTCGTGTTTTTTCCATAACCTGCCAACCTATATAGAACTAGACTGATATCAGGGGGATAAAGTTGCGTTTTTTTCTCGCCTGCAACATTTCGGAGCGGTTCCGGTCTAATGCGACAGATCACTTGATGAAAGGAGTAGGACATGGAAGGCGCATTGATCACCGGGATTGTTTTCCTGTCAATCGTCGCGATAGTAAAAATGATCGGCGACAACAGGACCAAGCGCCAGCTCATAGAGAAGGGCGCGGTTGATGAGCAGGTTAAGCGAATGCTCCTGGGGCATTCCGAGTTGTCCACGCTGTCGAACCTCAAATGGGGTATGGTGTTGGTGGGTATCGGTCTGGCCGCCATTCTTTCTCGCTGGCTGCCGTACTACTGGTCGGATGAAGGGGCTCTGGGCCTGGTGTTTCTGTTTGCCGGCCTCGGCTTCCTGATCTACTACCCGATCGCCCAGAAGAGACTTCGCGAAATCGAACGTCGGCAGCAAAATACTGCCAGTGGCCAATAGGAACACACCCTGACAGCAGGAACGCCGTCAAGGTAAGCCGCGGGGCATCGCCCGAACCCCCGCGGTTTTCTTATGTTTGGTAGCGAAAGTGGCGGGAGGGTCAGCAGCCGGCCGGCGCGGCGGTTTTCCTGGTGAGATAGGCCCCCAGGCGTTTGTCATCCTCACAGATATGCCCGTCCCACCACTGTTTCAGGAATGACAGCAGTTGAAATGAACTGATGGGCGTTCCTTTTTTCAGTTTCCTCAACATGGCCACGATCTGATTCACCAGATCGACATGCATCTGGCGGTGACTCTCTAATCCGGGATATGACGATTCTTTCATGATGCGCTCTTCCTCCGCAAAATGGAAGCGCACATATTCAACGATTGCCGCCAAAAAGCGCCCGATATCCTCATTGCCCCGTCCGGCGCCGATTTCGTCGTGCAGCTCATTGATCAGTTCCAGCAGTCGACGATGCTGGGCGTCGATTTCCGGAACCTTGATGCTGTACAGATGGTCCGACCAGATCATGAACGACATACCTGTCTCCCAAAAGTTGTGTTGGTATCCAGTCGCCTGGTAGTATCAGTTCCCCGCCCCCTGCACATAGTATCGGCGAAACCAGACCAGAAGATCATTCCCCGCCTGATATTGTCGCGTATTTGTGCCAAAAAAGGGTCTCTTGACGCTCTGATTGTTCGGGAAATGCCATAAGGAAAGGGCCGGCTGGAGCTCAACCGGCCCTCTCACAGGCAGTGAAAGACTCACTTCAAGGTGGCTTGTTCACCGTCCGGCCAGATCCTCCTCGGCCACGGACACGGTGATGCCCCAATTACGGGCGTCGCGAGGCCGGGTTTCGTTCCAGTCATTAAATGAGTGAGAACCGTCGGTGACATACCAGAGTTCGTACTCGCCCGGCTCCAGGACTATCGATCCCGAATACTTGCGATTCTTCTGGGATCCGCCGGCGTGGTCGGTCTTCCGGTAGGTCATTTCCCAAACCGACCGTCCGGTCCGTGCATCCTCAATCCAGCCGTAGTCGTACATCTGGCCGTTTTTGCCTTCGCCGATAGCGTAGATATTGACCTTGGTACGTTTGTCCAGCGTAAAGCGCTCCCGGCGTTCCATATCGTCGCGCATCCGCACCAGCGAGGCCAGGGTGGTACCGCCGCCCGGGACCAGGTCATCCATGTCCACCTTGGCAAACGAGTCAGCATCAAAATCCTCACCCGGATATATCTGCATACCCCACGCGCGGGGATCAAACGGTTCCGATGCATTCCAGCTTCGATACGCATGGGAACCATCGGTGGTATACGTAGCTACATACTTCCCGGCGGCGAGATCGACAAAACCGTCAAACATCCAGTTTTTGTCCGCTCCCCCGGCGGGTTCTGTATTGCTCTTCGTCATTTCCCAGACAACATCGCCGTTGCTCGCATTGGTGATCATCCCATAATCGGCAAACTCGGTGCCGCTGGTACGTTCCCCCAGAGCATACACCCTCAGTTTCATGGGCTTTTTCAGTTCGAACGCCTGCTCGTGATAGTCGTTATTACGGGCCCGGCTGAAGTCGATGATCGGCTTCATGTCCTCGCGACCCTCAGTGAGGTGGAATCCGTTGGGGTCAAAATCGGCACCCGGGGCAACTGTAATCCCCCAGTTAAGCGGATCATACGGCGGGGCAACATTGAACCGATCCCATGAGTGGGAATCATCCGTGGCGAAGTACAGGACATAGTTCCCGGCCTCCAGACGCACCTCGTCATCGTACACTCGGTTTTTACGTCCGCCGCCGGCTCGTTCCGTATTCCAGCGATCCATCACCCAGACCTTTTCCCGCGTGTCCATATTGATGATCCAGCCGAAATCAACCGCCGTTTTGTATCCCCGGGGGTGCTCGATCACCGAGTAAATGCGGAGGTTCATGGCTTTATCGAGCGTGAACGCCTGTTCGATGAACTCGTCATCACCCATTTTTGTGTGGGCAATGAGCGCCTTCGGCAGAACACCGGTCGGGTCAAAAAAGCTGACATCGTCACGGGACAATTCGTTCGAACTCAGCGACATGAAACACTCATCAATATAGTCCCGCATGTCTTCGTCTTCGTAGTCACCGTCGTCAAACAGATCGCTGAGGAACTCAATAACGTCTTTGCCGCCGCCGATGGTGAAATTGGTGCCCCAGATATTGCCGGCGAACATGTAGAGTTCATAGCGGCCCTTGTCGAGCATAATATTCTGGTCAACCTGGCGCAGGAAGTGACTGTCCCGGAGTCGTTTGGTTTTGGATCCTTTCATCACCCACACCGGCTCGCGGGTATCACTGTTGAGTATCCACGCATAGACCACCAGTTTGTCGTTGGTCCGCATGCGCACGCCCACACCGTCTATATCAACCTGAGCCGCTTTCGGCAGCTCGAAGCCCACAACCTCGAGATCGCCCTCGGTGAGCTTGTCAATACGGGCAAACTCGGCGGCCATTGCGGGTGTTGCCACAAGGACCGCGAGCAAAAGCAACCCGGCAAAAAGTAATGCAGTTTGTTTCATCGGTACATCCCTCGACTTATTCCGACACCACCTGATTTTTCTGATATACCCTGAGTACGTTTCACTAAGGAAATAGTTTCGTCCCTTGACGCCAGTAAACGTATGGTCAGAAATCGCACGCGGCAAAAAGAAAAACCCCCGCAAATGCGGGGGTCTTCAGGCTTTATGGAGCCAGGGAGGATCGAACTCCCGACCTCTTGACTGCCAGTCAAGCGCTCTCCCAGCTGAGCTATGGCCCCGATCAGAGTTCGCTAGTATAAAGTCCTTATCGACGACTGTCAACCCCAATTGAGGCCCGGAAACCGGATTTTTGCGCACCCGAAGGCCTCCCGGCCGGACACCCGCTCCCCTCCCGGGGACCGCCCCGGCGTCAGGCCTCAGCCGCCTCTTTTGTGCGGTTTTCCCGCATCAGACAGAACAGCAGTCCGATGCCGGCGTAGGCCATACTGACAAAGATGACGGATCGGTAACTGCTAGTGAAGATCAGGTTTTCATCACCCAACCCCGCGTACCGTTGTTGAAAAAACGCGAACAGCGTGGTTGCCAGAGCAATTCCGACCGACATCCCAATATTCCTGTTCGTGGCCAGTATGCCCGATGCCACCGCCCGCTGTTTGGCGCTCACGGACCCCATGAAGGCCGAGGAATTGGGGGTGCTGAATAACCCCACGCCCACGCCCACAACTATCAACGAGTATACCACATGAGAAAGGTCAGACTGCGGCGTTACCTGCGACAACATCCAGAGCCCGGCAGCCAGCACAATCATGCCCGCACTGGTAAGGGCCCGAAAGCCGATCTTGTCTGAGAGCCGTCCGGCAGTCGGAGCAAGAATCAGCATCAGGACCGGCAGGATAAGTAGAAACAACCCGACTCTGCTGGGTGGCAACCCTTTCACTTGTTCCAGGTAAAAGGGGATCAGAATCAACACGCCGGACAGCGACACAAAATGTGCCAGTTGCGCCACTGTGGCCGAAGTGAACTGGCGGTTGCGAAATATCGCCAGTCCGATAAGGGCGCTTTCGGGCCTTCCCTCCTGCCGGAGAAACAGGCCCCCGAAGGCCAGCGACACCAGCGCCAATCCCCAGATGCGAGGGTCGCTCAACGGGTAGTTGTCTATCAGCGACAGGGCAAACACTCCGGTAACCAGGGCCAGAGAAATACTAACGGCGGCCGCCAGTGGAATGCGACGATGCGCCTTCGGAGGCTGCAGCAGACGGAAGTACCGGTGCGCCATGTACAGCCCGAACAAGCCGATAGGCACATTTACGAGGAAAATGCCGTGCCAGGACCAGATGCCGAGAATGTATCCCCCCAGCGGCGGTCCCACCATGAAGCCGGCCGAGACCATCATGACCATCATACCCAGGCCCTTCCCCCGTTCCCTTTCCGGAAACACGGTGGTCACCATACCTGGGCCGACGGCAGAAAACATGGCCGATCCGACCGCCTGGAGTACCCGGGCCCCTATCAGCATGTAAATGGTGTCGCTGAAGGCACAGAGAATCGACCCGGCCAGAAAAAACACGTAGCCGAATTTGTAGGCAAATCCATAGCCCCGGTTCTCAATCCAGGCTCCGAACGGCAACATCAGGGATATCAATGTCAGCGCATAAGCGAGGACAACCCAGGCCACCATGTCAATGGTTGCCCCAAAATCCCGGGCGATTGAGGGCAGTGCGACATTGAGGATGGAGCCGTCGAGAGTGGCCATAAACGTGCCAATTGCCCCGACCGTAAAAAACCTGTATTTGCGGGCCTGGATCTGCTCGAGAGACATGTTTAATCAACACCTCTAAGTCGTTGAACAAAAAAAGATTGACAAGAATCAGCGGTAACCATACTGTTTCCTCAATGATCCGTCAACCGCTTTTTCTTATTTTGCACAGAACTATGGATACTACGTCTATCTATTGTGATGCAAGTGTGTTCGGGCTATGACTGAGACCATTCCCGAACTGGTGAAGCGATTCACCGAGGGTGACTCCGATGCCTTTGCCGAACTGGTAAGCAGGTATCAGAAGAAGATATACCATCTGGCTTACCAGATACTGGGCAATCATCTGGATGCCGATGAGGTAGTACAGGAGTCATTTGTAAGGGTTTATCGGAAGCGAAAGGACCTGGCCAGGGTAACGAATTTCACGTCGTTTGTGATCCGAATAGCCACCAACTATTCGATCGACCTGGTACGCAAGCGCAGAGGCCATAATCAAGTATCCAGTGACCCGACCCTGATGCCGGGTGACGTCCAGGTGGAGTTGTCGAAAAACGTGTCAACTCCCCGCGAGGACTTTGAAAACAAAAGACTGATGGAGGAGATTCGACGGGCTCTGGACACCCTCCCGCCGAGGCAGAAGATCACCGCTCTGCTTCACGATGTGGAGGGGTACTCAAAACCGGAAATAGCCGAGATTCTTGAGTGTCCCGAGGCAACCGTCAGATCCAATCTTCACATAGCCAGGACCAAGCTAAAGAAGATCCTGAAGAAGCGACTCAGCTGAAGGAGTAAAAATGACATGCCGCACCTTTCAGTCGTTGCTGGAAAGCTTTGCCGACAATGAGCTCGACCCCTCGCAGGTGGCGCAAGCCCGCGAGCATCTGAAGTCGTGCGACATCTGCCGCGAGGAGTACACAAGCACTCTCGCGCTGAAACAACTGCTTTCCACGCCGACTGTTCCCGATCCCGATCCCGGTTACTGGGATGAGGTCACCGATCTCATCCTGGCGCGGTCTGTCCGGTCGACCTCGGAATACTTCCGGGAGCCCGGCCCGGCCGCTCGCCCCGGTCTGTTCGACAGTTCCCTGACCAGGGCCACTCTCTCGGTTGCCGCGTCGCTGGCTATCCTGTTCATGGCTCTGTTTCTGGGCGAGACCCACGAATCGCAGGCCGACCGGATTGCCATGACCGAGCAGGCCATGATCGAGACATCATCGATGGTGGCGCTCATCAATTCCGATTCCGAGGAAACCATGTGGACCCCCGAGGATCAGCAGCGCCTGACCGGCTGCCTGACCATCATGGGCCCGCCCGGAATGATGGGCCGGCTGACCGACCTGTCCGACTTGACCGGCGTTGAATGAATCGACGTCGCCTAGACCAGGGATTAGAGGATCAAAGTGAAAAAGACGCTGACGCCAGTCGCGATCTTGTTGCTCGTTGCCGCCCTGCTTGGTGCAGGTTGTGACGTTGCCGACAAGAGAGTTGAAATCCGGTTCAAGTTCAAACCGGGGATGAACCTGCATTATACCGAGTTGTCCCGGGGCTCGTACAAAGTCTTTTACGGAGACAGTCTCGCGCAGGATATGTCCAACGAAATCACCAAGGATTTGCTGTGGGCGGTTGACAGTCTGCGTGATGACAGCGCGGCAAGAATCACCGAGTCAATGACCTATCGGGTGCAGTCGGTGAGCAACCTCGATACCGCGATCACCGATTCCACCCGGGAGCGCAAAGAACTCATCCTGTACATCATGCCGAACGGCAAGATCACGGATGTTGATTTCGGATCTGAACCGGCCACCCGGTACGTCAAAAGCTACCTGGACCAGGGCCTGCCGGTCTTCCCGGCGGGTGCTCACGGTCAGGGATATCAATGGACTCAAACCACGGCCGTGCAACTGGCTGAAGGACCGGTCGAGGCAACCACCACGTTCGAGATCAAATCATTTGCCCGCGAACAGGGCTATGATTGTGTGATCATCGGGTACCGGGCCAACATGGTCCTGCCGATTGAAGCCAGTCGGGAAGAAATGCCCCCGAAAGAACAGGTAAACCGAACGTACGAGTTCCTCGGCGGCCGAGACAATATCACCTCAACCGGACACATTTACTTCGCCTACACTGAAGGCCATGTCGTCCGTCAGAAGGAACGATGGATTCTCGACGGCAACCGAAACTACCTGGTTCTCAAAACCGGCGACACCTCCGCGACCCGCATCGCTGTCGAATACGATGTCGATTACCAGCTTCAGAGGGTTGCCCAAAACTGAGGCCGTCCAGATGTGATGTCCAAAGCCCCCGCACACGACGGGGGCTTTTTTGTTGTACCGTGCCGCTACTCACCCCACCTTATGCCTGTATGTAGCCGGAACTCATCAAGCCCCGGAGGAAAGACCCCGTGAGCGAAAACATCTGTGCCCATCTCAATCGTCGTTTCGACCATTCGGCACTTGCTCCCGAAGTAACCGCTAATACTGTAGAGGCCCTGTGCGCCGATGCTCTGGCGTTTGACTTCCGCACGGTTGCGATCAATCCGGTGTGGGTGTCTCTGGCTGCGGGTATCCTGGACGGCAGTACTACCGGCGTGCTGTCGGTAGCCGGCTTTCCGCTCGGAGCATCCCGAACGGAGATAAAGGTGGCTGAGGCGGTCAGAGCGGTAGGCGACGGTGCCTCCGAGATTGACATGGTGGCCAATATCGGCTGGCTGATCTCGGGTGAGATCGCCCGGGTGGAAACGGAAATCCACGCGCTGCGACAGGAGTTGCCGCCAGACGTCGTTCTCAAAGTGATAGTCGAAGCACCCAAATTGACTGAGCCTTTGCAAATCGATGCCACCCGGGCGGTTGTACATGGCGGCGCCCAGTTTGTCAAAACGTCCACCGGTTTTTTCGGCGGTGCCACTCCCGATCAGGTGGCAACCCTGGTCCGGGCAGCAGACGGACAGATCGAGGTCAAGGCCTCGGGCGGCATTCGTACGCTGGCGGATTGCCGCACCCTGCTCGGACTGGGAGCAACGCGCCTGGGGTCATCATCGTGTGTAGCAATAATGCACCAGCTGGAGACGAGCGAATGACCTTTCGGTGTCTTTTTGCCTTTGCGCGGGCCACAAATGAGTCGTATTTTCGGCCTATGCCGGAAGAACAGCAGAAAAAAAAGCGGCCTTTTGTGGGTGTTCACTTCAAGTGCTGCAACATATACCAGCGTATTTACCTGAACCGGGCAAAAACGGCCTTTGTCGGCTGGTGTCCCCGTTGTTCAGCCAGGACCGAAATCCGGGTCAGCCCTACCGGCAGTAAGAATCCTTTTTTTACTTCAGAGTGAAAGACAGACTTCCCTTTGGCACTGCTAAAATCCAAGATTGTTGTTGTTCCCCTGGGCGAGGTTGATTTTGTCATGGTCAACCGTCTGGCCAGTGCCCTCGGACCGGCCTTCACACGCTCGGTAGATATTCTCAAAGGCATGAAAATGCCCAAGGAAGCATACAACGTCATCCGCAATCAATACTACGCTCAGGTCATCGCAACCAAACTGGAACGAACCAAGGCCAATCCCCGGGAGAAAGTGATTGCCATCTGCGAGGAAGACCTCTATGTACCGGAGGAAGCGTACATCATCGGCTGGGATGATGCGGTTACCGGCTCGGCGGTGATATCCCTGTATCGGCTGCGGCAGGAGTTTTACGGCCTGCCCGAGGACGACAGCAAGGTCTATCCCCGTCTGCTGAAAGAGACGATCCACCGCACGGGTCATCTGTTTGATCTCGGTGAATGCCGCAATGCGAAGTGTGTGAACTACTTCAGCCAGATGATGCTTGATATCGACAACAAATCCGACCGGTTCTGTGATATCTGCCGGCGGGCCCTGACCCGCCAGATATGAACCGGTCCTGCGGACCGGAACAGCCATGAACCTCGAACAACTCATTGACTATCTGAAGACGGAACCCCGTATCAGCCCGAACATTGCCCACTGGCAGGTCTATCCGCCCCGGGAGGCCTCGTACGGAGAGTTTCCCGACGGTCTCGACGACCGCTTGCTGGCCACGCTGCAGCGCAAAGGCATCAAACAGCTCTACACGCACCAGGTGGATACGATCTCGGCTGTGCTGGCGGGCCGCGACGTTGTTGTTGTTACCCCGACCGCATCCGGGAAAACCCTGTGTTACAATATTCCGGTAATCAATGAGGTCCTCAACAATCCGGACTCGCGGGCGCTGTATCTTTTCCCCACCAAAGCATTGTCGCAGGATCAGCTTTCCGAACTGCACGACCTTATCACACGGCTTGATGTCGACATCAAAACGTACACCTTCGACGGCGATACGCCGCAGACAGCCCGGCGGCTCATCCGCTCGGCCGGTCACATTGTGGTCAGCAACCCCGATATGCTGCATGCCGGCATTCTTCCCCATCACACCAAGTGGATAAAACTGTTCGAAAATCTCAAGTATATTGTCATTGATGAGATCCATCATTATCGGGGCGTTTTTGGTTCCCATCTGGCCAATGTGGTAAAACGACTCCTGCGAATCTGTGAGTTTTACGGTTCTCGTCCGCAGTTCATCTGTTGTTCGGCCACCATTGCCAATCCGGGGGAACTGGCCCAGCGCATTATCGGGCGACCGCTCACCCTCATCGACAACAACGGCGCACCGTCGGGTGAGAAACACTTCGTCATGTACAATCCGCCGGTAGTCAATCCCCAGCTCGGGATTCGGAAGTCGGCCATCCGCGAGGCGGCCCGGCTGGCCTCGCTGTTTCTTCGCCAAAGAATCCAAACGATCGTATTTGCGCACTTCCGGTTGTACGTCGAGGTCCTCCTCACCTACCTGCAGCGGGAACTGAAGGGAGATTTCGGGCAGGGCATCAAAATAGCCGGGTATCGGGGCGGCTATTTGCCGAATGAACGTCGCAATATCGAGCGCGGCCTGCGATCCGGCAAGATCACGGGCGTGGTATCAACCAACGCTCTTGAACTCGGTGTTGACATCGGCTCTCTCGATGTCTCTATAATCGTCGGGTATCCCGGGTCCATTGCCTCGCTCTGGCAGCAGGCCGGACGGGCCGGGCGACGGTCCAGTCACTCACTGACCATTCTAGTAGCGAACTCATCGGCGATCAATCAATTCCTGTGCTCGGAGCCCGAGTATGTCGTGGCGCGCAACCCTGAAGCCGGTATTATTGATCCGGACAATCTGATCATAAAAACCAACCATCTCAAGTGTGCCGCCTTTGAGTTGCCCTTTTCTCGAGAAGAATTTGAGCACGACCCGAACACGAGTGGTATCCTCGATTACCTGGCCGGCGAACACGTGCTTCGTCGCACCGGCGATCGCTACCACTGGTCATCGGAGATTTACCCTGCTCAGCAAGTATCACTCAGGTCCGCCTCACCGGACAATTTTGTCATCTTGAACGAGTCGAATAATGCGGAAGTAATCGGCGAAGTCGATTATTTCTCAGCCCCCATTTTCCTGCACCCGGAGGCCATCTATCTGCACGGGG